>Ga0209487_1002976_pt1 | contig 13520 bp, 9 predicted proteins | sample Poulit2012_FD_187524 | JGI IMG/M metagenome (GOLD analysis project Ga0209487, IMG submission 187524) | Agricultural soil microbial communities from Georgia to study Nitrogen management - Poultry litter 2012 (SPAdes) (version 2) | ecosystem: Environmental > Terrestrial > Soil > Agricultural land... | reverse complement strand
GATTGATTCGATGGAGCTTCACCGATCAAAACAGCTTCATCAGCAAATCGTACATGTGGTGATTTTCTATCAGCAGTCGAATAAACAGCAACGGTTTTTATTCCCATTTTTTTTGCTGTTTTCATGATTCTTAGTGCAATTTCACCTCGATTGGCTATTAGTATTTTTTTCATAATTGATTTAAAATTTGATTGAATGAATTTTAGCAATTGAATTATTCGAATTCAATTAATATTTGTCCTTTGTCAACTGCTTGTCCTTCTTTTACAGCAATGGATTTGATGATTCCAGCTCTTGGAGAACTGAAGTTATTTTCCATTTTCATGGCTTCCAAAATCAACAAACTTTGACCTTCTTCCACTTCTTGACCTTCTTCGACTTTTAAACTCAAAATCAAACCAGGCATAGGCGCTTTGATTTCGCTCACCTTTTTTGAAGAACCCAATTCAAATCCTAATTCTTTGATCAGTTTCTCCAAAGGAGTTGAAATGTTTATTTCAAATTCAAATTCATTTACTTTAATTGTATAAGTTCGTTTGAAAAAATCTTCTTTTAAGATTTCAATTTGAAAAGATCGATTGTTTTTCAAAAGGTGAAATTGGTTGTTTCCCAATTGAACAACATCAATTTCTTTTGCTTGCTCTTCTGTTAATTCAAACGTATTTCCGTTCTTGATACTAACTTTGAATTGATTCATAAAATAAATTTATATAGTAAAAACTGGCTAAATTTAAGCTTTATCTACCTTTATTGAAAACTATTTTGGGATAGATTCTATTTTTGATGGGTTTATCGCGACTTTTACTAAATTTGTACAAATTCTGAAAACTCAGATTTATTAATTAATCTTCTGAAATATCTCATCCAAACATGACTCAATCAAAAGCTTTGGCCATATTGAAATCAGGTCGAAATGTATTTTTAACAGGTTCAGCTGGAGCAGGAAAAACCTATGTTCTCAATCAATACATACAATATCTGAAAGAACATAGAATTCCTGTAGCTGTTACTGCTTCCACTGGAATCGCAGCAACGCATATGAACGGTATGACCATTCATTCATGGGCAGGTATAGGCATTCGAGAAAATTTATCATTGCAACATTTATCCAATTTAAAAAAGAGAAAATATTTCAGAGATAAAATGGACAAAGTGAAAGTCTTAGTAATCGATGAAATCTCAATGTTGCATAGAAATCAATTGGATTTGGTCAATCAAGTGTTGAAATTTTTCAAAGAAAATGAATTGGCTTTCGGTGGTGTACAAGTTGTTTTTTCAGGTGATTTTTTCCAATTGCCTCCCATAGGAAATGAATGGGAAACCGCTCGAGAAAAGTTTGCTTTTATGTCAACTGCTTGGCTCGAAGCTGAACCAGTGATATGCTATTTGACCGAACAGCACAGACAAGAAAGCAATGAGTTAAATATGATTTTGAATGAAATTAGGCAAGGAAATGTTTCTGAAGAATCCATCAGCTTGTTAGAAACTCGTTTGGAATTTCATCCCGATGAAGGTGAGCAAGAAACCAAACTTTTTACCCATAATTCGGATGTCGATAGAATCAACAAAATGTATTTGGAACAAATCGGTGGTGCTTCAAAGGTTTTTAAAGCTGAAACCAAAGGAAATAAAGTTTTGGTCGATGTGCTGAAAAAATCAGTTTTGGCTATGGAAGATTTGGAATTGAGAAGAGGAGCACAAGTGATGTTTGTGAAAAATAATTATGAAGTCGGTTATGTCAACGGAACTATGGGAAGAGTGACTGGCTTTAATTCTGAAGGAAATCCTTTGGTGAAAACTTTCGATGGTGAACTTGTCGAAGCGAAAGCAGAATCTTGGGCAATTGAAGACGAAACAGGTAGAGCTTTGGCTTCATTTACTCAAATTCCTTTGCGATTGGCTTGGGCGATTACTGTCCATAAAAGTCAAGGAATGACGTTGGATGCAGCCATGATAGATTTGAGCAAAGCTTTTGAAAAAGGCCAAGGTTATGTTGCACTTTCTCGTTTAAGAGATTTGCAAGGTTTGCGTTTGAGAGGATTGAATCAAACCGCTTTGGAAGTCGATGAGCTCGCACAAAAAGCCGATGCGAGATTCAGAGAATTATCGGCCGAATGGGATTTTAATTTGAGCGAAAAAGAATTGCAAAGTGAATTTAGGCAATTTATTCTCAGTGCTGGAGGTTCGCTTAGAAAGAGTAAAATTGATAAAAACAAAGAAAAATTAATCCAAAAAGGAAAAATCGAAAAAGTCTCTACTTATCAAATCACTAAAAAATTGGTTTTGAAAAAAATGACTTTGGATGAAATCATTGAAGAAAGAGGTTTGACCAAAAGCACGATTTTAAGCCACTTGATAAGAATATCAGAAATCGATAGTGAAATTGATTTGAGTTTGTACAAACCCGAGGAGAAAGTTTTCGAAAAAGTTAAAAAGTTTGTGGTAGAAAATAAGTCAGAAGAAAAGCTTTCTTTGAAAGAAATCTATGAAGGATTGGACAAAAAAGTGACTTATGACGATATTAAAAAGTCAATGATTTTTCTCAATCGTGTATAAATAATCAAAGAATTTAAATCAGAAGAAAGATAAAATAATAAAAAGCACTGATGCTAAGATTTTTGGTATCAAATTACCTTAAATTCAGTATCACCAGTGCTTTATTTTCTTATTATTCAACTATAAAGTAAATTCCTTTTTTCTGAACATCTTCGTTTTCTCCGGGCGCATGGGTTTGGAATTCAACCAAACAAGTTCCAGTTTCTTTACCAGTAACTTTGTAAGTCCTTACACCAGGTACACCAACCATGCCGGTACTCGCTTCGTCTTGAACGAACTCACCACCGTCTATAGAAACTGAGCAATTACTTTCAACCTCAGTTGTATTGGTATATCCAGTCGATGGATTCTCGTGTACGTTTACTAAAACGGTGTTACCTTTCTTTACTTTGATAAATTGTAAATGATTGTAGTTGTCTAAACTAACTTCTTTTGGAAAATAATTCCAATCTTCTTGCATAGTTGTACGACATCCTGTAAGTGCTAAAATAGCAAAAGAGAGTATAAAGTATTTTTTCATTTAGCTTAAATTTTTAGTGAAATTAATATATTTTATCGAATACTAATAAAGTTTTGTTAATAATTAATCGGTTTCATATAAACTAACCGCATTTTTTAAATGATTAGCAACTTTTTCTGCTAAACTGCTGGGTTGTATAACTTTTACATTTTCTCCATAGAACAACAACTCCATGATGAAATCGTGGTTCGGGATTAAATTCAATTCAATCAGCATCTTATCCTTTTTTTCTTCGATTATTTTTTGACTCCAATGCAAAGGCATGGTTTTGATATAATCGCCTTGTCCATTTTTGAATTTCAATAGAATGGTTTCTGGTTCATTGTTTCCAGGGTCCATAATGCCAAAAGAATTTTTAAAATGTAATTTTGGATTGATTTTCTGAGGAAATTGAAATTTCTTCGAAGTAATTTGAACAAGAGAAATTCTATCCAATCCAAAAGTTCTCATTTCTTTTTTGTCCACATCAAACCCAAATACATACCATCTTTTTCTAAATTCTTTTAATAAATACGGTTCAAAGGTTCTGGTTTCTACTTTATCATCTTTAAACTTTTTGTATCTGAATTGAATTTGTTTACGTTTTTGAGTAGCGAGTAGCAAATCGCTTAAATGCTCGGTCCCCAAAGGTTCTCTACTGTCGAACTGTATGTATTTTGAAAACAATTGTTTGAATTTTAAAACTTGCATCATGTCGATGGCTTCAAACAAACGCTCGCTGTATTCATCTCGTTTATCATCATATATTCTATAAGCTCTCAACTTTCTATCATACTTGATTTCAATTCCATAAATATTTTGGATTTCATTCAAATCTCTTTGAAAAGTTCGCTTAGATATACTTAAATCATGATTGTTCCAATAAGATTCGTCTTCTAATTTATCTGAAATTTCATCAAAAGTACTCGGTTTATTTTTGAGTTTTTGAATGATAATTCTATGGCGTATAAAAGATGCTTGCTTGGACATAAAATAAATTGTTTTCTTCTCAAATATAATAGATTATCCTTAAATGAAATTAATTGTTCTAAGTATTTATAAGTGAAAGCAATATTTTGGGTCGATAAATCAATTGAAGCTAATATTGAAAGTCGATAATCAACTTTTATTAAACTTAGTTTTCCTAAACTTTGAATTATTTTATACTTTTAGAGATTGTAAATAAAAAATTATAAGATGGTACAATTAAATAAAGGGCTTTGGTTATTGTCTGCGGGTTTATTTGTAACGACTATGGTCGGATGTAAAGATTCGGTCAAAACCATAGAAGCTACTGCAGAAACTGAATTCGAACACAAAGCTGAGTCATTTGCGGATTTGCAAATTTTGAAATATGAAGTTCCTGGTTGGGAGGATTTGACTTTGCAACAAAAAGAGTTGGCATATTATCTATATGAAGCTGCACTTGCGGGTAGAGATATTATTTATGACCAAAGAGGAAAATATAACCTAATGGTTAGAAAAGTTTTAGAATCGATTTGGAGTTCAGATTCCATCGATAAAAACTCCGAAGAATGGGAAGCTTTCCGAACTTATTCCGGACAATTTTGGTTCAGCAACGGAATTCATCATCATTATTCAAACTATAAATTCAAACCTGAATTTAGTTATGAGTTCTTCGAATCTATGGTGAAAGAAATCAATCCTTCGGATTTACCATTGACCGAAGGTGAAACTGTAGAAGATTTATTAGAAACTCTTCAAAAAGTAATTTTTGATGAGAATTATTTACCCATGCTTCAAGACACTCGTCCGAACATTGACCATGTTGTCAATTCAGCAGTGAACTTTTATCAAGGGGTAACCGAAAAAGAAGTTATTGATTTTTACAGTCAATTTCCAAATAGCGATAAAGAACCAGAGTGGGGATTGAATTCTCAAGTGGCCAAAAAAGATGGGAAAGTTGTTGAAAGAGTTTGGAAATCAGGAGGAATGTATGGTGAAGCCATCGACCAAATGATTTATTGGATCGAAAAAGCAATTGAAGTAGCCGAAAATGAAAAACAAGCGGAAGCTTTGAGATTGTTGGTGAATTATTATAAAACAGGTGATGTAAATGATTGGGACAAATACAATGTGGCTTGGGTTCAAGATACCGACAGTGTGATCGATTTTGTCAACGGATTCATTGAAGTTTATACTGATCCATTAGGAAAAAAAGGAAGTTTTGAAACTGTGTTGTCTTTGAGAGATTTCGAAAGCACAAAAAGAATTGAAGCCATCGCAAAGGAAGCACAGTGGTTCGAAGATAATTCTCCTTTGATGGAAGAACATAAAAAAGAAGATGTTAAAGGAATTTCTGCTAAAGCGATCAACGTAATAGTTGAGTCAGGTGATGCTGCGCCATCGACTCCAATTGGTATCAACTTGCCGAATTCAGATTGGATCAGAAAAGAACACGGATCTAAATCGGTTTCTTTGAGCAATATTGTAAATGCTTACAACGCAAATAGTGCTGGAAGTGGATTTTTGGATGAATTCGTGAATGATGCTGAAATGATTGAATTGATGAAAGAATATGGTGCTTTATCAAATAATTTGCACACAGATATGCACGAATGTATCGGTCATGCTTCAGGTAAATTAAATCCTGGAGTTGGTACGCCTGATCAAACTTTGAGAAGTTATGCTTCAGCTTTGGAAGAAGCACGAGCTGATTTGGTAGCCTTGTATTATATCTATGATGAAAAATTAATCGATATAGGAGTGATGCCATCTTTAGATGTTGGGAAAGTTCAATATTATCAATACATGATGAATGGATTGATGACTCAATATACGCGTTTGTCTTTAGGTGAAGATATTCAACAAGCACATATGAGAAACAGAAGTTTAGTGGCTTATTGGGCTTACGAAAAAGGTAAAGAAAACAATGTTGTAGAATTGATCAAAGAAAATGGAAAAACTTATGTGAAAATCAATGATTATGATCAATTGAAAACACTTTTTGGTGAATTGTTGAGAGAAATTCAAAGAATCAAATCTGAAGGAGATTATGAAGCTGGGAAAAATCTGATTGAAACTTATGGTGTGAAAGTCGATCAAGAAATTCATAAAGAAGTATTGGATCGATATGCAACTTTAAACATCAAACCTTATTCAGGTTTCATTCAACCGCGTTTATCATTGGTGAAAGATGATGATGGGAAAGTGATCGATGTGAAATTGGAATATGTAGATTCATTCTTTGAACAAATGTTGGAATATGGTAAAAATTATAATTTCTTACCAACTTTCAATTAAAAACAATAAAAGTTAAACATAAAACCGATTGGATATAAAGTTCAATCGGTTTTTTTATTGATTTTAAATAATTGATTCAATCATTATTTAGCACAGTTCAAATGGCTAAACTTCTTTTATAAAACTTATCTTTGCACATTCTAATTTAAGAGAATTAAATTCCAAATTTTATAATGAGAATAGCCGTTTTTGTATCGGGTAGTGGTTCAAATCTTCAAAACATCATTGATTCTATCGAGAGCGGACAGCTTGAGAATGTAGAGATAGCCATGGTCATGGCCGACAGGTATTGTTATGGAATCGAGCGTTCATTGGATCACGGTTTGCCAACTTATTTATTGGATGATCGTTCAACTTTTTCTGAAGATGCTGATCATAATTTGACAGGAGAAAATGTTGATTTAATCGTTTTGGCAGGTTTTTTATCGATTTTAACTCCTGAATTTACCGAAAAATGGAAAAATAAAATCATCAATATTCACCCGTCATTATTGCCCAAATTTGGGGGCAAAGGAATGTATGGAGCCAAAGTACATCAAGCAGTTTTAGACGCTGGAGAAAAAGTTTCAGGAGCGACAGTGCATTTCGTAACGGCTGGAGTAGATGAAGGTGAAATCATCCTTCAAAAAGAGTTTCCAATCGATGAAGGAGATCAAGTAGAGGATTTACAAAGAAAAGTTGCTCAAATTGAAAAGGAAATTATGATAGATGCTATCAGAAAATTAAGCCAAAAATAGAAAACAAATAACACAAATTATACATTTATTAACTCGACAATTAAACCCGGTTTAGGTTTAATTTCAAATTTAAAATTAATATGCAAAAGCAAGCATTGATCAGTGTATCAGACAAATCAAACTTAATTGATTTTGCGAAATTTTTGATGGACAAAGGATATAAAATCCTTTCAACAGGTGGAACTTTTAAACATTTACAAGAAAATGGAATTGAAGTTACCGAAGTGAAAGAAGTAACTGGTTTTCCGGAAATTTTAGATGGTAGAGTCAAAACTCTTCATCCAAACATTCACGGAGGAATTATGGCTAGACGTTCGGATCAAACGCATATGCAAACGCTGAGCGAACATAATATCAATCCAATCGATATTGTAGTTGTAAATCTATATCCATTTTTCGATAAAATGAATACAGGTCTTACTGAAGCTGAAATGATTGAATTCATTGATATCGGTGGACCTTCTATGTTGCGTTCTTCTGCCAAAAACTTTTATGATGTAACTGTGATTACTGAAGTAAAAGATTATGAAAAAGTACAACAAGAAATTGAAGCCGATGGTCAAACGACTTTAGAAACCCGAAGATTGTTGGCCGGAAAAGTGTTTAACTTAACTTCTGCTTATGATGCAGCGATTTCTTCTTATATTTTAAATGATGCTTTCCCGAAATTTCTTGAATCCTCTTACGAAAAAATGATGGATTTGAGGTATGGGGAAAATCCACATCAGCAAGCGGCTTATTATGTCGATAAAACCCGTAATGGAGCGATGAAAGACTTCGAGCAGTTGCAAGGAAAAGAATTGTCCTTCAACAATATTCGAGATATGGATTTGGCTTATAAAGTGGTTTCAGAATTCAAAAATGAAATTGCTTGTTGTGCGGTTAAACATTCAACACCTTGTGGAGTTGCAATTGGTGAAACTGTGAAAGAAGCTTATGACAAAGCTTATGCTTGTGATCCGGTTTCAATTTTTGGAGGAATCGTAGCTTTTAACAAAGAAGTCGATGCTAAAACTGCTGAGCAGTTGAATGAAATATTTTTGGAAATTGTAATTGCTCCGAAATTTTCTGCTGATGCTTTGGAAGTTTTTGCTGCAAAAAAGAACGTGAGAATTATCCAAGTGAAAAACCAAGTTTCAGATAGAGTAAGTTACGCGAAAGTCGATGGTGGATTGTTGGTTCAAGGAGTGGATGATCAATTTTCTAATGATTTTAAAGTGGTTACAGAAAAACAACCGACTGAAAAGCAAATGAATGACTTGGTGTTTGCTCAAAAAATAGTAAAATGGGTGAAATCCAATGCAATTGTTGTAGCTACAAACGGTCAGGCTTTTGGAATCGGAGGAGGACAAACCAATAGAATTTGGGCAGCTCAACAAGCAATCGAAAGAGCGAAAAAAGTTCAAACTGAAGAATTGGTTTTGGCTTCAGATGCGTTTTTCCCTTTTAGAGATACAGTTGATTTTGCTGCTGAAAATGGAATTACAGCTATCATACAACCAGGAGGATCTCTAAAAGATGAAGAGAGTATTCAAGCATGTAATGAACATGGAATTCCAATGGTTTTTACAGGCATGAGACACTTCTTGCATTGATAGATTAAGAATTAATGAATATTTAAAACCCTAAAACGATTTAGTTTTAGGGTTTTCTATTTATTTTTCAATTAAATTCAAACGGTAAAATTCATCTGCTATTTTTCTATCATTGGACAAACGAGGCACTTTATTTTGTCCTCCCAATTTACCTTGTGATTTCATATATTCATTAAAACCTTGTTTTTTTACCTTTGAAACCACTAATTTTCTCAAAACATTTCCTGAAATTAAATCATCGTAATAAGTATTGAAACTTCTCAGATGATTGTCCAAAGTTTCAATGAAATTTTCCAAATCTTCGGGTTCTTTTGCAAATTCTATCAACCACTCATGATAAGGCAATCCTTCATCCGGATTGACTTGTGGAGCAATGGTAAATTCTGAAATTTGGGCGGTGTGAACTTTCAAAGTTTTTTCAATCGCTTGTTCAACTTCATGCGCTATCACATGTTCTCCAAAAGCCGAAGTGAAATGCTTGATTCTACCAGAAACAACGATTTTATATGGATTCAAACTGGTAAATCGTACAGTATCACCGATGTTGTATCCCCACAATCCAGCATTGGTGTTGAGAATTATTACATAATCTTTATTTAATTCAACATCTTTTAAAGAAATTCTCTCAGGATTTTCATCGAAAAATTTGTCAGTTTCTATGAATTCATAAAAAATCCCATTGTCCAAAAGCAACAATAAATCATCGGAATTTAAAGAGTTTTGATAAGCCAAAAAACCTTCAGAAGCAGGATAAGTTTGAATGACATCCAAATCTTTCCCAACCAAATGATCGATTTTCTCTTTGTAAGGATTGTAATTTACACCACCAGTAACCATCAGTTGTAGGTTTGGGAAAATTTCAATGATGGAAGATTTACCGGATTTTTCAATTAATCTTTCGAAATACATGACCAACCAAGGTGGAATTCCACTGATGAGCGTCATATTTTGATCGATGGTTTCTTCGACTATTTTATCGATTTTAGTTTCCCAATCTTCTATACAATTGGTTTCCCAAGAAGGCATTCTATTTTTTTGAAGATATTTTGGGACGTAATGTGCGACTATCCCCGACAATCGACCGACTTTAATTCCGTTTTCTTCTTCTAAAACAGGACTTCCTTGTAGGAAAATCATTTTTCCATCGACGAAATCAGCATTTTCTTTTTGTTGAATATAATCCAACAAAGCGTTTCTTGCAGAACTAATATGAAAAGGCATAGAATCTTTGGTGATAGGAATATATTTTGCGCCAGAAGTTGTGCCTGAAGTTTTTGCAAAATAAGTCGGTTTTCCTTTCCAAAGTACATCACTTTCTCCTTTTAGGATATTTTCTATATAAGATTTCAGACCTTCATAATCATTGATTGGAACATTTCTTTTGAAATCTTCATAAGATTTTATCGAATGAAATTGATGGTCTTTTCCGAATTGAGTTTTAGTCGCTTCGGTAATTAATTTATGAAAAATTTTTTCTTGTGTTTCAATTGGATGATTGATCCAGTTTTGTTCTTTTTTGTAATTATATTTTGCAAATATTTTTGCGATTTCTGCTTTCAGTCCCATAATCTAAAAAACGATATATTGTTGAGGATCAACTGGGCTACCATCTATCCATAACTCAAAATGCAGGTGTGGTCCAGTGGTGAGTTCTCCAGTGTTTCCTACGGCTGCAATAACTTCTCCCTTTTTAACTACTTCACCTAATTTTTTATAAACCGTCAAAGCGTGTTTATAAACAGAAACCATTCCTAATCGATGTTGAATAACAATTACAAAACCAGTGTCAGGCGTCCAATCTGTGAAAATCACCGTACCAGCATCTACCGCTTTAATCGCTTCACCTTGTTGTGCAGCAATATCTATGGCCAAATGATTTTCTTCAACATTATAATCTGCAGTTACAATTCCTTTGACAGGTGTAAATAACAAAGATCCAGTTTCTTGGGTGTCGATATCGGGAGAAATACTAAATAATTCTTCTTTTTCTACTTCTTTTCTTAATTCTAAATCCTCTTTCTTTGGACTCAAATCGATTTTACTCAAATCGATGGGCGTAGCAATTTCATTGTTTTCAACAACGATTTCAGGAAAAGGAACTTCGCCCGACAAAATAGCTTTTAGATTGTTGATGTATAAGTCATTGCTCGCGATTTTCTCTTCTAATTCTTCGATTTGATTGGTCAAATTGAAAATTTCTTCCTTATCACTGACTTCAATGTATTTTTCTTCTGGTAAAATATATTCGCGCAAAGGCGTATAAACCAAAGTGAAATAAGTGCCTAAGAAAATGAAAAAAGAAAGTATAGCGACGATGACCAAAACGTTCATTCGATTGAGTCTAAATGAAAGTTGCTCATCATGAGTATCTTCATTGAGTATGATCAATGTGTACTTTTGATAAAGTTTCTTTATAATGTTTTTAAATTTCCTTTTCATAAACTAATTGCAAATATCCGAATACTTTTGTTTCTAACATATAAGAATTTTTTAAATAAGACGTTTTTATTGTAGTTTTGCCTTACTTAGAATATCTATGAAAAAAAACTTATTACTTTTAGCTTGTTTCGGTATACTTGTAGGTTGTTCTACCAAGAAGGATACTTTTAAAAATAGAACCTTTCATAGGACTACATCTTGGTTCAATACTTTGTTCAATGCGGAAAAGGAAATGGACAAAAAAATGGCTTCGCTTGAATATGAGTACCAAGACAATTATTCAGAGATTTTACCTGTTGACCCAAGACCTGAAATCAAAGAGTATGAATTTTCAGAAGAATTCATCAATCAACAATCGAGTTCATTTAGTCCAAACTCTAACTCATCGAATACTCCTTCAGCTGAAGGTTTTCAATTGGTCGAACAAAAAGCGCTAAAAGCAATCGATAGACATTCTATGATGATCAATGGAGTGGAGCGAAACAAAGCCATGACGCGTGCATATCTGATTTTGGGTAAAGCGAGGTATAATCAAGGCAAAGGTTTCGAAGCTTTAGAAGCATTGAATTATCTACAATCAAAACTCCCTGAGCATAAAAAATTTACTCCTGAAGCTAAATTATACACTGCCTTGGCCAATATTCAAATTGGTAATGTGTTCGAAGGTGAAAGACTTTTGACTACACTTTATAAAGATGATGGATATAAAAAACCATTCAAAGAAGAAGTTTCTAAACATTTTGCTCAGTTATTGATCGATCATGAAGTATATGATGAAGCTTTGAAAGCTTTGGATAATACAATTTCTAATACGAAAAATAAGAAAAGAAGAGCGAGATATCATTTCATTGAAGGACAAATTTATTCTCGTTTGGGAATGCAAAATGAAGCTGGTGAGGCGTTTACTAAAGTGTTTCAATTGAAACCTGGATTTGAAATGGAAGTGAAATCTCAATTGGGAATCGCTGCAAACTTCGATCCTGAAATCAATAGTTATAATTCTTACAAAGAACATTTGCTCAACGTTGCAAAAAATGGAAATTATTTGTCCAGAAAAAATGAACTTTTATTTGCAATTGGTGATATAGCGATAAAGGCTGATAGAAAAGATGAAGCGAGAAAATATTTGAAAGAGAGTTTCGAAGGACCTGCTTCAGATCCATACATTAGAGGTAGAGCTTACGAACGTTATGCTGATTTAGAATTCAACGAAGGAAATTATGTGCATGCAACTGCTTATTATGACAGTGCTTTGGCAATTGCTCCTTACAATAAAGACATCGAAAGAATTACTGAAAGAAATAATTCTTTGAAATTCCTTATGGAAAAACATTATTTAGTGATCAGAAATGACAGTATATTGAAACTGGCTTCGATGAGCAAAGAAGAACAAGAGGATTTTTTCAAAGATTATATTGCAAAATTAAAAATTGAAGACGCCAAACGTCAAAAGCAAATCGAAGAAGAAGCGACTATTTTCCAAACCCAAACTGGAGGTAGAGGAGGTTTCGATTCGAGCTTCGGTTCGGGAGGAAATACCTTTTATTTTTACAATAGTTCAGTTAAAGCAAATGGCCAAAATGAGTTCAAGAAAATTTGGGGAAATATTCGTTTGACTGACAATTGGAGGAGTTCAGCGGGTGCTTCTATGAGTTTAGAAGAAAGAGAAGCTGAAATGCTTGGACAAGTCGATAATCAAAATCCAAGACGATATGAGTTGGAATATTATATCGAACAAATTCCAACAAGAACCGGTCAGTTGAATCGGTTGAAAATTGAAAGAGATACGACTCAACTTTCATTGGGTATTGGTTATTATGATTTGTTTAAAAATGATGAAATCGCTACAACTACTTTGGAAAGTTTGTTGAAATCTCCGCCCAAAGAAGATGTTACTGAAGCGCAAGCTATGTATCAATTGTTTAGAATCAATGATAGGGCAGGAAATCAGGCAAAGGCAGATCAATATAAAAATGAAATTTTAACTAAATATCCAAATTCGATTTACGCAGGTTATATTTTAAATCCTGACTTTGATTTTATCACTCCAACGACTCAAGAAGCCTTGGCTTTATACGAAGAAACTTATCTATTGTATAAAGATGAAAAATTCGATGAAGTAAAGGCCAATATTCAAACAGCCACTGAAAAATATTCGTCCGAAGCCATTACAGCTAAATTTACTTTGTTAAATGCAATGGTCATTGGTAAAACTGAAGGTGTGGATGAATTTATCAATGCATTGGAACTCGTGACCATCGTTTATCAAAACACAGATGAAGCCAAAAGAGCACAAGAAATTTTGGATTTACTGAGAAATAGACAATCAGCTGTTACTGAAAATGAAGGAAGTGAATCCACAGAAGTTCAGCGTGAAAAAGAAAGTATCATGCGATCAGAACGAGGTGAAAGTGGTCAGGCAGAAAGAAA
>Ga0209487_1002975_pt1 | contig 13520 bp, 11 predicted proteins | sample Poulit2012_FD_187524 | JGI IMG/M metagenome (GOLD analysis project Ga0209487, IMG submission 187524) | Agricultural soil microbial communities from Georgia to study Nitrogen management - Poultry litter 2012 (SPAdes) (version 2) | ecosystem: Environmental > Terrestrial > Soil > Agricultural land... | reverse complement strand
TCGGAGTGAGGTTGATCGGAGCGAGGCAGGTCGGAACAAGAAAGACGTGTAACGATGGCGGGCATACCCGCCCGCCATGGCGTTCGCTTACGGCTCGCGTTTATCCAACCCCACGGCCTCAGCGTTCTCCGGCGCCCACGGGCGCACGCCATCGGCTCTGCCAGGGGGCAGGGTTTTGATGGTGCTTTCAATCCACTCCTGCACTTCCTTCGTCAACTCTTTGCGGTTGCGCCCTTCGGTGGAAATCGGCTCGCCGATAATCAGTGTGATGGTGCCGGGGTATTTTAGATACTGCTTATGGGGCCAGCACTCGGCGCCGTTGTGGGCCACAGGGATAATGGGCACACCGGCCTGACAGGCGATATCAGCGCCGCTGCGGGCGTACGTGCCCACGGTGCCGGGAGCGGTGCGGGTGCCTTCGGGGAATATCAGCACATTACAGCCCTGCTTCAGCCGGCGTAGGCTGCTGGTTTTCACATCCCGCAAGGCCTGCATTGGGTTGCTTCGGTCAATGGCAATGGGTCTCAAACTCGCCAGCCCCCATCCGAAAAATGGGATAGCCAGCAGCTCCTTTTTTACAATGGGGCTAATAGGGGCAAAGTGGTGGTGCAGGTACAAGGTTTCCCACGTGCTCTGGTGTTTGGCCATGACCACGTAGGGTTCCAGATCCCTACAACGGGGGCCTATGACTTTTATCCGCACGCCGCAGCAAATACGCAACCAGGCCATCACGAACAGGTTCCAACGGGAAAGCAGCCAGTATCGGGGGCGAAACGGCAATAACAGCCAGATTAACGGGCTGATGGTGCCCACTATGATGCCGCTGCCGTAATAGCCGATGTTAAATAACGTGGTGCGCAAGTAGAGCAAAAAAATGTACACGCTACGCTTAATCCTTTGGGTCTAGAAGGTGATCAACCACCGCCGCCAAGTCATCGAAAATCGCGACCGATCCGGCCTCCACCGCGGGCAGAGTGCCCTCAGCGGCCACGCCCTGCTGCAGCAGTGGCTCGAACTCTGTACCACGACCGGTGCGCACCAAATAGGGCACGCAACCTTTGATCAAACCAGCGCGAATGTCACGCACATGGTCACCCACAAAGGGCACCCCCTGCACGCTGGTGTTGAACTCCGCCTCGATGGCATCGAGTATTCCCGCTTTGGGCTTGCGGCATTTGCACCCGTCATCCGGGTGATGGGGGCAATAGAAAATACCCCCTAAAAAACCGCCCGCTTCATCGACGGCCTCGGTGAGTTTGGCATGAATGGCTTCCAGATCATCCAGATCAAAATGCCCGCGCCCGAGCCCCGACTGATTGGTGGCCACAACGGGCGTATAGCCGGCAGCACACAAACGCGCCACGGCCTTCAGGCTGGAATCGATCAGAATGCACTCATCGGGGGATTTAATAAAATCGGCGGTATCTTCATTAAGCACACCGTCCCGATCCAGAATCACCAACTTCATAAATTAACCTTTACTCACTCGGCCTGCTTACACACGCTGTTATTTGCTCGGCGCCAGCAGGGAGATATCCGCGACCTGTAAAAACAGTTCACGCAGTTGTTGCAGCAATGCTAAACGGTTGGTTTGCAGCGCGGCATCGTCGGTCATGACCATCACCTGATCGAAGAACGCATCCACCGGGGCTTGCAGGTCCGCCAAGCTCTCCAGAGCCGGAGTATAGTCCCGCTCGTCAAATAACGGCTGTACCTGTTGTGCCTTGACCTGCACCGCTTGAGCCAGTGCCTGCTCGGCAGGCTCCACTAACAGGCTCTGCTCAAGGGGCGCTTTCGGCGCGCCGGATTTGCTCAAAATGTTCGACACTCTTTTGTTCGCCGCCGCCAGAGATTCGGCCTGGGGCATCTGGCTGAACCGGTAAACGGCGCGCACCCGCTGGTCCACATCCAGAGGCCGGGTCACACCTTTCACGCTCACCGCCTGAAAGACCTCAACGGGGATGCCGTCCTCTTCGTACCAGGCACGGAAGCGCTCCAGCATGTAGCCCAGAACCTGGTCCACCAACTCTTCGCCCACGGTCAGGCCGGTGTGTTGGCCCGCCGCCTGGGTGAGCAGGGTGCGCAAATCGAGATCCAGCTGTTTTTCCACCAACAAACGCAATACCCCCAGGCTGGCACGACGCAGTGCGAAGGGGTCTTTAGAGCCGGTGGGCGGCTGGCCGATTCCGAAGATGCCGGCAATGGTGTCGAGCCGATCCGCTAGGGCCAGAATCGTGCCGGTGATGGTCTCGGGCAAAACATCGCCAGAGAACCGGGGCCGGTACTGCTCGTGCAGAGCCTGGGCCACTTCCTCTGGCTCACCGTCGTTCAAGGCATAGTAGTACCCGGCGATGCCCTGCATGTGGTCGAACTCGCTCACCATGTGGGTGACCAGATCGGACTTACACAATTGACCGGCCCGACGCGCCAGGTCCACGTCGGCATCAAGCTGCCCGGCGATGGCCACCGACAGGGCGGCGACCCGCTCGGTTTTTTGGTAGACGGTGCCCAGCTGCGCTTGGAAAACGATGGGTTTGAGGCGCTCGCGCAAACTTTCCAAGGTGCGGGTTTTATCGCTATCGAAGAAAAACGCGGCGTCGGCCAGGCGCGGGCGAATCACCCGCTCGTTGCCGTCGATCACCTGCTGCGGGTCACTGCTTTCAATATTGGCCACGGTAATAAAGTGCGGCAACAAACGGTCCCGGCTGTCCACCAGGTGAAAGTATTTTTGATGCTCTTTCATGGAGGCGATCAGCGCTTCAGCGGGCACGTTCAAGAAACGTTTTTCAAAGTTGCCCAACAGCGCTACGGGCCATTCCACCAGGGCAGTCACTTCGTCCAGCAAATCCCGGTCGATGACCGCCCGGCCACCCACTTCGCCGGCCGCTGTGTCCACCTGTTGGCGAATCAGCGCACGGCGGGCGTCCATGTCGGCCAGAACAAAACCGGTGCCCTTGAGTTTGCTCAAATATTCGCTGGGCTGATCCAGGCTGATTGGCTGGTTGTAATGAAAGCGATGGCCCCAAGTGCAGCGGTTGGCGCGCAGGCCGAATACTTCCGCGTCGACAATTTCCTTTCCATACAGCATCAGCAACCAGTGGGCCGGGCGCACGAACTCGGCCCGGTGCGCGCCCCAGCGCATACGCTTGGCGATGGGAAGCTTGCCCAGCGCGTCGTTGACGATATCGCCCAGCAATTCGGTACAGGATTGACCGCCTACGGTTTGGCGCACCACCAGTTTATCGGCTTTGCCATCGTTCTCTGTGCGCAGGTCACTGGCCGGTATGCCGTTTTTTTGCGCAAACGCCAGGGCCGCTTTGGTGGGCTCGCCATTTTCATCGAAGGCGATCTTGGCGGGAGGGCCCCACACAGTCAGTTCTTTTTGGGGTGTTTGGGCCGCCAGCTGTTCCACCAGCACGGCCAAGCGCCGGGGGCTGGCATAGGCGTGTACGTCGCCAAAGCTCAGTTCGTGTTGTTGCAAACCGGCAACCACGTTATCCCGCAGCGCGTCCATCAGACGGCGCAGGTTTTTCGGGGGCAGCTCTTCGGTACCCAGCTCCAGTAAGAAATCGGCACTCATTAAGATTCTTCTCCTGCGCACGCCAGGGTACGCAACTCTTCCGGCGCCAGGGGGAAGCCCTGGGCCTTGCGCGCGTCATAGTAGGCTTGGGCCACAGCTCGGGCCAGGGTGCGCACGCGCAAAATAAAACGCTGTCGCTCGGTCACGGAAATGGCATGGCGAGCGTCAAGCAGGTTAAAGGCATGGGAGGCTTTCATGACCATTTCATACGCTGGCAGCGGCAGGTTCTGTTCAATCAGATGCTTGCTCTCGCGCTCGTATACATCGAAGCTATGGAACAAAAAGTCCACATTCGCGTGCTCGAAGTTGTAGTGGGACATTTCCACTTCTTCTTGATGAAACACGTCTCCGTAGGTCACTTTTTTACCATCGGGGCTAATGGTCCAGACCAGGTCATAAATGGAATCGACCCCCTGCAGGTACATGGCGATGCGCTCAACGCCGTAGGTGATCTCACCCGTCACCGGGTAACACTCCAGGCCACCCACTTGCTGAAAGTAGGTAAACTGGGTCACTTCCATGCCGTTGAGCCAGACTTCCCAGCCCAACCCCCAGGCGCCCAGGGTGGGAGATTCCCAGTTGTCTTCCACAAACCGAATGTCGTGCACCAGTGGGTCCACCCCCAGCTCGCGCAGCGAATCGAGATACAGCTCCTGGATATTGTCCGGCGAGGGCTTCAGCACTACCTGGAACTGGTAATAATGCTGCAGGCGATTGGGGTTTTCGCCGTAGCGGCCGTCGGTGGGCCGGCGGCAAGGCTGCACATAGGCCGCGTTCCAGGTTTCGGGGCCAATGGCGCGCAAGAAGGTTGCCGGATGAAAGGTGCCTGCGCCCACCTCCATATCCAACGGTTGCAAAACGACGCAACCCTGGCGGGCCCAAAAGGCTTGCAGAGCCAAAATCAGGCCCTGAAAAGTGCTCACATCGGGCCGGTCGCTATTGGCCGGGGGATGACGCTCAGACACAGGTTGGCTGCCTCCATGTATCGCTGGAATAAATGACGCGGCGCGCTCAAAGGGCGCGCCGCAAAAATGGCGTTTGCAATGGTTTGATCGTGCAAGCCGCGGCAAATTATAGCGGTAGTTGGGGTGTGATTGGTACAACTGGGGCTTTGGCGTTCAAATTGACGGCATTTTCCGTTAAGCTGCGCGCAGGTCGGCGCGTGTGCAGGAGTCGAATGAAAAACTGGTTAGTACCCTTTGTTATCAGGCTGTTGGGACGCCTTCCACTGAGCGCGGGACGCGCTCTGGGCGCCCTGGTGGGGTGGCTGCTTTGGTACAGCAACAGCCGTCCCGCCAAAATTACCCGAGAAAATCTGCACCTTTGCTGGCCCGAGCTGTCCGAGCGGGAGCGCGAACGGCTTGGGCGCCTAAGTTTAATGGAAACCGGCAAAACCGCTCCCGAAGCCGCGGCGGTGTGGACTCGCCCAAAACAATGGTTACAGCGCAAAATCGTAGCCGTGGAGGGGCAGGACTTGATGCACCACCACGTGGCCGAAGGGCGCGGACTGCTGGTATTGGCGCCGCATTTGGGCAATTGGGAGGTAGTGGCCCCGTTTTTGGCTGGCTTCGCGCCCCTAACGGCCCTGTATCAGCCTCCAAAACTGGAAGCCTTGGATACGTTGGTGCTCAAAGGCCGCAGTTCCGACAATATTGATATGGCGCCCACCAACCGGCGCGGCGTGGCACAGCTTTTAAAGGCACTAAAGCGCGGTGAGATTGTCGGTATATTGCCCGATCAGGTGCCAGAACCCGGCAGCGGCGCCGAAGTGGCCCCGTTTTTTGGTCAGCCGGCGCTGACCATGACCCTGGTACACAACCTGATCCAGCGCACCGGCTGTTCGGTGCTCAGTGTGTACGCCGAGCGGGTGCCCGGCGGTTTTAAGATGGTGGTGTTACCAGCCGATCAAGATATTTTCAACGAGCAGGCGGCAAGCTCAGTCGCGGCGCTCAACCGCAGCGTGGAAGCCTGTGTGCGACGGGTTCCGGAGCAGTATCAGTGGGAGTACAAACGCCTGCGCCGGCTGCCCCCGGAATATCCCGTGCATTATGGCTCAACCCGCAGGCGCTCAGCACGCAGGCCATAGCGCCAGTGCCTCGGACGATAAGGCTTATACCCTCATTTACCAGGCGCTTTATGTTTTGTAGAGGAGCCCTATATAAGCGCTTTAAACTGGCGCTGTGCACTGCATCTTGAAATCGAGCATAAACGCCCTTAGTTTGTCCGGCAAAAAACCAGTGAACCTATTTATGAAACGTTGTATCCGGCTCAGTCTAGTCATTTCGTTAGTCGCCATTGTGTCCGCCTGCAGCGGGCCCAGCCACGTTCTGGTTAAAAAAGAACATTTTGAAGCCGCGGACCAGTGTCTGTTAATTCAACAGTCGGCGCTGGCCGCCAACCGCGACCACGAGCATATCGCGGAGACGCTTGCTCTGTTACGGGAATCCCTGGAACTGCAGCGCCGGGGAGATTCCGCGGTGCGGGAGTTCTTGCGGGATACCCGCACCGAAGAACCGGCTGAGCAGTCCTGCCCCTCTTTGGAAGAGCTGCAGCGCTTTCAGCCCTTGCCTCTGGACAAGAAAGTTGTCGGCAGTCGGGAGAAAGTCCTGCTGACCGATTTGGGCATTGTGCACGAGGCCCGCATCGACACTGGCGCCACCACCTCATCTCTGGACGCACGAGATGTGGAGATTTTTGAGCGCGATGGCGAACAATGGGTGCGGTTTAAGATTATTAACCCCGAAAGCGACGAGCCGATTGAGCTTGAGCGCAAGCGGGTGAGGCGGGTGCTGATCACCCAGGCCAACACCGAAGATCCTGAGCGCCGGCCGGTGATCGAAATGCGCATAACCATCGGCGATATTACTCAGGTGGCCGAGTTCACTCTGTCCAATCGCAGCCATTTGGAGTTTCCCGTACTGATTGGCCGTAACGTACTGCGTGATCTGATGCTGGTTGACGTTGGGCAGCAATATTTATCCGATCCGAAACCACCCACATCTAGCAACGGCCAGGAATAATTTTTTATGGGCCAGTCCCGCATCCCCTTCTATCTCATTATTGCCACGTTGGTAATCGTGGGCTTAACCACAGCATGGATGCGCCATCTGGAAATGGAAATTCCATTTTTTCCCGGCGAACGACAGCCCGTTTGGCTAGTGGAAGCCCGGGTGGACTTTATCGCCAGCGGCGGCGAGGCGTTGGTCAGCCTTGACCTGCCTTCATCCCCGCCGGGTTTTCGAATGTTCGCCGAGCACGCCGCCTCACCCGGCTACGGCTTTTCCACTATTGAACACGAGGGCAACCGGCGGGGTGAGTGGTCCAAACGCTCAGCCTCGGGGCCCCAAACTCTGTACTACAAAGTGCAGCTGACCCCGACTGAGACCCGGCGAGCGGATGCGGTTATCGAGTCGCCACCTGAGCCGACTACCGTTTACTGGAATGAGCCTCTGGCCACCGCCTCCAACCAGTTGCTAACCCAAGCGCTGGAAACGTCCAGCACCCCTCAGAGCTTGACGCGCGAGCTGATCAAGCTGCTGAACAACACCCAGGCCGACCAGAATGCGGCACTGTTATTGGAGGAAGTGCCGGAGCGTGCGCGTTTGTTGACCCGATTGCTCAACCAGGCGGAGATTCCCGCGCGTCTGGTAATGGGCTTACACTTAGAGGATGCGCGCCGGCGCCAGTCCCTGACCCCCATGGTGGAAACCTATACGGATCAGGGCTGGGTGTTGTTTAACCCGGTCACCGGCGAGCAAGGGGTGCCGGACAACCTGCTGTTGTGGCACCGTGGTGGTCAATCGCTGCTGGATGTGACCGGCGGACATGGCTCCCAGGTAAACTTTTCCATGATTCGTCAAAGCGTGCCCGCCCTGGAGCTTGTGCCGGATCAGTTCAGCAATAATTTTTTTGCGTTAGTGGGCGTTCAGCAATTGCCCATTGAAGAGCAGAGCATGTTCAAACTGCTGTTTCTGTTGCCCCTGGGCGCTGCGGTGGTGGTGTTTATGCGCATTATCGTGGGGCTGAAAACGTCGGGCACCTTTATGCCGGTGCTGATTTCCCTGGCCTTTTTGCAAACCTCGCTGATACCGGGGCTGCTCAGTTTTATTGTGGTGGTGGCCCTGGGCCTGTTGCTGCGCACCTATCTGTCGCGCCTGAATTTATTGCTGGTTTCTCGCATCGCCACGCTGGTGGTGCTCGTGGTGATTTTGATTTCCATTTTGAGCCTGCTCGGTTATCAGCTGGGCCTGAGCACCGGCATGACGATTACGTTCTTCCCCATGATCATCATCGCCTGGACCATCGAGCGCATGTCCATTTTGTGGGAGGAAGAGGGCCCTCGAGAAGTGGTGGTACAGGGCGGCGGCAGCTTGCTGGTGGCGGTGTTAGCGTACTTGCTGATGGAAGTACCGCTGGCGGGGCACCTGAGTTTCAACTTCCCCGAGCTTAACCTGGTGCTGCTGGCCGTGATTATGCTCATGGGACAATACACCGGTTATAAGCTGTCTGAATTGCGCCGCTTCCGGAGTATGGCGTCGATGCAACCGGGAGATGAGCTATGAGCTGGATCAGCCCCTGGCGCCTGTCGAAAATAGGCATGCTGGGTATCAATTGCCGGAACCGGGATTTTATTGGCCGTTACAACCCGCGCCATTTATTTCCCCAAGTGGATGACAAACTGAAAACGAAACTGCTGGCTCAGCGCCACAAACTGGCTACACCGTCACTTCGGTTTGTGGTGCGCGAACAGCACAGCATCAACCGCATTGAAGAGCAGCTGAAAGATCTGGAGGGCTTCGTACTCAAGCCCGCCAAAGGCGCCGGAGGACGCGGTATTTTGGTCATTATTGGCCGCCACGGGGACCGCTTTATCAAAGCCAGCGGATCGGAAATCACCATTGAGGATATTCGCCGCCATATGACCAACACCCTGGCGGGACTCTATTCACTGGGCGGGACGCCGGATGTGGTTCTGGTGGAAGATCTGATCGAGTTCGACCAGGTATTTGAAGGCTATTCCCACGAAGGCGTGCCGGATATTCGTATCGTGGTGTTCAAAGGCTATCCGGTGATGGCCATGCTACGTCTGGCCACCCGCGCCTCCGATGGCAAGGCTAACCTGCATCAGGGCGCCGTTGGCGTGGGGCTGGATATTGCCACTGGTCGCTGCCGCCAAGCTGTACAGTATGATCAGACAATCCGCGTACACCCGGATACGAAAAAACCGTTGGATCAGATACAGCTGCACGACTGGCGCGAGCTGTTACTGTTAGCCTCCGGCTGTTATGACATGGCGGGTCTAGGCTACATGGGCACCGACATAGTGCTCGATCGCAGCCGAGGCCCGCAATTACTGGAGCTGAATGCCCGTCCCGGACTTTCCATCCAGGTGGCCAATGGCATGGGTCTATTACCCCGGTTGCGCCACATCGAGCGGTTAAAGCCCGATTTGCACACCACCGCCGAACAGCGGGTGGATTATGTGCAGAAGACCTTTAGGGCTTCCGCCGACGAACCAGAAGTCCCTTTGCGCCAGGCGCTTGCGGGCTGAACGCCGTTACTCACTCGCCAACGCGGTAACGGGATTTAAACGCGAGGCCTTGCGTGCGGGTAAGTAGCCAAATACCAGTCCGGTGGCAAAAGCGCAGCTAAACGCCAGCACTACTGGCGCCAGCGAGTATTGGATAGGCGTGCCCACATAGGCCACTAAGGCCGCGGCGCCCAAACCAAAACCCACGCCGATAACCCCGCCCAGCGCTGATACCACCAGTGCTTCAATCAAGAATTGCTGCAGTATGTGCCGCGTGCGCGCACCGGTGGCCATGCGCACGCCGATTTCACGAGTGCGCTCGGTAACGCTGACCAGCATGATATTCATCACACCGATACCGCCCACCAGCAATGAGATAGCGGCAATGGACCCGAGCAGCCAAGTGAGGGTGTCCTGGGTTTCCGCGATGGTGTCGATCAGCGAGGCCATGTTGCGGATTTGGAAATCCTCCACGCCGTGCCGATCCAGCAATAGCTGATGCACCGCATCCTGGGTTGCGTCCATCAGTTCGGTGTTATCCACGGCTACGGTGACGTTGCGCAAAAAGCGCTGCCCGAAAATGCGCAGGCTTCCCGTGGTGTGAGGCACAAACACCACATCATCCTGGTCGTGGCCCATGGGCGAGGCGCCCCGGGTTTCCATCACCCCGATCACCTGAAAGAGCACGTTGTTGACCATGATGTATTCACCCAGCGGGTCGCTGGTTTGAAACAGGGCTTCAGCGGCGGATTGGCCCAGCACCGCCACGGCGGCGTAATTGAGCTGGTCCTGCTCGGTAAAAAAGGTGCCTTCCGCTACCGGCCATTGGCGCGCCAAGGGAAACTGGTAGGAGGTGGCGTTAACCTCCGCGCTGTGGTCGGCGTTGCCGTAGCGCAAGGTCTGGCCCCCGGTCAGTTCGGGAATGGCTGCCAGCACATTGGGCACGGTGGCGTTAATGGCATCCACATCCTCAGGCACCAGAGTGGTTACACTCCACCGGCCACCGCGCTGCCCGGGCCCACCTGGGCGCACCAGCAACAAGTTACTGCCCATCGCGCTAATGCTGTCTACTACCTCCCGACGGGCCCCGTCACCGATAGCCAGCAGGGCGATAACCGACGCCACGCCGATAACAATGCCCAGCAAGGTGAGCACGGTACGGAAAATATTACTGCTCAGGGAGCGAAATGCGGTTTTGGTGCCTTCGATCACCTCATTGCGAAACGGTGGCTCACCGTGCAGTGCGCCGGTGTGCTCCAGAGGTTTGGCGCCTTCGCTGGCGCTGGGATTGGGCCCCGGGTCGCTGATTATGCGCCCGTCGCTGATGTCTATACGCCGGTGCGCGTGCTGGGCCACCTCCGGGTCGTGGGTAATCAGGACGATGGTGTGCCCATCGGCGGACAGCTGCTTCAGCAGTTTGATCACTTCCGCCCCACTGTGGCTATCCAGCGCACCGGTGGGCTCATCGGCAAGAATAATCTGGCCGCCATTCATCAGGGCGCGAGCGATGGAAACCCGTTGCTGTTGCCCCCCCGAGAGTTGGTTGGGCTTGTGATTCATGCGCTCCGCCAAGCCCAGATCGCTCAATAGCTGCTCGGCCCGGGCCCGCCGCTCCGCGGCAGAGAACGCCGAATAGATGGCGGGCATCTCCACGTTCTCACGGGCGTTAACCCCGGGCAGCAGGTTATAGCTTTGGAACACAAAACCAAATGCGGCTCGGCGCAGTTGCGCCAGACCGTCACGATCCAGGTGCGCAACATCCTGTCCGTTAAAGAGGTATTGACCCGTGGTGGGGGTATCCAAACAGCCAATGATGTTCATCAGCGTGGATTTTCCTGAGCCGGAGGCGCCCATAATGGCGACAAACTCCCCCGGATACACCTGCAAATCCACACCGTGCAGAACCTGGGTTTCCAGCTCGCCGTTACGGTAGCTTTTGGTAACGCCGCGCAGATCCAGCAAGGGTTCAACCTGTTGAGCCTGACCGGGTACCGCCTGGGCCATTAGCGCAACCTCCCGGGGATGCGCATTGAACCGCCGGAGCTTTGGCCGGTGGCGCGAAGGCCAATTACCACCTGCTCGCCCTCCTCAAGGCCGGATACGATTTCCGCATGGACGCGATCCGTCACACCCACCTGCACGGTGCGCTCCTCGCGCTGACCGCCGGGGCCCATCACCTGCACCTTGGCGGTGCGAGTGCCCTCGTCCGTATCTTGTCGGGCGCCGGCTCCCCGGTCTTCAAAGCGCAGCGCTGCCACGGGCAACACCAATGCATTCTCGGCCTGGGCAGCGATAAAAAACACCTGGGCAGTCATCTGTGGCAGCAGTCGACCACCGTCATTAGGGACATCGAAGAGCGCACTGTAGAGCACCACGTTGTTTTCCACTTCCGGGGTGGGCTCAATGCGGCTCAGTTCTCCGTCCCAACGACGGTTCTGGCTGCCCATGGTGGTGAAGTAAACCGGCATGCCCAGTTTCAGGCGCCCAATGTCCGCCTCAGACACCTGCGCCTGCACGGTCATGGTGGCCAGGTCGGCGATGCGCATCAAAATGGGGGTTTGTTGGGCGGCGTTCAACGTCTGCCCCTGGCGAGCTTCAATGGACACCACTGTGCCGTCCATGGGCGCGTAGATGCGCGCGTATTGCAGATTGGCCTCTTCGGCCCGCAGGGTCGATTGAGTTTGCTCTAGCTGTGCCTGCAGCGCCTCCACCTGAGCCTCGGCGGAGCGCAGACTCGCTTCGGCGACCTCCACCTGCTCGCGGGTGCCCGCCGCCTGACGCACCAGGTTTTGCTGTCGGCGCAGCTGTATTTCCGCCAGACTCAACTGGGCCTGACGCTCTTTCAGAAGCGCCTGCTGGTTGCGCAGCTGGGCGCGGGTGCCATCCACCCGGGCCAGGTAAACGGTGGCGTCGATTTCTGCCAGCAAATCGCCGGCCTGAACCTGATCCCCCACCTCAACATGCAGTTTTTCCAGTTGCCCTGAAACCTGCGCGCCCACATCCACAAAGTTACGCGGCTGCAACACGCCGGTAGCTGTGACCAACGCTTCAATATCGCCGCGTTTTACCGTGGCGGTGGCCAACGGCTCGCGATCACCGCCATCGCGCAGCAGCCACCAAGCTGCCAAAGCCACCAGAAGCAAAGCGCCAATTACTGTAAACCAGGAGTACTTTCGAACTGAAATCCGTGGGGGCATAACGTCTCTCGCCAGGCAAAGATCAACACGCGGTCACCTCCAGGTGACCGCTAAGAGCATATCAGCAATTACCGGCGCCGACAGGCGGTTGGCGCTCGGTTTTACTGGGCTTTACACGTTTTTACCCCACCGCCGATCGGGCGGCGGCCATAGTGGCTCCGAAGCGTTCGATTTATTGCCAGGCGCGCTCCAGGCGAGCCATGTCATTGACCAGCTGCCATTGGCCACCGTTGTCTTCTACCCGCGCCTGCCAAAGCGCCAAACGATTCTGATAGTCGCGGGGGCTGTTGTTGTCCTGACGCTGACGCTTCACGTTAACCGCGACTACCTGAACCGAGTCCAACTTCACCGGCAGGTCCCGGTCTAGCCAGGGCGGAAGATCCTCACGCAAGTCCGACAGTATGAACAGGTATTTTCGACCCGCGTCCATTTCCTGAAGGTAGTCGCTGGCCAGTAAAACGCCGCCGGTAATATCGCTGTGGTGGCTGGGCACCTTGAACTTACGCAAGAAGCCCTCCACCTGCGTTTGAAAATGCCGCTTCTGCTGACTGGCGACGCTGGGCCGATGGTCAAAGGTGGCCCGGGCGATGACGTTGCGCTCGGTAAAGCTGCTGTTGTCGATGAACGCAATGGCCAGAGAGTCGCCGCTGTTCAAGTTGGCCAGCAGATAATTGCTCAGGACCCTCGCCTGTTGCAGTTCACTGGCGTAGTCGCCGGAAATATCGATGAGAATAAACGCCGCCCGACGCTGATCCTCTGGCGCGCTGCAACCGTGCAGCAGCAGCGCGGTACAGATGGCGAGCAGCACAAGCGCTCGCCGGGTTATGTGTACATACGAATACCAGTTCATGATTAGGCCTTCCCAACACTGACGTTAAGGGGCAGCTCGTCCAGCTCGGAGTCGTCCGTGGAGGAGCGGCTGCGCCTGGTTTTGCGGCGGTTGGTATGCGCAGTAGCGACGTCGGTGCCCGAGCCTGTGTCCGGATCTGTGTCCGGATCTGCGCTCAGGCCTGTGTGCTCTTCAATGGTCGCATCGGCGTCGCCTTTGTCGCCGGGGATTTTTTGGACCGAGGTTTTCCGATACCACTTCACGGCCCGTTCAATACTGAGCGGGATCATAATCAGCAGATCGTACAGACTGATCAGCATCTTGCTCAGGTGGTGCGCCAGGCCGCCGAGGGCGCGAACACTCAGGCGCACGGTGCGCAGCACC
>Ga0209487_1002974_pt1 | contig 13521 bp, 13 predicted proteins | sample Poulit2012_FD_187524 | JGI IMG/M metagenome (GOLD analysis project Ga0209487, IMG submission 187524) | Agricultural soil microbial communities from Georgia to study Nitrogen management - Poultry litter 2012 (SPAdes) (version 2) | ecosystem: Environmental > Terrestrial > Soil > Agricultural land... | reverse complement strand
AAAATCATCTATTCAAGGAGTGGGACAAGTGAAACGTTTGTGGTTAGAAATAAGGTTGTTTTATTATCGATTACGATTGAGATTTGGTTTAAAACCTAAAGAGATCTACTACATAGGTGGCAGTGAAGCTTTACCGCCACCTTTATCCAAAGAAGAAGAATATCAATTGCTAAAAAAGCTACCAGACGGAGACAAAGCAGCGAAAGCGATGTTGATTGAGCGCAATTTAAGACTTGTTGTTTATATTGCACGAAAATTTGAAAATACTAAAATTAATATTGAAGATTTAATCAGTATAGGCACAATTGGTTTGATTAAAGCTGTCAACACGTTCAAAATAGAAAAGAAAATCAAACTGGCAACATATGCCTCACGTTGTATTGAAAATGAAATTTTAATGTTTCTAAGAAAAACGAATAAATTGAAATCAGAAATTTCATTTGATGAACCATTGAATGTTGATTGGGATGGGAATGAATTATTGTTATCAGATATATTAGGAACAGACAGCGATATCATTGAGCGTGATATTGAGGCTTCTGTTGATAAAAAATTATTACACAAAGCTTTACATCAACTCGGTCGTCGAGAAAAACAAATTATGGAGATGCGTTTTGGACTCATCGGGCATGAGAAGATGACACAGAAAGATGTAGCGGATTTATTGGGGATCTCTCAGTCATATATTTCACGTTTGGAAAAGAAAATAATCAAACGCTTGCAAAAGGAATTTGAAAAGATGGTCTAGCTTGAGTGAGACTGGCTTTCACGAACCGATTGATGCTATCGGAAATTATTACCTGAATAAAAACGAAACCCACTGGTGATACTTACCCATGTACAGCTTGACAACATGGGAGGGTCACATATGGTCAGACATAAAGTAGAAATATGCGGTGTAGACACAGCAAAACTACCGGTCCTCAAGAACGAAGAAATGCGTAAACTATTTAAAGAATTACAAGCGGGCGATCTAGAAGCGAGAGAAGTTTTGGTGAATGGAAATCTAAGATTAGTATTAAGCATTATTCAACGGTTTCAAAACCGTGGAGAATATGGTGATGACCTTTTTCAAGTGGGTTGTATTGGTCTAATGAAATCAATTGATAACTTTGATCTTGGCCAAAATGTTCGCTTTTCAACATATGCAGTCCCTATGATTATTGGAGAAATTCGTCGTTATTTGCGGGATAATAATCCGATTCGTGTCTCAAGATCTTTGAGAGATACAGCGTATAAGGCTCTACAAGCACGCGAAAAAATCATCAATGAGACACAAAAAGAGCCTACTGCAGAAGAAATAGCTAAAGAAATTGGTATCGATCAGTTTGATGTTGTGTTTGCGTTGGATGCCATTCAAGATCCCGTGTCATTATTTGAACCGATTTACAATGATGGTGGCGATCCAATCTATGTCATGGATCAAATTGGTGATGACGCAGAGGATGAGGAAGACTGGGTCGACCATCTTTCGTTACGAGAAGGGATTAAACGATTAAACCAAAGAGAAAAACTCATTTTAACAAAACGCTTTTTCCAAGGTCAGACTCAAATGGAAGTCGCTGATGAAATAGGGATTTCTCAAGCTCAAGTCTCTAGACTTGAAAAAGCAGCGATCAAAGAAATGAATCAAGAAATGTTCGAAAGTCGCTAAAAAATGGATAACTATTAAATAAAGCCACTTGTGAAACCTGCAAGGGGCTTTTTATTTTGCTGATCTCTAAAGGCATTTGATCATCTAAATAAACATATAGTGAGATAAGGTGGTGATCGGATGGAAACGTTAATGAACTTACAAACAAAAGAGATTGTTTCTGTTGATACAGGTGCTAGAATGGGTTATATTGTCGATCTAGAAATAGATGTGGATTCAGGGCTGATCACAGAGATTATTGTGGGTAGTCGTTCAAGTTTGGGTCATCTTTTTAATAAACGAGAAGAAACGGTGATTCCATGGGAACGGATTGTCACTTTAGGAAATGACATCATTCTTGTAGAATAATCTGACTTCTCATGATACATGAGAAGTAATTTTTGGGGAAATGTGCTAAAATAATCTTATTATCACTTGAAAATTCACTTGGAGTGTATGTCTAGGAGGGTATTCGTGTCTATCGAAAGAAACATCGTAGAACTTAAAGAAGAAATAAATGAAATTTGTCAGCGTGTTGGTCGATCAATCGATGAAGTAACGCTGATAGCTGTGACGAAATATGTTACAATAAAACAAACAAAAGAAGTCTTAGAGGCAGGAATTACAAATATTGCGGAAAATCGCTTAGAAGGTCTGCAAGAAAAACAAGCTGCTTTTTCTGATCAGCCAGTCCATTGGCACTTCATCGGTAATCTACAATCTAGAAAAGTAAAATCATTAATAAATGAAATTGATTACTTTCATGCGCTAGATCGGCAAAGAATCGCTAAAGAAATCAATAAACGCGCTGAACAGAAAGTTTCCTGTTTTGTCCAAGTTAACATCAGTGGAGAAGAAACGAAAAATGGCATTCATCCATCAGAAGTATTTGAATTCATTCATGATTTGAAAGAATTCTCTAATATTGAGGTTGTTGGTTTAATGACAATGGCACCATATACTGACGACCAAGAAAGCATTCGCTCCATTTTTAGAGAATTGCGCGAGTTGCGTGACCAGATTGCAAAAGAAAAATGGTCACATGCACCTTGTACAGAACTTTCTATGGGAATGAGTCATGATTATCAGATTGCAATAGAAGAAGGGGCCACCCATCTTCGAATAGGTACACGCATCGTCAAATAATAATCTAGAGGTGATAGCAATGAGCATTAAAAGTAAGTTTCAAACATTATTCTCTGTAGAAGACGAAGAGTATTATGAAGAGATTCAACCTCAACGAAATGAAGAGGTCGATTTCCCGACACGTAGTGAAAAACGATCGAAAAGAGAAGATAAAAATGTTGTTAGTCTAAAATCAGTTCAACCTCAAACAAAAGTGGTTTTGTCTGAACCAAGATCTTATGAAGAGACGCAAGATATCGCTGATAATATTGTAAATCATCGAGCAGTGGTGATCAATTTACAACGGGTCGACCATGAACAAGCGAAGCGTATTGTCGATTTCTTAAGTGGTACAGTCTATGCAGTCTCAGGTGATATTCAAAAATTAGGGCCTCACACTTTTTTATGTACACCTGATAATGTTGAAATTACCGGTAATATAACGCAAACAGTAGATGATGAGGAGTTTAGTCAAAGGTGGTAAATAAATGGATTTGTTACAATCAGTTTTAATGTCAATTGCAAGTCTGTATCGATTTGCAATTATTATCTATATTTTAATGTCTTGGTTCCCTGGAGCACGGGATTCATCAATTGGTCAGTTTCTGTCTAGTATCATTGAGCCTTATTTAGAGCCATTTCGAAAAATAATTCCTCCAATCGGGATGATTGATATATCTGGTCTTGTTGCGTTGATTGTTTTCCAGTTTGCTATGCAAGGTATTCCTGTTCTACTCGGATTTTTTAGGTAAGGGACACTAATGGATATTTACCAACACTTTAGAAAAGATGAGCAGGCATTTATCGATCAGGTTTTAAACTGGAGAGAACAAGTAGACCGACAATATATTGTAAACTATAGTGATTTTTTAGATCCGCGTGAGCAATATATTTACAAGACGATTATTGGCCATGATGAACAGTTTGTTTTAAAATTTTTTGGTGGAGTAGAAAGTGCTGAACGTAAACAAGCCATTTTAGCACCCTATTATGAATCAATAGAAGATGAGGATTTTCCTATTGTTATTTTAACAACAACATATCCAGCTAAATTTGTTACGATTGAACATCGTGATGTATTAGGTGCTTTTTTATCATTAGGCATTCTTAGAAAAAAGCTAGGGGATATTGCGATAGATCCTGATGCATCAACCATTCAATTGATTGTTTCTGCAGATATTAGTGATTTTGTTTTGACCCAACTGACGAGTATCAAAAAGGCTAATGTGCAATTTAAAGAGGTAGCGCTTTCTGAGGCGATTTCACCAAAAGACGAATGGCAGAACTTTGACACGACAGTAAGCTCACTTAGACTTGATGTTATTTTAAGAAGTTTTTATCGTTTTTCTAGAAATCAAGCAGCAGAACAGATAAAAAAAGGGCTTGTTAAAGTCAATTTTAAGGTTGTCGAAGATCCCGCCTTTGTTACTGAACCAGGTGATATGCTTTCTTGTCGTGGTAAAGGAAGGAGTAAATTAAACGAGATTTTAGGTCAATCAAAGAAAAAGAAATGGCGTGTGAATTATTCTCGATTAAAAAATTAATCTTTTTTAAAAATTGCAGGAATTATGTATGAATTTGTCGAATATAACGCTAGGACTAAAAAGATTGAGGAGGTGGCCGTTGTGCCATTAACACCATTAGATATTCATAATAAGGAATTCACTAGGGGTATGAGAGGGTACGATCAAGACGAAGTTAATGATTTTTTAGATCAAATTATTAAAGATTTTGAACTTGTCATCCGTGAAAAAAAGGAATTGGAACGTAAGGTAGCTGATTTAGAGGATAAGTTAGGTCATTTTACCAATATTGAAGAGACATTAAACAAGTCTATTTTAGTCGCTCAACAAACTGCAGATGAAGTGAAGGGAAATGCAACTAAAGAATCAACGCTAATTGTTAGAGAAGCTGAAAAAAATGCCGACCGAATCATTAACGAAGCATTAGAAAAAGCAAGGCGAATCGAAATAGAAGCTGAAGAATTAAAGAAACAAGGAAAAGTATTCCGAACGCGCTTTAAGATGTTAATTGAAGCTCAACTTGAATTAATTGAAAACAATGATTGGGACGAGCTTTTAGAAACGGATGAAGAGAATAACAATGAGTCAGATGGTAATGATACAGAGTAAGTACTTTTACTTGACGAAACGGTTACCATTACATATAATTCAATAACAAAGGATTAAATGAATTGATACGATTTAACCAAAGATTAAAAAGCTATGCGAGAAAGAGTAAACTCTTCTTAGATTAAAGCGAGCTAGGAGATGGTGTGAGCCTAGTATGAGAGAATTGTTGAAGATCATTCTCAAGCTTCCTATTTGAACAGATTAAAGTAAGTAGATTAGGACGGATACATCCCGTTACGATGTTTTTAAGTGGGCTATATGTTCGTTAGATATAGCTAACTAGGGTGGTACCGCGAGTTCTCTCGTCCCTTTTTGGGATTTAGAGAACTCTTTTTGTTTTAACGAATGATATTTAATAAAGGAGAGTTGGAAAAATGGATTATAAAGATACATTATTAATGCCAAAAACGGATTTCCCCATGCGAGGAAATTTACCAAACAAAGAGCCGAAAATGCAAGAAGAATGGGAAGAAGACAATCTCTATCAATTAGTTCAAAAAAGGACAGAAGGTAGGCCACTATTTGTGTTGCATGATGGACCACCTTATGCAAATGGTGACATCCATATGGGTCATGCGCTAAATAAAGTATTGAAAGATTTTATTGTGAAATATAAATCAATGGCTGGATTTCATGCGCCTTACGTACCTGGTTGGGACACACACGGCTTACCAATTGAGACCGCTTTAGAGAAGAGAAAAGTAAATCGTAAAAAAATGTCAACAGCTGAGTTCAGACGCCGATGCGCTGAATATGCAATGGGACAGATTGATAATCAAAGAGCGCAGTTCAAACAGCTAGGTGTCCGCGGTGACTGGGAAAACCCGTATATCACATTGGATAATGAATATGAAGCAGCTCAAATTGAAGTTTTTGGGGCAATGGCGAAGAAGGGTTATATCTATAAAGGCTTAAAGCCAATTTATTGGTCACCATCTTCAGAATCAGCCTTAGCAGAAGCAGAAATTGAATACCAAGATAAACGATCCCCATCGATCTATGTCACTTTTGACGTAAAAGATGGTGGAGATTTATTATCCGGCGATGAAAAGTTTGTCATTTGGACAACAACACCTTGGACTTTACCGGCTAACTTAGCCATTGCTCTCCATCCAGATTTAAATTATGTGGTCGTGGAGGTAAATGGTGGGAAGTTTGTCGTTGCAGAACAATTGCTAGAAACAGTTGCTCAGGCGGTTGACTGGGAAGATTATTCGATCGTTAAAACATTTAAAGGAGTAGAGGCTGATCGGCTAGTCGCGAAGCACCCATTCTATGATCGTGAGTCAATGATTATCTTAGGTGATCACGTCACAACAGAGGATGGTACAGGGCTTGTTCATACCGCTCCAGGTCATGGTGAAGATGACTTTATTGTCGGGCAAAAGTATGGTTTAGAAGCTTTATCACCAGTCGACTATAAAGGTGTTTTTACAGACGAAGCACCAGGTCTTGAAGGTGTTTTTTATGATAAAGCTAATAAAGTGATTACAGAGTGGCTTGAGGAAAAAGGTGCGTTGTTATCTTTAGAGTTTATCACACACTCTTATCCACATGATTGGCGGACGAAAAAACCAGTAATTTTCCGCGCAACGCCACAGTGGTTCGCTTCTATTAAAGATTTTAGAGAAGAGATCTTAGCTGAAATTGCTAATGTGGAGTGGCTACCTAAGTGGGGAGAAACACGATTATTTAATATGGTCAAAGACCGTGGGGACTGGGTCATCTCCCGTCAGCGTGTGTGGGGAGTCCCAATTCCAGTCTTTTATGGTGAAGATCAAACGCCAATTATCACGGATGAAACCATTCAAAACGTAGTAAAGTTATTCCGTGAACACGGATCGAATATTTGGTTTGAGTGGGAAGCGAAGGACTTATTACCAGACGGGTTTACATCTGAACATAGTCCAAATGGAACATTTACAAAAGAAATGGATATTATGGATGTTTGGTTTGATTCCGGTTCTTCTCATCAAGGCGTTTTAGAGGATCATCCTGAATTAGTTAGACCTGCGGATTTATACTTGGAGGGTTCAGACCAGTATCGCGGTTGGTTTAACTCATCGATTTCAACAGCCGTGGCTGTCACAGGTAAAGCGCCATACAAAGCCGTTTTATCACATGGATTTACGCTCGATGGTAAAGGGAGAAAGATGAGTAAGTCCGTTGGTAACGTAATTGTTCCTGAAAAAGTTATGAAACAATACGGTGCAGATATCCTAAGACTCTGGGTCGCATCAGTCGACTATCAATCGGATGTTCGGGTCTCACATGACATCATTAGACAAACAACTGAAGGGTACCGAAAAGTAAGAAACACCTTCCGATTTATGCTTGGTAACTTAACAGACTTTGATCCTAAGAAAAATAAAGTCGATTATGAAGAGCTTAATGAATTAGACCGTTACATGCTTGTTAAGTTACAGCAAGTCATTAATAAAGTTTTAAAAGCATATGAGAAGTACGATTTTTCAACAGTCTTTAATCTAGTTCATCAGTTCAGTTCACAAGAATTAAGTGCATTCTATTTAGACTATGCAAAAGATATTTTGTATATCGAACCAGAAGACAGTAAACGTCGTCGTTCGATTCAAACCGTTTACTATGAAACAATGCTGGCGTTAGTCAAGCTAATCACACCAATCATTACACATACGGCTGAAGAAGTGTGGACTCATATTCCAGGTCAAGAAGAAAAATATGTCCAACTAACAGATATGCCAAAATATCGTGAATTAAGTGAGAGTGAAGCATTACTTGAAAAATGGGACCACTTTGTTGATGTGCGTGATGATATTCTAAAATCATTAGAAGAGGCCCGTGAAGCTAAAGTAATTGGGAAATCACTTGAAGCTAAGATTAAACTTGTAGCAAAAGACGAGCAAACAAAAGCGTTATTATCAACAATGGATCGCCTCGATCAACTCTTTATTGTTTCAAAAGTTGACGTCGAAACAGAAACGAATGATCAATATAAAGAATACGATCACGTTTATATTCAAGTTGAAAAATATGATCAAGATCGATGCGACCGTTGCTGGGTTCTTTCAGATACAGTCGGTCAAAATGAGAAACATGCTGATCTTTGCTCACGTTGTGCTGACATTGTTGAAACCTATTACTAAAAACTAAAACCGTTCAGATAGCTCAGCTGTCTGAACGGTTTTTTTACTCGGCGAATCTTTTTCTATTTAATTCAATTTGTGCTAAAATACATGTATATTATTTAGTTGGCAGGAGGCCCCTTATGATTTATTATGTGTTAGCACTTATCGTGATTGCCTTAGATCAGTTGTCTAAGTGGATGGTAGTAACCAACATGGAATTAGGAGAAAGCATACCTATTATCAATAATTTTTTATATATTACATCCCATCGAAATTCCGGAGCTGCCTGGGGTATATTACAGGGTCAGATGACGTTCTTTTATATTATCACTGCTATCGTCATTGTCGTGCTTGTTTATACAATAAAAAAATACACTGGCGAGAACAAATGGTTAGGGATAGGTTTAGGGTTAGTTTTAGGCGGCGCCATTGGAAATTTTATCGATCGCCTGATTCTTCAAGAAGTCATTGATTTTATTGATGTTTATTTTGGTTCCTATAGCTACCCAATTTTTAATCTAGCTGACTCTGCATTAGTAGTTGGCGTTATACTCATTGGAATTCTTATTTTAAAGGATGAGGTAGGAGAGGACACTAAAAAAAATGTCTGAGTTTAATCATAAAGTAAATGTAAATGAAGAGAATAATCGGATTGATAAATTATTAACCGAATTAGAAGCGGATGTCTCTAGAGCGCAAATTCAAACATGGATAAAGGATGGATTGGTGACTGTTAACGGTGATCGAGTCAAACCGAATTACCGCTTAGAAGTTGATGACGCTATTCAATGGCAAAAACCAGAAGAGGAAATCATAATAATTGAACCGGAACCAATTCCACTTGATATTATCTATGAAGATGATGATCTTTTAGTCGTCAATAAAGAAAAAGGAATGGTGGTTCATCCAGCAAAGGCACATCAATCAGGAACTTTAGTCAATGGGTTATTACATCATACAAATCAATTGTCAACTATTAATGGCGAGCATCGACCTGGTATTGTTCATCGAATTGATCAGGATACGAGCGGTTTATTAGTCATTGCAAAAAATGATACGAGCTACAAAGCATTGGCTGACCAACTTCAAAAACGTACGCTTAAACGTACTTACCTCGCATTAGTTCATGGAGCCATACCACACGAATATGGAACTATTGAAGCACCTATCGGAAGAAATCCAAAAGACCGGAAGAACATGACGGTCGTAACCGGTGGAAGAGACGCGGTAACTTACTTTGAAGTGATTGAAAGAATTAATCAAAAATTTACCCTGATTAAATGTTCCCTTAAAACAGGCAGAATGCATCAAATTCGTGTCCACTTAAAATATATTGGATTTCCAATTGTAGGAGATACTAAGTACGGTCAAAATAAAACCTTTAAAGATGATGGTCAAGCGCTCCATGCTCATGAAATAGGCTTTATCCACCCACGAACCGAAAAGTGGATGGACTTTGAAGTCGGCCCACCACAATCATTTGAAAATTATTTATTAAAAGCAAAAGAAAGCTATTGACATTTCTAATCATCAATGAAATAATATGAATAACAAAATAACCTTTAAGACAGTCCCGTGAGACTGAGAAGGAAATGAACGTCTATTTGGATACGTCTATTCAAATCCCTATTCTCACGCGGAGAATAGGGATTTTTTAGTGAATTCGGTTATTTTGAAAGAATATTTTAGTTGCGATAGGGGGAAAGCCAATGAAAGAAAAAGCTGTTCTACTAGACAAATCTGCTATTAATCGAGCATTGACGCGAATTGCCCATGAAATCTTAGAACATCATAAAGGGGTAGCAGATTTAATCTTGGTTGGGATCAAAACTCGAGGTGCCCCTCTAGCAGAACGATTGCGAAATAAGATTACAGAGATTGAAGGTGTAGAGATTCCAATAGGTGAGATCGACATTACACTTTATCGAGACGATTTAACACACGTATCAGAGCAAAGGGAACCGACTGTTGACACGGAAGATTTCAAGCTCGATATTGACGGTAAAAAGGTTATTTTAGTCGATGATGTGTTATTCACCGGTCGAACGGTTCGAGCGGCAATGGATGGATTAATTGATCTGGGCCGACCAGCTCAAATACAATTAGCCATTTTGGTTGATCGAGGTCACCGAGAATTACCCATTCGAGCGGATTACATTGGTAAAAATATTCCGACAGCTCAATCTGAAGTGATCAATGTCGATTTAGAGGAGACGGATGGGAAGGATTCAGTAACGATATTAGAAAAAAGTTAGTAATTAATAATTTAAACCTTTAAAACAAGTCCAGAGAGGCTTGCAAGGTTGTCTAGGGATAACTGTATGTTTATGCATACATTAAAGTCTCTTTGCAATCTTGCAAAGAGACTTTTTTTAATACAAAAAGAAGAGGGGAAGAAAAATGAAAAGATTAGATATGGTAATGGACGTAAGAGATGTTCCGAAAAAAGGTCAGTGGTTTATCTTAAGTTTACAGCACTTATTTGCAATGTTTGGTGCAACTGTACTCGTTCCATTTTTAACAGGCATATCACCTGCAGTTGCTTTAATTTCAAGTGGTACAGGGACACTTGCTTATCTATTAATTACAAAAGGAAGAATCCCAGTTTATCTAGGTTCTAGTTTTGCTTTTATTGCACCGTTAATTTACGCAATTGGTGATTATGGCATCCCAGGTGCAATGGTGGGTAGTTTCTTTGCAGGAGTCGTATATGGTTTGCTTGCACTATTAATTTTTATCTTTGGGACAGATTGGTTGATGAAAATCTTACCTCCAATCGTTGTTGGCCCAGTTATTATCGTTATTGGTTTAGGTTTAGCACCGACTGCAATCGATATGGCGATGAATGTTGACGGCGTCTATAGTGGACTTCATTTCTCAGTTGCACTTGTTACATTAGTCGTTGCAATTATTGGGTCTCTATTTTTCAAAGGCTTTCTAGGGGTAATTCCCATTTTAATCGGAATTATAGTTGGTTATATTTACGCAGCGATTGTAGGGGTAGTTGATGCGTCAGGTATCATAGCTAGTTGGGATCAAATTGCTTCAGCACGATCAATTGGTGAATTTTTCAGTGCCATTTTTGTCGCACCAGAGTTTGCGATTCCATTTGTTCATTATTCCCCATTTGAAGTATTTAATTGGAGTCTAGTAGGGCTAATGGTTCCAGTTGCCTTAGTAACGATCGCAGAACACATTGGTGACCAAATGGTTGTGTCAAAAGTTGTTGGCCGAAACTTCTTAAAAGAACCTGGTTTACATCGTTCAATTTTAGGTGATGGTGTAGCAACACTAATTGCATCATTTTTAGGTGGACCACCAAATACAACATACGGTGAAAATATTGGGGTTCTGGCAATCACTCGAATCTTTAGTGTATTTGTCATCGCAGGATCAGCCGTGTTAGCTATAATATTCGGCTTTATAGGCATCATTTCTCAAGTGATTATGTCTATTCCGACGCCAGTTATGGGTGGGGTTTCCATCTTACTGTTCGGTATTATCGCTTCAAGTGGTTTAAGAATGTTAATAGATAATCAAATTAACTTTGCTGAAAATCGTAATCTAATTATCTCTTCTGTTATTTTAGTTATTGGTATCGGAGGAGCGATGGTTCAGTTCTCAATTGGTGAAGTTAATGTTGAAATCGCAGGTATGGCTTTAGCTGCCATTGTTGGAGTCATCTTGAATCTTGTTTTACCAGGAAGAGAAGTTGGCGAAGGTTCGGGAGATATGTTTAAGACAGAGATAGACTCTGAATAAGTTTATGAGACTAGCTATTTTTAGGCTAGTCTTTTTTATAAAAATAGTTAGGGGAACAATTCCAAAATAAACAACGAGGTGAATCTAAATGAACAACTTTGTTTCTATGAAATCAATGAATCAAGCTGAAATTTCTCATTTAATTAAGCGAACAGATTGGTTTGCTAATAGCGAAGACGTTATTCAATCATCAAGTAAAAAACGCTTTGTCACAAATTTATTTTATGAACCAAGCACTCGAACAAAATTAAGTTTTGAAGTCGCTGAGAAAAGATTAGGATTTGAAGTCATTGATTTTCAAGTGGAACATTCAAGCGTGTTAAAAGGTGAATCTGTTTATGATACAGCAAAAACGATAGCTTCACTAGGAGCAGAGGCGGTTGTCATTCGACACCCTCAAGAAAATGCCGTTCAGGAATTGGCTGAACAACTCGATATTCCTGTCATCAATGCTGGAGATGGAACGGGAGAGCATCCAAGTCAATGTCTGCTTGATCTCTATACGATGTATAAAGAGTTTCGGGACTTTAACAATTTAAATATTTTGATTGTTGGTGACATCGTTCATAGCCGGGTTGCTCGTTCAAATGCTTATGCTCTTAGAACGTTGGGAGCGAACGTCTCTTTTGCAACGAAGCCGGAGTGGCGAGACCATCGTTTAGATTTCCCTTATATTGATTTAGATGAAGGAATTGAGACAGCCGATGTGGTTATGTTGCTTCGAATTCAGTCTGAACGCCATAAAGAAGCAGAGCAAGAGGACACGGGTTCATATTTAGAGCAATATGGGCTGACGGTTGAGCGAGAACAACGAATGAAAAGTAAAGCGATTATCATGCATCCTGCTCCAGTCAATCGCGGAGTGGAGATTGATGATCGGCTAGTTGAATGTAAACGGTCGAGAATTTTTAAACAAATGGAGTATGGTGTTTATGCAAGGATGGCCATTTTGGACCACTTGCTCAATTGGGAGGGACAGCAATATGGCGATCATTATCAAACGCTTTTTGCACGCGTTAACTAATGAATCAGCTGACTTAAAAATTGAAAATGGTAAAATTACTGATATTTCTAAGCAGATTGAGCCACAAAAGAAAGATCAAATTATAGAAGCAAATGGAAGAGTGCTTGCACCAGGGTTTGTCGATGTACATGTACATCTACGTGAGCCTGGTGGGGAAGAACAAGAAACGATCAAAACAGGTACAAAAGCAGCTGCCAGAGGTGGTTACACAACAATATGTTCAATGCCAAACACGGATCCTGTTCCGGATCGAACAGATCGAGTGATACGTTTAAATAAAAAAATCAAGCAAGATGCGCTCGTCAATGTATTGCCATATGGTTCGATCACTAAAGACTTGCAAGGTGAAGAACTTGTGAAATTTGCTGAGTTAGCTAAACAAGATGTTTTTGCTTTCACTGATGATGGTGTCGGGATTCAAACGGCAAGAGATATGATGGAAGCGATGAAGCAAGCTAAGGCAGTAAACAAAGCGATCGTTGCTCACTGTGAAGATAATTCGCTGATCAATAATGGTTCTGTTCACCAAGGAGACGTCAGTAAAAGATTAGGGATTAATGGGATACCTGCTGTAGCTGAATCGACTCAAATTGCACGCGATGTTTTGTTAGCAGAAGCAACTGGCTGTCACTATCATGTCTGCCACGTCAGCACGAAAGAATCCGTTCGTGTGATTCGAGATGCAAAGCGTGCTGGTATCAACGTAACAGCTGAAGTCTCACCACATCATTTATTGTT
>Ga0209487_1002973_pt1 | contig 13521 bp, 10 predicted proteins | sample Poulit2012_FD_187524 | JGI IMG/M metagenome (GOLD analysis project Ga0209487, IMG submission 187524) | Agricultural soil microbial communities from Georgia to study Nitrogen management - Poultry litter 2012 (SPAdes) (version 2) | ecosystem: Environmental > Terrestrial > Soil > Agricultural land... | reverse complement strand
TTAGGAAAGATTACTCCTATGGAAAAATGGAACAAGGATAAACACCTCATTATGAGGGATAAAGAAATTGCATAAAAGATTATTATGAAAAGTAGAATAATACTCTAGGATAATAGGGTCTAAAACACTAAAAGATCTTTTTCTAAAATTGTTTCAGATTTAGACTTGAAGTAGTTGCTTTTTTCAAGTTCTTCAAGTATCTCCGATACTTTCTTCAAATCATTGGCGTCGTAAGCTTGTTTTAATTCAATAAAAATTTGTTGAGCCGCTTCTTTAAATTCATCGTTCACTTTGTCAGGATGGCAAAGAACAGTTGCCTTTCGGAATTTCTTTTTTAATTCAACTTTCTGTTCATCAGATAATTCAAAGATTTCTTTTTCCTTTTCATTATCAATTTGTTCACGATAATGTCTTTCATCATTTTCAGCTTCTTCAAATTTCGCTTTATTCTCTTTGAATTTCAACTTACGTAGTTTCAAAATATCAAGAATGATTTCTCCTAACTCCATTGTATGTCTGTGTTGAAATTCAGAAAGTAATTTTTCAAGTTCTATCTTTTCATTATCATATCCATAAAGTTGATTTTCTAAATTCTTAATTTCAAGCTTTAAAGTTGCAATTTCAGGGTCTACCCAGATTGAAAGTTGCTGATTTTTTGAAATAAAATTTTGAATTTTTGCTAATGCTGATGAAAATTCTTCTTTTGTTAAATCGTCTATAATTTCGAGTAAATCAGGGTTAAATTCGTACTCTCTTAACTTATAGATTTCCTTGTATAATTCTTCAATTTCCCCAAGAAGTATATAGTTTTTAAGAATTTCTAATCGTTTAATGATTTTGTTTAATGGAAAAACAAATTCTTCTCTTCTATAATCAGGGTAATATTGATTACGGATATTGTTGAATTCAGATATAAATAGTTCCGCTAAGGTCGTGTCATAATTTGTAATGATTATATTCTCAAAATTGCTCTCAGCTTTATAGCTCCAATTATAAGAGCCAGTAATGACTGTACTATAATCAATAACACAAAATTTATTATGCATTAATTCTGTATCACCGTTACCGATTTTGTAAACTTTTGATTTACCAGTATGCAACTGCTCAAAATCAATAGATGAATTAAGGTTGATTTTATCGTTAGAAATAATGAGAGAAACAGTGCAACCGTTTCTTGCTTTATTTACTAATTCATTGAAAATATTTTTGTTGGTAAACCAAGCAACTGCAATAATAATAGATTGCTGTGCTTTATTAATTTCCTGTTGAATTCGTTTTGCTATATTTTCAAATACTGCTTCTGTTTGCATATTAAAAAACATCAAAGTTATGACCTATTTCCAAGCTTTATTTTCATCATAATTAGACTCTTCTATTCTGCCCAATTCCTTATTTATGCCTGTTCTTTGCATATATGAGTGCCAATCTGGATCAATCTCAATTACAATGCTAATTGTAGCTAATGCTTCATTATAATGTTTTAAAGAACAATAAGAATATGAAATTTGATATAACGAAGCAATATGTTTATTATCTAATTCAAGTGCTCTTTTAAAATCATAAATTGATTCATCATAAAAACCTAATTCGCTCTTTGCAAAACCTCTGTAAAATATTGCATCTATAAATTTAGAATCGTTCGCTATTGCTAATGAAAAATGTAAAATGGCAGATTCATAATTTTTATTCTCAAATTGAGTCATCCCTTTTTTGAAAAATGATTTAGAAGATTCACGAATGATCTTATTAGTTATTTCAATTGAACTCCCAACTTTAACTAAATAAGTCGAACCAGTAGGTATTATTGAATTATTCAAATTTTCCTTTTTAGTCATCTTTTTTTAAAATTGAAGGATTTTATCAAATTGCCATATCAGCATCACATTTTGCATTTTCTTTTTTTTCCGTTGTTTAACTTCGAGTTGTAAAGCCTGAATTAATGGGTGAAATTTTGTTGAAGGAACTCTATCAGCAATGTATTCATAAGAGTCCAAGTTATCCTCTAAAACTTCAACAACGAAAAGTACATCTTGGTTATTTTATATTTGTATATCGGTGAATGTTGTGTTGTCCTAAAAGAGCTTGTAGCTCATTAATAAACGGAACTTTATCCAATTGCAATTAGTCAAATGCGTTTTAATTCTTTTATTTTTCAAAAAGCAATATAACACTTCTTTAAGAATCTTAAACAATTTCAAACTGTCAATTTATCACGCCATCTCTCTCTCCAACTTCTCTTTCCATTTCTCCCAATCCGGCATTTCTTTGGACAGCAATCTAAAGAAAGCTTTGGTGTGATTGCGGTGGATGAGATGACAGAGTTCGTGAATGATGACGTATTCAATGCAGGGTTTGGGCGCTTTGATGAGTTCCGGATTTAGGATGATGTTTCCTTTGGCGGAACAGCTTCCCCATCGGGTTTCCATTTTTTGGATAAAGAGATTTTTTGGTTCTACATTGTATTTTTTAAAGCGCTGAATTAAGGGTTCTGCATATTCGGCGAACTTTATCTTGGCTCTTTCTCGATACCACTTATCCAAAAGCTTTTTGACGTGTTTTGGAGCTTTATCTTTGGTTTCGATTTGCAAGTATCGGCCTTTATAATGAACGGCTTCAGAATGTCCATCTATTATCTTTAATTGGTATCTTCTGCCTAAATAATAATGGCTTTCTCCTGTTTTATATAAGTATTCCTTTGTTCGCGGTTGAAAAGAAAGAAAATATCTTTTCTGTTCAATTATCCACGAGGCTCGCTTTTCTACTTTTTCAAATATTTTTTCTTTTGAAGCATCATTGGGTGCTTTGACTTGAACAGACAAATCAGGATTGACCGTTATTCCCAGTGTTTTTCTATCGGAATAGGTCAATTCAAAGTCAATAGTTTGACTACCATATGTTAGCTGTTCAATTGTCAATTATTAATGTTTAATTATTTAAACCTTTCGAGGTCCGAATAATACTTGTGATTAATCGCATTAACTCTTGTGCTTTTTTAATTAAAGAATCAAATTCTACTTTGGTTAAATATTCAGTTTTATATAATAATTCTAACCAATACAAGGTTTCATTACATTCTTTTTGAGCAATGCCCATTTTGTGAATGAAGTCTTTTTTACTTTCAGCGTATTCTGCTTCTCTGTATAACGCTCCTACGCTTGTCCCACAGCGCAACAATTGCTTACTCATCACATATTCCTGATGCATTTTGATCAATGATTTATAAGCCTTTACAATCTCAATAGCAAAATCAAAGCTTTTCTCCTTAATTACATTTTTCTTCATAATAATTCATTCATCATTAATCATTCACCATTAAACATTATCTCTCGTTTTCGCTACATCAATCATTCGTTCGGCCATTTCATCGATGGCGGTGAAATTCAATCTCAAACCCATTTTTACTCCTATTTCATCATAGATATAATCTCCGATTTCTAAACGCATCTGATTGATAATATCTTGATTGATTGTCCAGTTTACTCGTTTTTTATCATTGATTATTTTATCAATTTGAATGGAAGCTTTGACTAATTCTTCTTGATATTCTAAGGTATTGACTTCCACATTCTCAAAGAATTCATTTACAATTCCGAAATAGGCACTTAAAATCTGGTTTCCTCGGATTTGCTCAGGAATGCTGCTATCGGTTTTGTTCAATACTTTCTCATTAAAGTCTTTTACTCTTTCTAAATATTCGAGTTCAGAAATTCGTTCGGCATAAAAATCGTCAATGGCTTGTTTTATCAACTGAGAGAACTTTTTATAGAATACCGGATCTTCATCCATTTTTTCTGTGATATGCTTGGCTGTTCTTGAAGCAATCTTATCGGCTTTAGCTGCTGTTCCTTCAGTTTTTTCGATTTCATTTTGGAAGGCTGTTTCATCAAAAATATTGACCAATTCGGTGAGCTTATTAATTCCTTTGGAAGAAATATGCTGATCCATTAATTTCTGAATCTGTCCTTCGTATTGTTTATAATCGATTTTATCTGAAAAACGTTGTGCTACTGCTGTTCTCAGGTTCATAAAGAACTTTAAATCATCTTTATATTTTTGGATTTTCTTCTCAGGAGTTTCCTTATGAAATTTCATTGAAGACATTGCCAGCTTGAAGATTCGTGCAAAAGCGGCTAACTTTTTATAAAAATCATCTCGGATATCTTTATGACGTAGTTTCTGCTGAAACAATTCGCCATCATTTCTGTTCTTGATATCCTTGAAAAATTCTAATACTTGTTGATGAGCCGGATCTAACTTTTCGATTTCCTGATTGATACTGGTCAGCGTTCCTTCCAAATCTTTTTCATCAAAATCTTCTAAATCGGAATAAGTTAATAAAGCATTATCCAATTCGCTTATCACACCTGCATAATCAATAATATATCCATAATCTTTATCTTCATACAAACGGTTCACCCGGGCAATAGCCTGAAGTAAAGTATGACCTTTGAGTTTTCTGGTCAGATATAAAACGGTGTTTTTGGGTGCATCAAAACCGGTGAGAAGTTTATCAACTACAATAATGAGCTCGGGTTCTTCAGAATGTTTAAATTGTTTAATAATACTTTCTTCGTAATTTTTTGGATTACCATACTGATCCATCATGGCTTCCCAAAAAGCTTTGACATCATCAGAAGTTTTTCCGTAGGCTGATTCTTCACCTTCTCTGTCATCAGGTGGAGAAATAATTAAGGCACAGCTTACTTTTCCTATCTGACGAATAGCTTCAAAGTATTTAACAGCTGTTCGTTTGGAGTTACAAACTATTTGACCTTTGAAAGGCGTACTTCCCTGAAAGTTTTCTCTGTAATGCCTTACAATATCCCAAGCAATGGCTTCTATATTTTTTTCTGCATCGGCAATATGAGTGCGCTGGGCAAATTTCTTCTTTAAATCAGCTTTTTCGTAATCGCTTAAATCTTCTGAAACATAACTGAAGTAGTTATCGATAATTTCTTCATCCACACTTTGATCGCTGTATCTTCCTTCGTAAACCAAAGGCAAAACAGCACCATCCTCCACAGCTTGTTTAACAGTATATTGATCAATCATTCCGCCAAACTTGTGCATTGTGTTTTTATCTTTTTTAAATAAAGGCGTTCCTGTGAAAGCCATATAACAAGCATTTGGCAAAGCTTTTTGCATATTGATATTAAAGGTTCCATATTGAGTACGGTGACCTTCATCAATCAAAACAAAGATATCCGGACTGGTTAGCGGTTTTTTAATTCCTCTGATCGCTGTATCAAACTTATTGATAACAGTTGTGATCACATTATCCGAATTGCTTTCCAAAATCTCAATCAGATGTTTTCCTGTTTTAGCATTATCGACTTGCATTCCAACAGCTGCGAAGGTTTTTGAAATTTGCCGGTCTAAATCAGTTCGGTCAGTTACCAAAATGATTTTCGGATTTTTAATATTATCCACTTTGGCAATCGCCTTAGCCATCATTGCCATTGTTAGTGATTTTCCTGAACCTTGAGTATGCCATATAACTCCTCCCTCTCTTTTGCCATTCTTGATAATTCTTATTCTTTCAATAGAAGATTTTACTGCAAAATACTGTTGATAACGCGCAATCTTTTTGACGTTGTTATCATATAAAATAAAATTGGCGATTAAATCTAATAAGCGATTTGGGGATGCTATGGTAAAAAGAAAAACATCCTGTTCTATCAATGCAAATTCTTGGTTCAAACGATTGTGGATGAGTTCTGCCTGGTCTTTTCCGAAGAATTCAGAAGCTTTTCTGACTTCCATTATTTGTTGTTGAACTTCTTTTGGAGGAACCTTATTTTTAGTGGCTTCAATGTCTTTAAAATCGATTTCTTTTTCTCTCCAGATATTCCAGAATTTAGGAGGAGTAGCATTGGCGCCGTATTTAGCCTGATTGACTGCACAAGCCATCATTATTTGAGAATACACATAGAGTTTACGAATTCCGGATTCTTTTTCATTTCGTAAATGTTGCGATATGGCTTGGTCGATTGGATCATCCATATCTTCTCTTTTGTTTTCAATTATGGAAAGCGGAATTCCGTTGACAAATAAAACAATATCCGGTCGGTATTCTTTTTTACCATCGGTTCTAAGAACGCTGAATTCTTCGGTTACGTGAAAAACATTATTTTCAGGGTGCTTCCAGTCAATATATTGCAGCGTATATTCCCGTTTATTTCCTTCAATGGTTTGATCTAAAGTAGTTCCTAACAATAAACGGTCATAGATATATTCGGTGGCTTTAACATAGCCCTGTTCCAGTGGAATTTCCTTTAGTCTAAGGACTGCCTCATCAATATTACTCTGAGTAAATTTTTCAGTTTGTGTAGAAGAAACCTGAATTTCATTAATCTTTGCCAGCTGTTCTTTTAAGATGGGTTCTAATAAAACATTTGAAGTTCTGTTATACCTCAATTGCATCATCTCTTCTTGTGATAAATATTGATAACCCAAATTAATCAACATCCGCAAAGCGGGAATTTGGGAACTGTAGTCTTCTTGGAAGTTGGTGCTTTTCATGTTTTTTTAATTTCTAAAGTGGTCGAATTCGACTACTTTAAATTATTCTATCAGACAAATACACATAAATAATCAATTTGTGGGCAATAGAATGTCCGATATGTTTTTATATATTCTTACTCACTATTTTACTTTTCTACAAAAATCTAAAATAGCGATGTGCGTTATTTTACTTTTTTACAATATTCTGAAATACATTATTTTCATTTATCAGTTAACAATGTGCAATTATCAATGACAGATGAATCATTTTATCTTGTTATAAAAATATTAAAGATTTTACCATACCGATAATTTATTCTATTTTTGTATTAAAGGATTGGGCTTTTTCCGGTCGACAAAAACCCTTGGTCTATTACTAAGATTTTTTGTTTCTTAGAAATTATTTTGTTTCTTTTATTTTTTTCACGGTGTTCAAATATTAATAAGAAATACAAATAACTCTAAATCATAATTAGCAGACAATTACACGGCAATGATTAATTATTTTATTAATTAACATCCCATTAAATATCTTTACTTTATTAACATTTACTGAGAATTTTGTTACTACCTTAATTCTATTATTTCGTCTAACTCCGATAGCAAATATTCACTTTTCTCCTCGTGATAACAAATTGATTGTAACGCTATCTTCCTTAACCTATTGAAAAACATTGGTGCTTTTCAAAATTTCTATTTTTTAAGCTCTCCAGGATAACCATATAACCTAAAAGTTAATTTTTCTGATATATTTTTCAGCATAGGTGTAAAATTAGTGAATTGACTTAATCCTATTATAGCTATGACACGTGTAGCAAAATTAAATTTCTCCAAAAATAAACCCGAAAACTCCAGTTCTGTAAAAACGAGAAAGAGAAAAGTAAAGAGCAAAAACCAAATAAGAGACCGTATAATCCAGTCAGTTATTTTTATTCGTTTCTGGAATTTTTCATTAAATTGCCTTAACAGGAAAATTTCTGAGCCAGAAGGAATCTCTTTATGAAGTATGATATCCTCATAAGCTTTTATTGAACAAAGTATTTTGAAATAATCTTGTTTATCAAAAAGATCAATATTTTTATTAACCTGCTTAAAAGTTTCATTAGCAAGATTATTTGTAATCTCGGTTGGCTGAATCAATCTTAAAAAACAATAGATTATATCATACTCATTATTAGTATTTATAAAGTTTCCATCTATCAAGTTCTTAAATGTAATAGTTCTACTGTTTTCATTTCTAACTTCAAGAATTTTCTCTATCCATTTTTTCTCAATATTAAATTTAAAAAGACCAACAAGTACAGTAAAAACAAAAAAGTCATCATATATAAATGGCGCTCGTGAATCTTTCGATGGTTGGCTATTGCTTTTTTTACTATAATATTTTAAAAAGTTTTCTCTTTGGTTTAACTGAATTGATTCAATCATTTCACAAATGATTTCAGTCAACTCATCATCAATACCTTCTTTATTTAAATTAATTGATTCATCGAAAATCAGACGTCGAAACACCTCTATTTTATCTGTTTTAGACAAAGAACTGATATAGTTATTTTTGATTTCTAAAGGAACCACTTCTTTCGTTTAAGATTATAATTTAAAACATCCGGATCCCAACCTTGAATTTCTCTCATCTTTCCCAGTAAATTTGAAATGAGATTAGAATATATCATTGTAGCTGGTTGATCACTTGGCAAGAAGCTACGCCACGATAAATAGGTGAATGTATACACTTGCTGAACCACATAAGATAAATCACTAAAAATATAATTATCAATTCCTTGAACACCATATTTTCCAGTTGGTTTTCTAATTTTTATTTGAATAGGCTTACTCATTCCGTGAATAGAACTTTTAAGTTCATTTGCGCCATACATTTGAACTATAGCAGTTTCTTCATCAAGAAAAACGTTGCTTCCCCTCACAGGGATATAAGCACCTTTTTTACTTCTTGTTCTATAAGAATAGACTGATTTTTGCTCAGGATCAAACAAAGAGATAGGATGATATTTGCCTATGGTAACAAAAGCAAATTTAATTTCATACTCTTTAGTATCACTTATAAATTGACTAATAGCTTCAAATTCGATATTTTTGAGTGGCTTAAAAATGTGAAATATTAGGCGAATCGTCTCTCCTTCAGACCATCCTTGTTCTTTTGAGAGGAAATTAACTGAATTCCGAAGACTGAGTATGAGTTCTTCAAAATAATCTTCATATGCCACATCCTTTGTTTTCTCACCTAATAAATATTGACCGTCACCAGACATAAAAGTCGTTATTCCAACAACTCTATTCTGGTTTGCTCCTGCATATTCAAATTCTCTTATCCAACTATGTCCTATACCAATTATTATTTCTCTGTCCACAGATCGTTGAGCAGGTAAAACCCACGGCGTGCCTCCCATTTTAGCATACATTTGCAATGAAATTGTATTTAATATATACTCGTTTTCAGGGTCAATTTTTTTTGTATTTATGAACTGAACAGGTATTTCTAAGGCTAAGAGTTTAGCTTTAATTTCATAATAAGGATTTCCGCTTACCGGTAGTCTTTTAAATTCTGCTGGTATTTCTATTATTGCTAAATCAGGCTTCTGATCATCTTCTTTGTCAAGTATGTTTTCATATTCACTCAAATCATAACTTGATAATTCTTTAATAGAAAATTTTATATCTGTCAGGTTATATTTCTTTTTAAAACCAGATTTAAAATAATCTGATTGCGGTAATCCCTCCTTTAAATGCTTTAGAAATCGAGTAAAAAGACCTCTTTTGTTTTTATGACAGACACCCAGTATTTTTGGTGTTTTAATATCAAAAATAATGCTGTCATAAGGTCCATAATTAATAAGACCTTTATCCGGAAATGATCTTACAGTTTTTGTTTTTGCCATATCAAAAATAAAAGTCGGCTTTTCAATACTTAAAGAATTTTCCACTTTTAATGGTTTAGAATCTACTATAAACAAAAAACCGTCTTTATTTAAAAAAGACACAGCCTTTCCTTTCTCATTAAATAAAGTATTTGCAATATTTTTTATTTCTTCATAATTCTTTTTCGAATTATAAACTTCAGATCTTTTTCTTTCTATTTTATCTAAAATAATTTGGCTTTTTTCTTTCCCTACGGCAAAAGACAGATATCTACTGATATTAAATTTTGTTTTTCGGATAAATAAATCCTTCAGTCCAAAGCGCTCGACCCCACTGATTGTTTTTACAAAAGCATAAGAATCTTTAATACTTTCAATAACACCCACAAATTCTTCATTCGGAGCTAATACATTTTCCATCCCTGGTAAGATTTCGGAATGTATAACCTCTATGCCTTTTAAATCATATCCTTCTTCATTTAACTCTAAACAAGATTTTTTAAAAAGCCAATTTCTTCGAATATTAATTAAAAAGCCAAACCGTTTTACTCCATTAATTTCCGTGTACCGTAGCTGAATCTCTATAAGCTTTTTGTATGCAATTTTATTCCTTAAATTAAAAGGTAGTAAGTCATAAATAATATCATCTTTTTCTTTTCTTGAAAAAAATCTGAAAGGATAAAAATCAACCGGAATAAGATTGGGGAACCTCTCTCTAAAGGTTCTAAAAAACAGGTGTTTTATTAATGATAATGTAATATCTTTATTTTCAAAAATGTTTTTTGTAACAGTATTCCCTATTCCTACATCTTGACCTTCTTTATTTGAGATATAAATTCTATCTTCATTTCTAAAAAACGAATGAGTATCATTGTACTTTTCTCGAAGGTCTGTTAGTTTATCATCAGTATAATCTGTAGCACGAATTTGATAGTTTTCAAAATCGAACTTTATAGGAAAATAATTTAATCTCATAATAATCTTTTTTTTCCAGTCAACAACACCTGCATCAACCCTTTTTTCTGCTGTTGAAAAGAAGAAAGTTTTTGTTCTAATAATTCAATTTCTTTATCAGCCATTTGCAGGATATTGGCGATAGCGGTTTGTTCTTTGAGAGATGGAATTCCCACTTTGATTTTCTTTATTGTCTTTTGGGCTAAGCTTGGCACACCCGAGGCTTCATTGTATTTTAACCAGTTAATTGTTAGGAATAAATAGTAAACAAATCTGGGGAAAGTATTCTTAAAAGAATGTGTATAAAACAAAGTATCAACAGTCCAAAATTTATCGCTCAGAAATTGAGGTTTATCAATTGTTCCCTTTCTGCCAATTCCTACACTTTCTCCATCATATAAAAAATCATCCACAAAAGTCATCAAGCCTCCAGTTCCGAAAACAGGAATATTACCTTTACCCAAATGTTTGTAATCCTTTCCATTTCCTATTTCAAACAAATCGCCTAATTCCACCTTTTCCCATTCACCCTCAAATCCCGTTAATCGTTTTTTTCCGATTAAAAGCTGCTGTATCAATCCTTTTTTCTGTTGTTTTTTGGCTTGAATAAGTTGGGTGAGTTTTTCTATTCCCGAATCCCAGGTGGACAAGCAATTGGCGATGGATTTTTGCTCTTGTAGTGGGGGGATGGGGAGTTTCGCATTTTTAATTGAACTCCATTCTGCTCTAGGCATTTTCGTACCAGAAGTAATATGAGATTTACTAATAAAATATTTTGTCTGTAATATTAAGTATAAATAATTAGATGAAATTGATTTTTTGTTTCTAAACACCCATATTTCAGAAGAACACACACCGTCAAATGTCGCTTTCCAATACTTATTTAAATAAGGTCTTAATTTACCAAATAATACATCACCCTTCTCAAAAACGTTTTTAGAACTTTTATAATCTCTACTATCATAAATATTTATTATCCGTCCTGTTCCTTGTTCAAAACTATCAAGTTCTAAATCCATTTTACTTATACCAGATGTCGGATCAAAACGTTCTGAATTTCTTTCAGCTAATTCTTCAAATCGTTTCACCTCCCAATCTTCCGGAATAATTCCAACGGGAGTTTTTTTGTAGCCGGGTTTTATATTTTTATTCATATTTTTCTTTCTTTTAATTGTCTGCATCAGGATTTTCTTGATTTTTAGATTTTCAGGATGAGTAATCCTAATCCTGCGAATGCCCAAATCTTGCAAATCCTGATCCGATTTTCAGGATGAGTAATCCTGCTCATCCTCTAATCCTCTAATCCTCTGAATCCTGATTCAGACATTTGAATTGTATTTTGGATTATATATTTTTTTAAACTGTAAGCTTTTCGCTCCAAAATTAATCAGCAATCCCACCGGGAAATTATAGGCTACCACATAATTTTTTGCCTGTCTGTACCAAATGCACATCTTCTAAATTGATTAATGCTTTTATTTCTACGATAACATGATTTTCCACCACAAAATCAGCTCTTCTTGTGCCTACCATATAATGGTCATAATAAATATTTTGCTCTTTTTCCCTCTCAAATAATATTCCGGCACGTTTTAATTCTATTGATAAACATCTTTGATAAATGACTTCTTGAAATCCGTTACCCAATTGGTTATGAACTTTCATTGCACAACCATTTATTTTATAGGTCAATTTATTTAATTCATCTTCATTCATCTTTAATATTTTTTTTGTCTTTCAACTTCCTGCGTTTTGTTAATAATAGCTATTCTTTTAATCGTTCAATGATTTATGCTGAAAAATAGAAACTATTTTAATGGTGTTCTTTAATTGTTCTCAAACCCCTAAAAATAAAATGGTGTCTTTGTTTTTTAATTATTGTTCTATCAGAGCACTTCCTCCTTCAAAACTTTTTACCATATCCGTTAAAGAAATATAATCTAAGTCACTTTCAGTGTAGATACCGACTTCACTTCCTCTTACATTGATTTTTACTTTTATTTTTGTCATTTTTTTTTCGCTCTTTAAAACTCATTTTTTTGTAGAACTTCAACCCTCTTTTTTTGAGGTCGCAATTTGCGACTTCAAAGCCTCGCATTTCTTTTTCGTCCAATGAAACATAATTTTCAATTGATTAAACCAACTTCTCCGACTTTAAAAGAAACTAGAAATTTTTTAAATATATGCGCAATTTCAGATTTCACACCGCCATTTCACGTCGCTCTATGTTTTAATTTTTTTTAATCAACGTAGATTTTGCACTTGTTGTTTTTTCGGGTGTTAAGTAATCTTGAACAACTAAATTTCAAAATGTTCAACTTTTCTGAACAATTAAGATAATTATTTATCATTGTTCATTGTTCATTATTCATTGATAATTGTTAATTGAAATCCAACTTCTCCAAATACTTATTCATCTCCTCCTGCACCTCTGCCAGTTCTTTTTCCAAATCTTTAATCTCATTAGCAACAGCCTTCATATCCACCGGTGGTTCAGGTTCAAACGTATCTACATATCGTGGAATGTTCAGATTAAAATCATTTTCTTTGATTTCATCAAAAGTGGCTATATAGCTGTATTTATCTTCTAAAACACCAACTTCTAAATCTTCTGTAATGAATTTTTCATAAGTATCTACTACTTTTTGAATGTCTTTATCTCGTAATACATTTTGGTTGGTTCCGCTTTGGTAATGTTCACTGGCGTCGATAAATAACACATCCTTTTTATCTTCCGTAGCACGCTTTTTATTGAAAATCAAAATAGCTGCAGGAATACCTGTTCCAAAAAATAAATTGGATGGCAAACCAATGACAGCTTCCAATAGATTTTCTTCAATAACTTGTTGACGAATTTTCCCTTCTGAACTTCCTCTAAACAAAACTCCGTGTGGCACAACTACACCAACTTTTCCACTTCCCTCTTTGGCCACTTCAATCATATGAGATACAAAAGCCCAATCGCCTCTGCTTTTTGGCGGAACACCTCTCCAAAAACGATTAAAAGGATCATTTTCCGCTTCATCTTTTCCCCATTTTTTTAAGGAGAATGGCGGATTGGCAACCACTATATCAAATTTCATTAAACTATTGCTGCTTTCGGTGTGCAGCGGATTTCGGATGGTATCACCCCAACGAATACTGGCATTATCAAAACCGTGCAAAAACATATTCATCACAGCCAAAG
>Ga0209487_1002972_pt1 | contig 13521 bp, 12 predicted proteins | sample Poulit2012_FD_187524 | JGI IMG/M metagenome (GOLD analysis project Ga0209487, IMG submission 187524) | Agricultural soil microbial communities from Georgia to study Nitrogen management - Poultry litter 2012 (SPAdes) (version 2) | ecosystem: Environmental > Terrestrial > Soil > Agricultural land... | reverse complement strand
CGACCAGCTGGTGGCGCGGCTGCGCGCCGACACCGATCACGTCTTGCTGGTTGAAGACCTGCTGGCCGACCCGGTCACCGCGGCCCACGCGGTCAGCCACGACCACCAGGCTTGGTATCTGCCGGTGGGCGTGGCCGGCACGCTGGGTGATCCCACCGCGGCCGCCTCCGTGCAGGCGGTGCGTGGCATCGCCGCTGGGGTGTTCGCCGGCACGTCGACCACGGCGTATGTGACGGGGCCGCCGGCGACGTTCAGTGACATGATCGCTTCTGCCGAGCACGACCTGCTGCTGATTTCGATCGCGACTGCAGGTCTGATCGCGCTGATCCTGCTGATCGTGTACCGGTCGGTGTTCACCGCGCTGCTGCCGCTGCTGGTGATCGGGGTGAGCCTGGCCGTCGGGCGCGGTGTGCTGTCCGCACTGGGCGAGATGGGTATGCCTGTCTCGCAGTTCACCGTGGCGTTTATGACCGCGATCCTGCTGGGCGCGGGCACCGATTACACGGTGTTTTTGATCAGCCGCTATCACGAGCAGCGCCGCGCGCAGGTGCCCGCCGATCAGGCCGTTATCCACGCTACAGCCAGCATCGGCCGGGTGATCCTGGCCTCGGCGGCCACCGTCGCGTTCGCGTTTTTGGCGATGGTCTTCGCCCGCCTGAGTGTGTTCGCCGCGCTCGGCCCGGCGTGCGCGGTCGCGGTGCTCGTCGGATTCGCAGCCACGGTCACGCTGCTGCCGCCGGTGCTGGCGCTGGCCGCCAAACGCCGTATCGGCGAACCAAAATCCGATCGGACCCGCCGGTACTGGAACAGCGTCGCCGTCGCGGTGGTCCGGCGCCCCGGCCGGTTGCTGATCACCAGCCTGGTCATCCTGCTGGCTCTGGCAGGAGTCGCGGCGACGATGAAAATCAGCTACGACGACCGCAAAGGCCAGCCCACCAGCACCGCCAGCAACCAGGGCTACCAGCTGCTGGACCGCCACTTCGGCAAAGATATCGTCATCCCCGAATTCCTGGTCGTGGAAAGCCCCACCGACATGCGCACCGGTAAGGGGCTGGCCGACCTCGACGAAATGGCCTCCCGCATCTCCCAGATTCCCGGCGTCAAAAAAGTTTCCGGGGTCACCCGGCCCACCGGAGAGCGCCTCGAGCAGGCCCAACTCTCGTGGCAGAACGGCCAGATCGGCGACAAGTTGGCTGGCGCCGTCGCCGACGGCAACGAACGCAAGGACGATCTCGCCAGGCTCACCGACGGCGCCGACCAACTCGCCGGCGGGCTCGCTCAGCTTGACACCACCCTGCGCAGCGCTTTGACACCACTGACCGGGATACTGGCTCAAGCTCAGTCCGCCGGCACTCAGGTTCAGCGGTTCCAGCCTTTGCTGCAACAGCTTTCAGCCACCGCCCCGGCCGTCGACAAAGCCATCCAATCCGGCCCCGGGCTGCGGCCCCTGGCCGAACAAGCCCAAAACGCCATCGCCATCCTCAACCCCCTCGTCGGCGCCCTCAACACCTCCCCGTGGTGCGCCACCACACCGCAGTGCGCCCAAATCCGCGATCAAGTTCAGATTCTGGTGAGCTTGCGCGACAGCGGATTCTTCACCGAGGTCGCCGACCTCGGCGACCACTACAACCCCGACACTAATGCCACCGTGGCCGGCACCCTCGCCAATGTCCAAACCGCGGTCACCGCCTTGGACAAGGCCTTCGGAGCCCTCGGTGATCCCGCCGACCTGGCCGGCAACATCAGTCGACTCCAAGACGGCATCAGCCAACTCGCCGCGGGCGCCCAAGCACTGGCGACCGGCGTGCACACGCTGGTCGACAGCAACATCGAACTGCTGTCCGGGATGAACCAGATCGCCACCCAACTGCAGAACTCCGCTCGCGCCAGCGCCTCCTCGGACTCCGCCAGCGGCTTCTACCTGCCCGCCAATGTCTTTGAGAACCGCCGATTCGCCGATGTAGCGAAACAATTCCTGTCAGCCGACGGCAAAACCGCACGCTTTGCCATCGAATCGACCCCCGACCCCTACAGTGGCGCAGCAATCCGCCTGGCACACAAGATCGTCGACGTTGCCAACGCGGCGCGGCCCAACACCTCACTGGCCGACGCCTCCGTCTCGGTTGCCGGGTTCCCCGCCGTCAACTCCGACATCCAGCGATTGCTGCGGGCGGACTTCGCCCAACTGGCCATCGCCACCCTGCTCATTGTCGGGCTCATCCTGGTGGTGTTGCTGCGCGCCATAGTGGCCCCGTTGTACCTGCTGGGCACCGTCGTTTTGAACTACTTGGCCTCACTAGGCATCGGCGTTCTGATATTCCAATGGGGCCTCGGATACGAAATCGCCTGGCCGGTACCCCTGTTGGCGTTCATCATCCTGGTAGCAGTCGGCGCCGACTACAACATGCTGCTCGTCTCACGGCTGCGCGAAGAATCCGGACCCAATATCCGCGTCGGCGTACTACGCACCGTCGCCAACACCGGCTCCGTCATCACCTCAGCCGGCCTGATCTTCGCCGCCAGCATGTTCGGCCTCACCACCGGCTCGATCGCCATCATGATCCAGGCCGGACTCATCATCGGCTGTGGGCTACTCCTCGACACCTTCCTGGTGCGCACCCTCACCGTCCCCGCCATCGCCACACTGCTGCGCGAAGCCAGCTGGTGGCCCAACGTGCGGCACCGTCATCGCGGCCGGCGTGCCGCATGAGTTGCTGATCGTACATCCACTGGTGGACTGGCCAGGCATGGTCAGGGCGTTCCGGGAACCGGTGAGCGAGGCTGACGTGGACTGTGTCGACGGCGCGAGCGCGGGCCGGGGTTTCTGGCGGCATCTTCAGGTCCCAGCCGGACCAAGCAGGACCCGCTGATGGCTGACAAACCCCGGCCGCGCGCTGGACCAGGCGTTCGGAATCCTCCCGCCCCTACCCCACAGGCGACTCCGCTCCAGAGACAACTGAGACCCCATCAAGCTCGCTCGCTGCCACGAAAGTCGACCTACCCCAGTTCAAATGGCAAACCGTCCGTTGCCGGTCGTCACTTGATCTGAGGCACCGCAGGTCAGGGTCCCAGACCTGCCCCAGATAGATCGACAACGGACATCATGCCGGGCGACGCGGCAGCTCGATTTCGCGGTTCGTTCCGTGGGCGCTGCGCGCCGATGGCGATGCCGCCGCCAACGACGACGCCGTCGAGGTCGACGCTGAGCGGCAAGGCCGCCGCGGACAGGCCGTCGTCAAATGCCGAAGCCTCTGATGGCCTGCGCATCGGACATCGCACATCGGACATCGGGTGGCGGTGCCCGAGGGCGCCGCTTCTGGTCAGCGACCCTGCGCAAATGCCGATAACCTACATTATGTCAAGTAAACCGCGGCATGTTGTGGTGCTGTGCAGCGGGAATCGGCCACGGTGATCACGGTCGTCGCAACCTCGTCCGGCACTCCGGATGCGTCGAGTCGGCGACCACTCTCCTGTGCGATGAACACGGACGTATCGAGCAGGCCAATGGAGGTCACGAAGGCGGCCCGAGGTCATCGGTGGTGTCGTCCGCCAGTTCGGCGAGTTCCGCACGCAACGCAGGGTCCGCCTGTGCGCGCTCAAGCCGTCGTAGCAATTCCTCCCGACTCGGCAATCTGCGCCGGGCAGGCTGTAGGGCCGTCAGGCGTGCGACCGCCTTACCGCTGACGGTGACGGTGATTTCCTCCCCCGCCTGGACGCGCCGCAGCAGCCCTGCGGTGTCGTTGCGCAGCTCTCGGGAAGCGACTTCAGACATCTACGGATGTAGCGCAATTGTAGCCATGCCGCCCCTTCGGGGGTCTCGCGCCCACCCTCGGGCCGCTCGGGTGGGCCAAAGAATATGCAGGAATCGAATACGCAGGGTTGCCAGCGTGGTCGAGTCCCGATGGCCGCCCGTGTCCGCCGGCTATCCGAATGCGCATCAACGGTGCGTCCTCCCCGCTACGGCCCAGATCTCCCCTCGGTTCACTCCTCATCCCACGGCGTCGAGACCGCCTCGATGAAGTCCTGGTCGTCGCCCCCTGCGAACGCCGGGTCCGGCCTACAAGCCGGAGGGCACGACCTTGCCGTTCACCGTGACCTCGACCTGGTCGGTGTTCGGGTCGTACTGGATCCTGCCGTGCTCGAAGTCCGAAACGAGCAGGCCGTCGACGGTGTTCACGTCGCTGATGGGCAAGCCCAGCGGGCCTGCCGACCCGTTTGCGCCCATGACCTCGGGTGTGCCGTCCGCGTCGCGTGGGATGTTCCAGGCCTCGCGGATCTTGCCCAGGGTTATATACGCGGGAGTGTCGGCCTCGTCGTTCTTGGCGGTGATCACGCCGCCCTGAAACTGCTGGAATACCGCGCCACTCTCCCGCTTTCCCGCATTACGGTCACCGGTGAGCGGCTTGCCCAGGGCCTCTTTCTGACTCTCGGTCGCCGACGAGTACTTCGCGGCAATCGGACCGGTCAGCGTCACCTCGATGTCACTCTCCCCGATGAGCGTCACCTCGGGGCCCTGCACGGCGGTGTCGGGCGTGGAGTCGGCGGGCGCCTCGACCTGAGGCGGCGCTGAGGTGTCGACGCGCTGGTCATCGCTGCACCCCACGGCGATCAGTGCGATGGCGACCAAGCCAACGACTGCAGTGTGGCGGTTTGGCATCGTAATCATGGCCGTCCTCTCGGTACCGTCTCGACGGTTCGGGTCACGTTGCGCGGTGCCCCTCCCCCCGGCCGGGACTATAACCGAAGCCCTTGTGTGGCGCAGGCCGTCGCGGTCTTCCCTGACGGCCCAGGTCTCCCCTGCCGGCGGTTGGGGACTAAAGGCACTGGTGAACGGCTCAGCGGGTCCCTAACGTCGAAGGTGTCTGGTGGCCTCGTCGCTTCGGCGTTCTGCAGCAGCGATCCTGTTGTGAAGGAGATCTCGATGTCAGCCCAGCACAGACCCGGTGGAATCGTGGTGGGCGTGGACGGCTCCCCGTCATCGTCGGTGGCTGTCGAATGGGCCGCCCGGGATGCCCAGATGCGCGGCGTCGCACTCAAGATCGTCCACGTCGTCGAGCCGATGGTGACCGCCGTTGAAGGGTGGTCGGCCGACTACGCGCAAGCACAGCAGGCCTGGGCCCACGAGATCGTCGAGCAGGCCCACAAGCTCGCCGTCGAGGCGTCGTCGCCCGATCGTGCCGAGCGGGTGGCGAGCGAGGTACTGCACGCCCCGATCATCCCCACCCTCGTGGAGATGTCGAAGGAATCCGACATGGTGGTCGTGGGGTGCCGCGGGCGGGGCGCGGTGGCCAATGCTCTACTGGGATCGGTCAGCTCCGCGCTGGTCCGTTATGCGCACTGTCCGGTGGCGGTCATCCACGACGACGACCCACTGACGACGCGCTCGCCGCAGGCCCCGGTTGTGGTCGGCGTCGACGGCTCGCCCACCTCGGAGTTGGCCACCGAGATCGCCTTCGATGAAGCGTCGCGCCGCGGCGTGGGATTGGTGGCGTTGCATGCCTGGAGTGACATGGGTCCGCTGGACTTCCCGAGCGTGAACTGGGCGCCCATCGAGTGGCGGAACATCAAAGACCAGGAGGAAGTGGTCCTGGCCGAGCGGCTGTGCGGGTGGCAAGAGCGGTATCCCGATGTGGTGGTGCACAGGGTCGTGGTCAATGATCGGCCCGCCCCGCGGCTTCTCGAACAGGCCGAGTCGGCGCAGCTGGTGGTGGTGGGCAGCCACGGCCGTGGCGGATTCCCGGGAATGCTGCTCGGCTCGGTGAGTCGCGCCGTCGTGAACTCGGCGCGGATCCCGGTGATCGTCGCCCGCCTGCCCCGGCGCCCGTAGACCGACGATCGCCGAACATGAACGGAGCGGACCGATGAACGGCGACGACACCGCCGGGCCGTCGCGCGGTGGCCCCTTGTCCGATGGCGAACGGGCGGATCTGGTCCTGATGCGGGAGGAAGAGCGGCTCGCCCGCGACTTGTATCGGCGTTTCCACCAAGCTTGGGGGGTGCCGGTCTTCGACAACATCGCCGCCAGCGAACAGCGTCACCACGACGCGATCGGGCGCCTGCTCGACCGCTACGGGGTCCCCGATCCGTCGGCCGGCCAACCGGCCGGCGTCTACGCCGAGGCCGACCTGCAGAACGCCTACGACCGTTGGCTCGCCCGCGGGCTGTCCTCGGTCGAAGAGGCCTACGCGGTCGGCGTCGAACTCGAAACCGGTGACATCGCCGACTTGACCGCGGCCGCGGAGGACAGCGAAAAGGCCGACATCCACCGGGTGTATGAGAACCTGCGCGCCGCATCGGAGAACCACCTGCGAGCGTTCGACCGGCAGACGGCCAAGCGCCCCTACGGCGGCGGCCGACGGGGTTGGCGTGGCGGTGCTCACCGTGGCGGTGGAGAAGGTTACGGTCACCGTGGTGGACGAGGACGCCGGGACCGTTGAGCCGAAGTGCCCGGCGCTCCCCGGTCAGGGGCGCTTCGGTGCGCGGCCGACACGCTTCAGCTGCATAAAACCTGCCGGTTGAGCATGCAATTCGACGGCGGCGAGTACGAACCCGACAACACTCCCCTGAAACCGCCGGTGGCAGACGTGCCGGGTGCGACGATGCGATTCCAATTCGCCGGTGTGAGCACGTAGTGCGTGCCGGAGCGTGCAACCTTGGAGCTCCACGCATGCGAGACCGACTGTCCCACCGGCATGTCGAACTCGAGCTTCCAATCGGTCATCGGCGCCGCGCTCATGTTGGTGACGGTGAAGCTGGCGATGAAACCGGTCTCCCACGTCGAGGTCACCGACAACGTCGCCGTGGCCGCAGCCGCGTGGGCCACCGGGGGCACGCCGATTCCGGGGATGGCAACGAGGGATGCCAACACGACGATGTGAAGCGCGGTGCGCCACCGTTTCACGCAATAACCCAGTGCGGCCACAGTGGCTGATATTAGAGCGCGGCAGGTGATGTCGGTCCGTGCATCGCGGGAAGTCTGCCGGACCTTAGCCCAACTGACACCATCGCGAGATTTTCTGCTCAGCACACCGCGTGCTGCACGGCGGTCGTCTCAAGCACGACCGCGGGCCTGTAGCGTGAGCACCGTGTATCCCTTCCCAGTGCGCACCGCCCTGACCGCTGCCGCCGGCCTGACCGTGCTGGCCCTGAGCCTGAGCGCGTGCGGCTCCGAACCGGACTCCGCCACGGTCAGCGCCCCGGGCAGCGCGCCGGCGATGACCAACACGGCCGCCGACGACTCCACCTGCCCCACCGCCGCACCGGACGCCGAGGTGGCACCGGAGTGGACCCTGCCGGGTGCGACCGGCAGCGTCGCGGTCACCGGCTCCACCGACACCGCGGCGCCCAGTGTGGTGGTGGAGGCACCGTTCAGCGTCACCGAGACGCAGGTGCACACCCTTGTCGCCGGAGACGGCCCCGAGGTCGCCGATACCGCGACGGTGTCGGTCTGCTACATGGGGGTCAACGGTCGCGACGGCAACGTCTTCGACAGCAGCTACCAGCGGGGCGAACCGGTGCAGTTCGCGCTGACCCAGGTGGTGCCCGGCTTCCAGAAGGCCATTGCCGGCCAACAGGTGGGGTCCACGGTCGCGGTCGCCATGACCTCCGCCGACGGCTACCCCAACGGGCAGCCGCGCGCCGGCATCGAGCCCGGCGACACACTCGTGTTCGCGATAAAGGTTCTCGACGCGACCGCCTGATCCTGCGGCCGTGCCCGCGTGATCAGCGCGCGGGTGCGGCGAAGCGGTCGCGCAACCTGGTCAAGCTGGCCTCGATCCCGGCGGCGTTGGCCTTCATGGCCCGCGTCAGCCGATAGAACGCCCGTTTCACCGCGCCCGCATTGCGGTAGTCGAACGTCTCGGTGACCCGTGTGCTCGTCGGAGTGAGCGCCGCGAACTCCCAGCGCCATCGATGCCCCTCCGGGTGACGCCACTCGACCACCCGGTCGGGCTGCAGGTCGGTCACGGTGCTGGTGATCCGATACGGCACGCCGTACATTTTCATCTTCGTCGAAAACTTCGATCCCACACTCAACTCCGCCGGTGCGCTGACATTGTCGCGGACCGTGCCGGAGCCATCGAGTTCGTGGTGGCGCCGCGGGTCCGCGGCGATCGCGAACAGCTCGCCGGCCGGCGCGGCCACCTCCACCGACCGGCTGATCTGCCGGGGCCCGGCGTCGACGATGGTGACAGCCATGGCTCTTCCTCTCCGCGGCCCACCCGGCGACGGTGGGCGCCGCACCCGCGAGCGTAACCGACCCTCCCGATGCACCCCGGACGGCGCGGCCGTCACCACCGGCCGTTGCGGCGTTCGGTGTGTGCGGTCAGCAGAACGCGGCCGCGAAGAAGAAGGCCCCGGCGACCAGCCCGATGGCGATGGCCAGCGAGGACTGCCCGGCGGTGGCCGTCGCGACGATCCCGGCGGTGGCCACCACCAGCACCGCGACGCACAGGACGGCCAGCATCAGGCGCCGTAGGCTCAGCGCCCCGCCGGATCGGGGTACCGCGCCGACTCTCCTACCTGGACCGCTCACCTGACTCACTCCCACGTCGACTGTGATTCACCTCATACTCTAACAGAGAATATGGCGCAGACCACAATCGCCCACCCGGTGGGTCTCAACGTGGGTGGGTGGCCAGGTACCGCTGGACCGGGATCCGCTCGGTCGCCGCGTATCCGATCGGTAACAGCACGTCGCCGGCGGTGGTGCGGTAGTAGATGTCCCACAGGTAGTAGCCGGTGAACGCGGCCGGATCGGCCGCCAGCACGGCCGCGTAGTCGCCGACGGCGCGCACGTAGTCGTCGGAGTGGTTGTAGCCGAAGACCGCCCGATCAGGATCGGTGGCAAACCCGTTCGCGGCCAACAACCGGCCGGCGGCCATGATCGCGTCGCGCGGCGAGTGGATGTCCCCGCCGTTGCCGTAGGCGGCGAACGTCGAGGGAAGGAACTGCATCGGTCCCTGTGCGGCGGCCTCGCTCACCCCGTCGATGCGACCGAAGCCGGTTTCGACCAGGTTGATCGCGGCGAGGTAGGTCCAGTCGACGCCGGTCGCGGCCTCGGCCGCGCGGTAGTAGCCGAGAAGTTCCTCCGCCGGCGCCGGCGGGATGATCCGCCACGCGGGCAAGGTGTCCTTCACCTCGCTCTCCCCCAGTGCGGTCAGGTGCCGGCGTGCGTCGACGTTGCGGTCATAGACGCCGATCAACGACGCGGGGATTCGGCTGCGCACCGCGGCCGCCCAGTCGGAGTGGCGCCCGAGGGTCCGGTAGGTCGTCTGTTGGCGGCGCGCTGCGGCCACCCGGGTCGTCTGCGCGGTGCCGGCGGTGCGCAGCGCCTGCTCGGCGGCGATGAGTTCGGCGGCCAGGGTCGCCGGGTCGCCGGTCTGCCCCGGCGGTGCCGCCGCGGCCGGTGCGCAGATCGCCGCGGCCGCGCCGAGCGTGATCAGCCACACGAGGACTCCGCGCGGCACCCGGGCTCTGTCGTTGCGCACCGCGGATCCTTCCCTACCGGTTGATCGCCGAGGTTTCGACGACCCGGGCTATGACGCCCTGATCATCTTGAACCACCCAGGACGGGCCGGGGGCGATCCGGACGCCCGGCGCGTTGCCGAAGGAAGGGGGTGAACACGTTCCCAGATGGCAGTGTGGCAACACCCTCGTCGCCGCTTTACGCTGTTCAGCGCGGCGTTAACGGAAACGAGAGGTCGTTGAGGGGCTGTTACAGTGGTGCGGTTCAAACCGCTTGGCGAGCCGCATTCCCGGCCGCGTCCCCCACCCCGCAGTGAAGAGGACAGCACGTGACCGCTGAGATCACCGAGACCACCGACGTCGTCGTCGTCGGATTCGGCGCCGCCGGGACCACCGCGGCGATCAGCGCCCGCGAACTCGGCGCCGACGTCGTGGCCGTGGACCGCAGCAACGGCGGAGGCGCGACCGCCATCTCCGGGGGCATCTTCTACGCCGGTGCCGGCACGGTGATCCAGCAGCAGGCCGGTGTGCAGGACAGCGTCGAGCAGATGCTGGCCTACCTGCGTCTGGAGGTCGGCGACGCGGTGCGCCCGCAGACCCTGGAACGGTTCGTGCGCAGCAGCCCGGAGACCGTCGAGTGGTTACAGCGCCACGGGGTGCCGTTCGACGGCAGCCTCTGCCCGTACAAGACGTCGTTTCCCAACAACCGCTACTACCTGTACTACTCGGGCAGCGAGAACGCCGGCGCGTTCCGGTCATCGACCCCACCGGTGCCGCGCGGACACCGGTTCAAGGGCAAGGGCACCTCGGGGAAGAAGATGTATGCGCCGCTGGCGGCATCGGCGCACCGCCTCGGGGTGCGGTTTCGCCCGCACACCACGGTCACCGAGTTGCTGCGCGACGCCGACGGCCGCGTGACGGGGGTGCAGACCCAGACGATGAACTTCGCCCCCCGTCCGATCCGTCGGCTCTACGCGCGGCTGGCGGCGATCTCCACCAAGCCGGGCGTCTACTACCCGCCGCTGCGTCAGGTCATGGATGCGCGTCTGGCGGCTCTGGAGCGGCGCTACGGCCGGCCGCTGCGCATCATCGCACGCCGGGGTGTGATCGTCTGTGCCGGCGGGTTTTACGCCAACACCGCATGGCGTGAACGTTACGCGCCGCAGTTCGGCGGCGGTCTGGCGCTGGGCACCAGCGGCGACGACGGCAGCGGGATCGCGCTGGCCGAGAGCGCCGGAGCGATCACCGCGCACATGGACGACGTGTCGGTGTGGCGCTTCATCACCCCACCGAGCGCGTTCATCTCCTCGCTCGTGGTCGACGAGGCCGGCCGGCGGATCATCGACGAGAGCCGCTACGGCGCGGCCCTGGGTAACGCCATGGTCAGACACCACGGCGGCAAGGGTTGGATGCTCGCCGACGCCGCGTTGATGGCCGAGGCGAAACGGCAGCTGTTCACCCAGACGTTGTGGTTCCAGCGGGCCCAGGCCGCCGCCCTGATGTTCTACGGCGCCGCGCGCGGAGCCACCCTGGCCGAGGCGGCCCGTGCCGCCGGCATCGACCCCGAGGGGCTGGAGGCGACGGTGCGGGCCCACAACGACGCCATCGACTCCGGCACCGCGGACCCGGTGGGCAAACCGGCGGAGTTCCGCCGCCGCATCGACCGCGGACCGTTCACACTGATGAACATCTCGGTGCGCCCGAACCTGCTCTACCCGACACCGATGCTCACCCTCGGCGGGGTGCGCGTCGACGACGACACCGGTGCGGTGCTCACGGCCGCCGGTGAGCCGGTGGCCGGGCTCTACAGCGCCGGGCGCACCGCGGTCGGGATCTGCTCGGGCTCCTATGTCAGCGGGCTGTCCCTCGCCGACTGCGTGTTCGCCGGGCGCCGGGCCGGGGCCGCGGTCGCCGCCGACGGCGCCGCGAACTGAGGTCTCCTCCTGCGTCAGCAGAATCCGGGGATCGCGTGCCAGGCCCGGCCGGGGTCCGACGCGTCGTCGCGGAGCACCGACGTCTCGATCAACCCGTACGGCCGGTCCGCGGCGTAGAAGACCTCGTTGGCGTTGGTCAACCCGAACGGCTCCAGATCCACGGCGAAGTGGTGCTTGTTCGGGGCCGAGAATTTGATCTCGGCGACTTCCGGACGCGACCGGAGGACCGCGGCACCCATCGCGGCCAGGGTCTGTTGCAGCGCGAAACTGTGTTCCTCGGCGAACCGTTCCATCAGCTGTGTCGTGATCGCGGCGTAGCAGTCGTCCCAGTCGAGATCGTCGGGACCCGTGGCTGATTCGTAGCGCCACCGGGCCACCAGGGAGGTTGCCAGGATGCGATCGTCGGTGTCATCGAGGGTGGTGTAGCGATCCCGTTGGAACCCCCGGAATTCCGATCCCGTGGTTTTGAGCACCACCAGGTCTTCGACGCCGGAGACCACGTGGGCGCGGCGCTCGGTTCCCGATCCGTCGACGTTGACCACCGTGTTGCGCAGCCCCCCGCCGCCCCGGTAGAACGCGTGATCGTGGCCGGCGCCGGCGACCGGGATACGGCTCCACGGCTGTTCGACGATCTCGACGCGGGCACCGCTGGCCGCGGTGCAGGCGTCGATGAAATGGTCGGCCAACATCAGGGCGAACTGCTCGATGGCACCGACCCCGTGCTGCTTGGCCAACGCGAAGACCGTGTTCTTCTGGGTATCGGTGGGCAGCACCTGATGCTGATCGCCGGTGGTGTGGGCGTCGCGGAAGTCGCCGCGCAGCGCCGTGGACACGGTGAGGTCACGGATGTCGTGCACGGCGGTGTCGCGCGCCACCCGGACCAGACGGACCTCGGCCTTGCCGTACTGGTTGGGGCCCAAGACGATAGCCATGATCGATCAACTCCCTCGGTAGACGCTGTAGGCGAAGGGGCTCAGCAGCACCGGAACGTGGTAGTGCTCGCCGGGGTCGGTCACGGTGAACGCCACGGTGACCAACGGGAACAGTCCGCGCTGATCGGTGGTGGCGAAATACCCGGCCGTGTCGAAGGTGAGCCGGTGGACGCCCGCGGTCAGCGGTGATCGGCTCAGGACGACGACCCGCCCGTCGACGTCGGTGATCCCGGTGCCCAACGGGAGTGCCTGCACCCCGTCGAGGCGTTCCAGGCTCACCGTCATCCCCGCGGCCGGGCGCCCCAGCGCGGTGTCGAGGACATGGGTGCTGATCGTGCTCATCGCGTCGTGCTCATCGTGCCGTCCGTTCCGGTGTGCGCCGCCAGATGTTGAAAAAGATGTTCAGTGTCACCGCCACCAGGGCGGCGGCACTGATCCCGGAGTTCAACACCACCTGAACCCCGGACGGGAACCGGCCCCAAAACCCCGGTGCGGCGATCGGCACCATCCCCACCCCGACGGTGACCGCGACCAGAACCAGGTTCAGGTTGGCGTCAAAGCGGACCGACCCCAAGGTCTTGATTCCGGCGGAGACCAGCGACCCGAACAACACGATCCCGGCGCCGCCGAGCACCGGTAGCGGAATCGCGGCGACCACACGGCCGACCACCGGAAGCACCCCGAGCAGCACGAGGATCCCCCCGCCCCAGGCCACCACATAGCGGCTGCTGACCCGCGTCAAGGCGACCAGCCCGACGTTCTGGCCGAACGCACTGCACGGAAAGGAGCCCACCACCGCGGCGACCGTACTCGAGGCCATGTCGGCGCGCAGCCCGTCGGCCAGCCGCCGCGAATCGACCGGGGTGCCGATGATCTCGCCGACCGCGAGCAGATCAGCGGTGGTTTCGGTCAGGATCACCACCATCACGATCAGCATGGCCACGATCGCCCCCAGCTCGAACGTGGGTGCGCCGAAATGCAGCAACGGCGGTGCGGCGATCAGCGGTCCGTCGCCGACCGCGGCGAAGGTGCCGGCCCCGATCGCCACCGCGACGAGGGTGCCCACCACCAGGCCGAACAGCACCGCCAGCCGCGCCGCCACCCCGTGGAACAGCCGTGAGGCCACCACAATGACGGCCACGGTGAGCCCCGCCAGGGCGATGTCGCGCGGCGAGCCGCTGCCGTCGGCG
>Ga0209487_1002971_pt1 | contig 13522 bp, 9 predicted proteins | sample Poulit2012_FD_187524 | JGI IMG/M metagenome (GOLD analysis project Ga0209487, IMG submission 187524) | Agricultural soil microbial communities from Georgia to study Nitrogen management - Poultry litter 2012 (SPAdes) (version 2) | ecosystem: Environmental > Terrestrial > Soil > Agricultural land... | reverse complement strand
AAAGAAGGTCGCCTGATCCTTTCCAAGAAACGTGCTCAGTACGAGCGCGCTTGGGGCGACATCGAAAAGATCAAGGAAGAAGACGGTGTTGTCACCGGTACCGTGATCGAAGTTGTCAAGGGTGGTCTGATCCTCGACATCGGTCTGCGCGGCTTCCTGCCAGCATCGCTGGTTGAAATGCGTCGTGTCCGTGACCTGGCACCATATGTTGGTCAGGAACTCGAAGCCAAGATCATCGAATTGGATAAGAACCGCAACAACGTTGTGCTGTCCCGCCGCGCATGGTTGGAACAGACCCAGTCCGAAACCCGTTCGAACTTCCTGCAGGCACTGCAGAAGGGCCAAGTTCGCACCGGCGTCGTTTCTTCGATCGTCAACTTCGGTGCCTTCGTGGACCTGGGCGGCGTCGACGGCCTGGTACACGTTTCCGAACTCTCCTGGAAGCACATCGACCACCCATCCGAGGTTGTCGAAGTTGGTCAGGAAGTCACCGTAGAGGTCCTGGACGTCGATATGGATCGCGAACGCGTCTCCCTGTCACTCAAGGCCACCCAAGAAGACCCATGGCAGGTCTTCGCACGCACCCACGCTCTGGGTCAGATCGTGCCGGGTAAAGTCACCAAACTGGTACCATTCGGTGCATTCGTCCGTGTCGAAGACGGCATCGAAGGTCTGGTGCACATTTCCGAACTGGCCAACCGTCACATCGATACCGCCGAACAGGTCGTGTCGGTCAACGAAGTGCTCTACGTCAAGGTCATCGACATCGACCTCGAGCGTCGTCGCATCTCGCTGTCTCTGAAGCAGGCCAACGAAGGCGTCGACCCAGAAGGTGCCGACTTCGACCCAGCCCTGTACGGTATGGCTGCCGACTACGACGAAGAAGGCAACTACAAGTACCCAGAAGGCTTCGATCCTGAAACCAACGAATGGATGGAAGGCTTCGAAGAAGAACGCGCCGCATGGGAGCAGCAGTACGCTGACGCCCAGGCACGCTGGGAAGCACACAAGGAACAGGTTGGACGTCACATGGCCGAAGCAGAAGAAGCTGCTACCGCCAGCCCAGCCGACACCGCCGGTGCCGCCTCGTACTCCTCTGCAGATGAAGAAACTCCAGAAGAAGACGCTGGCACCCTGGCTTCCGACGAAGCACTGGCCGCACTGCGCGAAAAACTGACCGGCAACTAGTCCGTCAGCCCGCACATACCACTAAAGGCCGCCACTGCAACACAGTGGCGGCCTTTAGGCTATTAACAACGCATCCGCGCTAGGGGATCGGTGAGTTAGCCGTCGCTCGGAGCTGGTCTGGCGGCTGTCCTCACGGCCGCAATGAACGCTTTCATCAGCGCATAATCTTTCACCCCGGCACTGGACTCGACACCAGAGGACACATCCACCCCATCCGGGTTGTGAACGGCAATCACCTCGGCAACATTTTCAGGAGTTAAACCGCCGGCCAGCACGAATCGTGCATCCACCTCGTGCACCCAGTCGGGAATCGCCGCAAATGTTCCTGTCCCGTGCGAAGCATCGTAAAACCAATATTCTAAACCAGCGGTGGACTCCGGTGGCGTCTCCGATGCTAATGCCAAAGACTTCACATCCGCCGGCTCGTAGAGTTGCACCGTATCTACCGCATCCATAATCGGTGCAACCTGCTCCAGAGTGAGTCCCACCGCAAACGTGAGGATCCGGCCCTGAGCGTGATCAATCAGTGCTCGCGCCGTAGCCACATCCACCACACGAGACGAATGTGGTGCCCGCATGAGTCCCACGGCGTCGTAACCCAACTCAATGGCCCATTCCAGTTGTTCAACGGTGGTGATCCCGCAAACTTTAACAAAAACATCAGACATGGCAAGCGGCTTTCTGTGATTGGGTAATAATAAAACGCTGATCGCGAGCCAGCTGGTGGGTCGGACCAACTCTGGCCTGCAGCTGGGGACGATAGCCCTGCGAAGCATTAAACACGGTCAACAGTACACCACCGGTTTTCAGGGTACGAGCCGCCTCCTCAAACAGGAAATACGCGATATCGGTGGTGAGCTCCGTGCCGTCATGAAACGGCGGATTCAACAACACCACATCAACCGACGCGTCGGCTAACCGTGCCAGTCCAGACTGGTGCAGCACCCGGACACCGGCCACCCCATTAGCCGCGAGCGTGGCCGTCGTCGATTTGACCGCCGACGCCGAATCATCCGTGGCAGTCAACCGGAGTGTGGGAAGTGTCTTGGCCAGCGCGGTGACGATGGTCCCGTTGCCGCAGCCTAAATCCACCACGGTCGCATTGGGCGGGAAAATATTGGTGGGCTCTGCCAGTACGGTTTCCAAGAGCAGCCGGGTGCCCGGGTCAAGTTTGGCTGCCCCGAAGGTGAGCCCATAGGCGCGCAGCTCAAGACGCTGCCCGGCCACACAGACCGTATTTTTGCGTGGCATCCGCGGCGGGGTGGTGCCGCTCAATGGTCGCGGAACCTGTGCCCGCAACGCTCTGGCCTTATAGTAGCCACGCGAGGCCGACACCTGTTCAAATACGGTGTCCAACACACGGTTTAGGGAGAAGTTCAGGTGGCGCTGCAACTGACCGGCCAACACCAGGATTTCGGGGGCTGCCCAGCGGGCGACGTGCCAGGAAAATTCTTCCAACGCCTCCAGTGGTCGGGCCAAGCGGTAGATCACCGTTGCCACCTCGGAAAGTAACTCTGGGCTGGGTGCCGTCGCCACCGGGCCCGTCACCGCTGTCTGCTGTGCTGCCAGGCTCGCGGAATCTTGCATGAACCGTGCCTCAAGCCCCTGGGCTTGTACCCAGGTGCTCAGGGCGCCGGTGGCATCGTTGACCACCAGCACCGGCGCCGACTTGCGCCACGGTTCGGCCTGGAAGGTCTCATCTAGCACCCGCAATAGCATGCGGTCCACATTATCCGGGGCGAAGTGTTGCGACGTCATCGGGGAAGATCCTGCCACTGGGTCCCCACGGCTTCAGCGACCAGCTCACCGGCGGTCATGGAGGCCAAGCGGGCATTGAATTGTTCCAATGCGTCGTCGACATCTTCCAGTCCTACAGTGATGGTGGCTTGTGCGCTGGCATAATCGGTGCCGAGCACACTGAACTGTGCCGACCGCAATTCGTTTTCGACCCGGCCGGCTTCACCGTGCGGGGCATGCAGGGCGGCCAGCAGCATGCGCTGTCGAAGCAGTAGCGGGGTCTGTTGTAGTGTTGCGACCACCGTATCCGAATAGGCGCGCACCAGCCCACCGGCCCCGAGCTTCACCCCACCAAAATAGCGGACGACGATGGCGCACACGTCGGAGAGGTCGGCGTATTCCGTCCCCGAGTGGACGGCACGAAAATTGGTCAGCGCCTGCAGCATCGGCATGCCGGCGGTACCTGAGGGTTCGCCGTCGTCGGAGGACCGCTGCACGTCACGATCCGGTCCCAAAAGAAATGCCGGGACCACGTGGGTGGCCGCGTGATGCACACCGCGCACGTCATCAATCCAAGCACGCGCCTCGTCTTCCGACTCGACACGACGGATCATACCGATAAACTCAGAACGGCGAATATCTAAGGTGACCTCCACTGGATTGTGGTGTGCCACCACGGTATAACGTCTAGTACGAGCAGAATCGGCATATTGCATGCCCCAAGTCTACCGAAGGAGAACCATGCGTCACCTCGCGCTGACAGGCGGCATCGGCTCTGGAAAATCCACCGTGGCACAGCTCTTTGCGCAACGCGGTGCCACCGTGATCGACGCCGACGCCATCTCACGCTCTCTGATGGAGCCGGGCCAACAAGTGCTCGCCGACGTCGTGGCGGCCTTCGGCGACCATTTGTTGGATGACACCGGTCGGTTGGAACGCCAGGCCCTGGCCAATATGGTGTTCAACGACGAAACCGCCCGCGAACGCCTCAACGCCATCGTGCACCCGGCGGTGAGAGCCGAATCCCAGCGCCAACGGGAAGCAGCCCTTGCCGCAGATGCGGAACACGCCGTCATCATCCAAGACATTCCGTTACTGGTCGAAACCGGGCAAGCGGACCAATTTGACGGAGTCATCGTCGTGGAAACCGACCACGCCGTTCGGCTGCACCGCCTCGTAGAAACCCGGGGGATGGATACCGCCGATGCGAACGCGCGCATGGCTGCTCAGGCAACCGATGCCCAGCGTCGGGCGGTTGCGGACTGGATCATTGAGAACTCCGGCAGCTTGGCCGACACCGAAGCCCAAGTGGCCAAGGTGTGGGACGAACTCACCGCGAACTAACGGTCCCTATGTACCGCAAACAACGTGTCTTCACGGCTAATCCGCTGGCTCGAGTGCTGATCGGTTGGGTTGCCGTCATACTGCTCGCCGCGACCCAGCATCTGCTGGCCCCGCCCGTGCCCGGCACCACGCTGGTGTTGGTTTTAGCCGGCGTGGTCGCGGTGATCACGGTGTGCTCCTTCGGGGTGGTCACCCAAGCCGAAAGACTCGCCGACCGGATGGGCGATCCCTACGGCTCACTGGTGTTAACCATCTCGATTGTCCTCATCGAGGTCATTCTCATTTCCGCGGTCATGCTGGGACCCGGTGACCACACCACGATTGGCCGTGACTCGGTCATGGCGGTGTCGATGATTATTATGAACCTCGTGGTGGGGGCAGCCGTGTTTCTAGCCGGGCGTAAGCACGGCCCACTGGCACATAATCGGGTGGGTACCGCAAGCTATTCGGCCATGCTGATCATCTTGTTGGCCCTGGCCTTTGTGCTGCCGGGCCAGTTGGACCACGGCGGTAGCTATCCACCGGGTATCGCTGTGACCATCGCGGTGGGCACGCTGGCGACCTATACGTATTTTTTATACCGTCAAATGTTTCGCCAGCCAGCCCACTTCGCCGAAACCGATCCTATTGGCATCGCGGCCGCTCGGGGCGGCGGCGCACATCAGCAGCGGCCACCCATCGGCACAGTCTTTGCCGCCCACCGCAAAGAAATTTTGCAGCGTATCTTCCTGCTGGTCATCACGGTTATCCCGGTGGTCATTCTGGCCCAACACATGGCGGCCCTCCTAGATGATGGCTTGGCACGCACCAGCCTGCCCATCGAGCTGGCCGGGGTATTAATCGCCGCCATCGTCTTCTTGCCAGAAACAATCACCGCCCTTCGTGCGGGCTTAGCTGGCGAAATGCAGCGGGTCATCAACCTGTGCCACGGTGCTCTCGTGTCCACCGTGTCCTTCACCATTCCGGCTGTGCTCCTGATCGGATTGGCCACCGGACAGACCGTCGTGCTGGCAGAAACCGGTGCCAATATCGTGCTGTTAGCTGTCACCATGATGGTCACCATCATCAACTTCAGCGCACCCAAAATCACGGTCATGCACGCCCTACCGCATCTGATGATCTTCGGGGTCTACGTCCTGCTGCTCTTCAGTTAGCCGCAGGCCTTAGCCGGCGGGCGAACAAGTGGTCAGCCCTGACCGACAGGCGTAGCATATGAGCCATGAGTATGGCCCGAGAGATTAATCGTGTAGTCGCCCCGTTCAAGGTTGAAGCACCCTATGAGCCAGCGGGGGACCAGCCACAAGCCATCGCCGAGCTCGCTGAACGCATTGAGGGTGGCGAAAAGGATGTCGTGCTGCTGGGGGCCACCGGTACCGGTAAATCCGCAACCGCCACCTGGCTGGTGGAGCGCCTTCAACGGCCCACCCTGGTACTGGTCCAGAATAAAACCCTGGCCGCCCAACTCGCCAATGAATTCCGCGATCTGCTCCCGAATAACGCGGTCGAGTATTTCGTATCCTATTACGACTACTACCAGCCCGAAGCGTATGTGCCCCAAACCGATACGTTCATTGAAAAAGACTCGTCAATCAACGAGGAAGTCGAACGGCTCCGGCACTCCGCAACCAACGCGTTGTTGACCCGCCGAGACACCATTGTGGTGGCCACCGTATCGTCCATCTTTGGGTTAGGTACCCCCGAGGAATACATCGCCCAAATGGTCACCGTCAAAGTCGGGGACCTCTTGGACCGTGACGACCTGCTACGCCAGTTTGTGAATATGCAGTACGCCCGCAATGACACAGATTTTCACCGCGGCACCTTCCGCGTGCGCGGCGACACCGTGGAAATCATTCCCATGTACGAAGAACTCGCGGTGCGCATCCAATTCTTTGGCGATGAAATTGATGCCGTCCAGACCCTGCACCCGATGACCGGCGACGTCATCCGCGATGAAGAGGAAATGTATATTTTCCCGGCGTCCCACTATGTGGCCGGGGACGATCGGATGGCTCGCGCCATCAAAGACATCGAAGACGAACTGCGCGATCGCCTGCAGGAACTAGAATCCCAAAATAAGCTGCTCGAAGCTCAACGGTTGCGTATGCGTACCACATATGACCTCGAGATGATGCAGCAAATGGGCTACTGCAACGGGATTGAAAACTACTCGCGCCACATCGACGGTCGGCCCCAAGGGTCCGCACCGCACACCCTGCTGGATTATTTCCCGGACGATTTTTTACTGGTCATTGACGAATCGCACGTCACGGTCCCACAGATCGGTGGGATGTACGAAGGTGACGCCTCACGAAAGCGCACCCTGGTCGACCATGGTTTCCGCTTGCCCTCGGCGCTGGATAACCGTCCCCTGAAATGGGATGAGTTCTTAGAACGCATTGGTCAGACCGTCTATATGTCAGCAACGCCCGGCCCCTATGAGCTCGGTCAATCCGACGGGGTCGTCGAACAAATTATCCGCCCCACCGGGCTGGTGGATCCGCAGATTGTGGTCAAAGAAACCAAAGGCCAGATCGATGACCTTATGGAGGAGATCAACCTTCGGGTGGAACGTGATGAACGTGTGTTAGTGACCACCTTGACCAAACGGATGGCCGAAGATCTCACCGAATATTTGGTCGAACACGGTGTACGGGTCCAGTACTTGCACTCTGATGTTGATACGTTGCGACGCGTGGAACTCATGACCGAACTGCGCCGAGGCGTTTTTGATGTCCTAGTCGGTATTAACTTGCTCCGAGAAGGCTTGGACCTGCCAGAAGTGTCACTTGTATCGATCCTCGATGCCGATAAAGAAGGCTTCCTGCGTTCTAACCGTTCACTGATTCAAACCATTGGCCGTGCCGCCCGAAACGTCTCTGGTGAAGTACACATGTACGCGGATAAAGTCACGGAGTCCATGCAGTTTGCCATTGACGAGACCAACCGCCGTCGCGATATTCAAATCGCACACAATACGAAACACGGGATCGATCCACAACCGTTGCGTAAACGGATCGCAGACATCACCGACCAGCTTGCTCGTGAAGATGCTGATACACAAGATCTGATGTCCGGTATGGCGGGCATTAAGACCGGCTTTGACTACGGTATGGGCAACCGCGGCTATACCGCGACAATCACCGAAGAACAGCAAGAAGCATCAATGACCTCGGAAGATACTCACGTTGCCAAGCTTGCTGCGGTGCCGGCCAAAGATCTCTCAGACCTGATCCAACAAATGTCAGAGCAAATGCACCAAGCAGCCGTGGACTTAAACTTTGAGTTGGCGGCGCGGTTGCGCGACGAGGTTTCTGAATTGAAGAAAGAACTGCGGGACATGCAGCGCGAAGGTCACGCATAATGTGACATATTTCTCTGTGCGGTAGCGCACGGAAGGTCGGTCTCTTCGCGTTTTGCTGATATAGTCATTCCACAACAAGGGAGTATCCCAAAAGTTCCACTTACGTCAACACGTCGAACATCGTCGTTCGGCCGGAAGTGGGCCCCGTTAGTAACGTCGGGGGAGAGACTTGCGGAGCTAAACGCACCCATAAAAATGGAAGGACTCCCTGTACATGGAAATCACTGGGCTTACTTGGGCTGTCACAATTGCCGTCATCATCGGCCTCATCCTGTTTGATTATTTCTTTCACGTCAAGAAATCTCATATCCCCACGCTCAAAGAAGCAGCAATCTGGTCTGCCATTTACGTTGGGATTGCGCTAGCATTCGGGCTGGTCTTCTTCATGGTGGGAGACACCGACCACGCTATTGAGTATTATGCGGGGTTCATTACCGAAAAAGCTCTCTCCGTTGACAACTTATTCGTGTTCATGATCATCATGACCAGTTTTAGTGTGCCACGGAAATTCCAACAAAAAGTCTTACTCGTCGGGATAACCTTTGCGCTGATCAGCCGAACCGTCTTTATTCTGGCGGGCGCAGCCATCCTCGACTGGTGGTCAGACGCGTTTTACATCTTCGGGCTCTTCCTGCTCCTGCTGGCTGGCCAGCAACTCAAATCCGAATTCTCCTCGGCAGAAGAAGCCGGCTCCGAAGCTGACAACGTGCTGGTACGTTTCGCGCGCAAGATTATGCCGGTCTCGGAACAATACGACGGTGAAAAACTCACGACCAAAATCGATGGTAAACGACTAGTCACCCCGATGTTGCTCGTCATGGTCGCCATCGGTGCAACAGACATTATCTTTGCACTTGACTCGATCCCCGCCATCTTTGGGCTAACTCAGGAACCATACATTGTCTTTAGCGCCAATGCGTTCGCACTACTTGGGCTCCGGCAGTTGTACTTCCTGATTGACGGTCTATTGGACCGTCTCGTGTACCTGGGGTATGGCCTCGCAGCCATCCTGGGCTTCATCGGGGTCAAACTGATGCTGCACGCGCTGAGCCAGAACAACCTGCCCTTTGTCTATGACGGCCAAGACGTGCCGGTCAATGAACCAAGTACCAGCACATCCCTCCTTGTCATTGTCGCTATCTTGCTCGTGACCATCGTGTGGTCCCTGGCTAGCCCCCGAGGCAAAGCCTTGCGTGCTCTGCAGAACGCTGAGAAGTTTGCGCACCGTTACACTCAGCTCCCGGAAGACAGTCCGGTAGAAGTCCAGAAACGTGCCGCAGAGAAAATGGACTATTGGACGCATCAGGCACAGGAAGTCGAACATCGATACCTGGAAGAACTGATCGATCACAAAGACCAGTGGTCAGCCATTATCCGGACCGCACACGAGACACGGCTGGAAGATGCCAATCGTCGCGGCATCCCGGCGATGATGTCACAACGGATCGTCACGACCCACGGCCCGGTGCTCGCCCCCGACACCAATGGGAAACAAAACGGGGAACCCAAAAAATAATCAGTGATCAATTGCTCGCGAAGATCGTGCATCCTCGCGAGCAATTATTTTAACTCCTGCCCGACGTGCTACCAACAATCAGGCGGGCTGAATCATTGCATGGAGTCGCTGGAAAATCTCGGCTCCTGCTTCACCAATGCCATCGTGATGCCACTGATCTGACTCCCAAACGCTGAGATTCCGCACTTTTTCTGCTGCAGCAAGAGACAAATCCCGGTCCACGAAAACATCATCCGTATACACCAACGCGGCCACAGGAACAGTATTCGCCGATAACTGCTCTAAGTCGTATAGCGGACCCCAATTTCGGTACGCGGCAAGCAGTTCGGTCACCCGAGTCATTGGCCGTAAGGTCGGATCAAGTTCCGTGTACCAGTCAAAACACATCTCACCGGTGAGTAGTGGTGTATCAGCTTTTTTGGGGTTGAACTCGGGAAAGTCTGCCAGGACCCGTTGGGCAGCCCAGGCGGTGGGTTGAGCCCCCGGTTGAGCATAAATTGCTTCATGCAGTACGAGATACAGGGGATTCGTAGCACGAGAAACTTGCGCATAGACGGCTTCAAGAAACGTATCGGAGAGCGTATCAGTGCCAGGAATAAAAGCGTCTTGAAAAATATAATGCAGCGTATCGATGCGCGCATTGCCACCCAAATACATGCCCAACGTTTGGACCCGGCCAACCGTTAATGGTGACCCATCCGGCAGCACAACATCATCCTGGCGAACCCTGCGACAAATATTCAACAACGTCTCAAGGTCGGCCGGAAAACGCCGGAAATACTCCCGATTCCGAGCGGCCATACGCCGATATGTTGCCCGATATACCTGATCAGCCGGGCCCTCAAGAGGAGGGATACCACCGGTGATCATGGACCCTGCCAACCCCTCCGGGGCAAACGACAAATACGTGAGCGTACAAAACCCACCAAACGACTGCCCAAGGGTCACCCAGGGTGCTGACCCCAACGCCTTCCGAATCGCCTCGGCATCCGCCACAATATCTGGCGCCCGAAAATGCCGTAAATACTGCGCCTGTGCGGCTGGGGCACCGCGGTGTTTCAAGGTGTGCCGGTTCACCGGCGTGGACAGCCCAGTCCCGCGCTGATCCAACATCAACACTCGGTATTGTTTTAATGCCTCCGCCAGCCAACCGCTGACCTTGGCAGGACGAGAGCCTTTGCCACCCGGACCGCCCTGCAAAAACAACAGCCACGGCTTCTCCGACTGGTCGGGAGTAAAATATTCCCGAGCATAAACCGTGATGAGCTCGCCGTCCGGAACACTATGATCCAAGGGCACAGTAAATGTATGATCCCGGACCCCGGTTCCATCCTGCATCAACGCCGTGGAACCGGCAGTATGGGTAGCAGTGGACATGAATTTTCCCTTCAGACCAAATGTTTTACGATGTGATATTTCGCGAGTTTAGCTTCGCGCCGCGGCATGTCGCAGAGCGTCGCCGTCTAGCCGGTAATTCGTCCACTCATCCATCGGTACCGCACCTAACGAAGCATAAAATTCAATCGACGGCGTATTCCAGTCCAATACGGTCCACTCATAGCGCGTGTAACCGCGGTCCACGGCAAGACCGGCCAGGTGCAACAACAACTTTTTGCCGTGCCCACGACCGCGCATCGCCGGAATCACGAACAGATCCTCCAACCAAATACCGTGCACGCCTTCCCACGTCGAATACGTTTCAAACCACACAGCGATCCCCACCACCTGAGGATCGCCGTCGACGACGTCGTCAATGACGTGACAAAAGACCCGTGGATTATTCCCAAATAGGTGGTCATGCAACATGGCTTCGGTGTTGTTCACCGCATCCGGTTCTTTTTCATAGACGGCCAGCTGATGAATCAAATCCAAAATGGCAGGCACATCAGCAGGGGTCGCAGCACGGACCGTGCCAAGGACAGCGGCATCGGTGGTGTCGGTATTATCTGGTAGATCAGTCATGTGCTCCTCTCTTAGAGCATCGGGGTGCCAACAGACAGGGTGGTCACCGCGGGGGAGCCCTGCTCATTTGACGCGTCCAGGTGGACCACCGCGTTGATCCCAAAATCATGGTTCCCGCTGGGGTCAACCAGCACCTGGGTTACCACCCAGTAATCACCGGCGGCGGCACCCACATCTGCCATTTCGGCGCCGGTCAGTGCGGGAGATTTCTCAATCCGGAAGAACTCTGGCGTCCGGGCTGCCGGTGAATCATCGAGGTCTTCGTACTGACCAAAATAGTCATCCAACGCATCGGCCCAATTATCCGCGGTGAAGGGCACGGCTCCGTCGGGCAAATGATCCAGGGCCTCCAGACGGGCATCTTGTTCATCACCAAAGAATTGGACTCGTTGGAACATGGCGTTGCGCAGCATCACGGTAAAAACGCCGAGCTGATCGGTCAGTTTGGGCGGCTCGGGTGGCGTCAGCGACTCGTGGTTGGCGATCAGCTGGTCGACGTCGTCGGTCAACATATTTTCCCACTCTTCCAGTAGTGAAGAGTCGGTGGTGAGAATAATGGTTTCTAACCATTCTTGGAGCAAATCCAGTTCATCCGTGCGCAGTTCCTGCGGGATCGTTTGGCGTAGTGCCTTGGCCGCATCGGTCAGGTAGCGCAACAGCACACCCTCGGATCGGGCGATGCCATAGTAATTCACGTAATCGCCAAAGCCCATGGCTCGCTCATACATATCACGGACCACCGATTTGGGTTGCAATTCAAATTCTGCCAACCATGGCGCACCCTGCCGGTACAGCTCAAATTGTTGGTCCAGTAATTCAGCCAGCGGTTGCGGATGCGTGAGTTTATCTAACACGTTCATCCGCTCGTTATACTCGTATCCGTCGGCGCGCATGCGAGACATTTCTTCATCCCGCACTTTGCGCAACTGGGCGGTCAGGACCTGACGTGGCGACTCCAACGTGGCCTCGATCATTGACACCATATCCACCGCGTAGGTCGGCGATTCAATATCCAGCAGCTCAAATGCGGCCAAGGCGAAGGGGGAGAGCGGCTGATTTAACGCGAAATCGGCCTGCAGTTCAACCGTGAGCTCTAACCGATTGCCCCAGGCATCCGGGGTGTCATTCACCACGACGACGTCGGTGACCAACAGCTCACGCAAAATACCAATAGCGCGCCGCTGCAGAGCAGCCTTGGACGCCCGGGTCTCAGCGGAGCGCTGGATCATCCGGCGCACCGTGGTGATCGGATTGCCCGGCCGGGCCAGGATGTTCAACAGTATCGAATGAGTGATGCGCATGCGCGAAACCATCGGTTCGGGCTCGGCCACCACGAGCCTATCGAAGGTGGCCTGAGACCAAGACACAAAACCTTTGGGCGGAGTTTTCTTCGGTTGCGACTTCGACGATTGAGCGATCCGGCGGGCCCGTTCGGCGGGATCCTTGACGTTCGCAAATTTCTCGGCGGCTTTAGCATCCGTCAGCGCATTTTCAATAATATGTTCGGGGGCCTGCACCACCACGGTCCCGGCGGTATCAAAACCCGCGCGCCCGGCGCGGCCAGCGATCTGATGAAACTCTCGGGCATTGAGGTGACGCTGCCGGACACCATCAAATTTCGACAGACCGGTCATCAACACGGTACGGATCGGAACATTAATCCCGACCCCCAGGGTGTCGGTCCCGGAAATCACTTTGAGCAAGCCGTCCTGGGCCAGTCGTTCAACCAATCGGCGGTATTTGGGTAACATGCCGGCGTGGTGCACACCGATGCCCTGCCTGATCAACCGGTTTAATGTTTTCCCGAACCCGGAGGTAAACCGAAATTCTTGAATAATTTTGGCAATCTGATCTTTTTCGTCCCGGGTGGTCACCGAAATCGAGGACAGGTTGGATGCCTGCTCGACGGCGTCCAACTGTGAGAAGTGCACAATATAGATCGGTGCCATCTGGGATGCAACCAAGGTTTCGACTTGTTGTTGCACCGGAATTTCGGAGTAGTCAAAGTACAAGGGGATCGGCCGGGTAGCAGAAGAAACCGTGACCGTTTCCAGCCCCGTGCGTTCGGTCAAGGAGTCCTCAAAAAACCGGGTGTCGCCCAGGGTGGCCGACATTAACACAAACTGTGCCTGCGGCAGTTCCAGCAGCGGCACCTGCCAGGCCCAACCCCGTTGTGGGTCGGCATAAAAGTGAAACTCATCCATCACCACGGGGCCGACGTCCAGCCCGGAGCCCTCACGCAGTGCGTGGATGGCCAAAATCTCTGCGGTACAACAAATGATGGGCGCATCCGCGTTGATCGCGGAGTCACCGGTGACCATGCCGACGTTATCGGCACCAAAAATATCGATCAGATCAAAAAACTTTTCTGACACTAAGGCTTTAATCGGGGCGGTGTAATAACTGGTCTG
>Ga0209487_1002970_pt1 | contig 13523 bp, 13 predicted proteins | sample Poulit2012_FD_187524 | JGI IMG/M metagenome (GOLD analysis project Ga0209487, IMG submission 187524) | Agricultural soil microbial communities from Georgia to study Nitrogen management - Poultry litter 2012 (SPAdes) (version 2) | ecosystem: Environmental > Terrestrial > Soil > Agricultural land... | reverse complement strand
GAAGGTTTGTGTTCTAAACGGTTGCCCAAATTCAAGAAATCCAACAATTCTTTTGCTTTTTCATGGATTTTATTCTTCTTTGAATTGCCAATATATGCGGGAATGCAAACATTCTCAAAAGCTGTGAATTCTGGCAATAATTGATGGAATTGAAAAATAAATCCTATGTTTTCATTTCTGAATTTCGATAAATTAGCATCAGATAACTTCGTGATATCTTGTTTTTTTATCAGAATCTGAGTGTAGTGTTTTTCAGGTTCGGTACTTTTTTCTAAACTACTTAAAATTTGTAATAAAGTAGTTTTTCCAGCACCAGAAGCTCCGACGATAGAAACTATTTCACTTTCGCTTACATCTAAAGAAACACCTTTTAGAACTTCTAAATCACCAAAATTTTTGTAAATGTTTTTCGCTGAAATCATAGGGCTAAAATAAGATTTAATGTTTGAGCAAACAAAGTTTATTCTAATTAGAGTTGTGTGAAAGTGTTTTTTATCAAAACAAAAGTTGACTTGGAATATGGAAAGTTATTCCAAATTTAATTCCATCAAAACTCGTGTGTTTATGTTCATTGTATTCGAAAGAATATCCAAGATTGGCTTCAAATAAACCCAACAAAGTCAATCCGATTTCAGGTGTGATGTTCCATGGTGAAGCGTTGACTCTTATGGAATAAAAACTGGCGTTGATGTATTCTCTGTATGGATTTGCTTTGCTGTTAGGATTTTTAGTGTTGAACAAATATCCAATTCCAACTTCAGGTACAATCACGAATTGATCTTTGAAATAAGCCATATTTGCGGTGGCGCTTAGGTTGATGATATTATCATTTTTCTGAATGAAATAAAATTCAGGTCCAAGTTCGAAATAGTTACCATTGAGGTTTGTATATCCAGTATTTATAAGAAAATACGAAGTTGAGTTGGATTTTTCTTGTGCTTTACCAATACTAAATAATAAAAGTAAGACAATTGGAATTAATTTTTTCATGTAAAAATAGATAGACAACTGTTTCTATCGACAAAAATAATACATATTAATAGATAATAAGCTTTCGAAAAAATAAAACGATACTTTCAGCATCGAAAGTATCGTTTTATTTTCCTGAGACTAAATTTTAAATTTAATCCATGGTAAATCCTCTGGTGTAAATTCTTCCATATGGATCCACATAGCTTACAGAAACTCTTCCTGTGTGTTTATCCAAAAGTTTTTCAACATCTTTTTGAGAATTTACTTCTTTGTCATTGATTTTTAGGATGATATAGTTTTCTGATATACCTATACTTGCCAATTTACTTCCAGGTTTCATGTTTTTAACCATCACACCTGTATCAATTCCGAAACTCACTTTTTGACGTTCTGTCAAAGGTTCGAATTCCGCTCCTAATTTTTCTATTACGGTCAAATCAGCTATAGATCTAATTTTAGCATTTCCACTCAAATCTCTTAAAGTAACTGTATAACTTCTCTCTTTACCGTTTCTTAAAACTTTAACTTTAACTTTATCTCCAGGATTTTTACTTCCTACAGCTAAAGTAAGTTTGTTGAAACTCGTAATTTTTTCACCATCAACTTCAATGATGATATCACCTTTTTCGATTCCAGCCGCTTGAGCTCCTCCATTGTCCGAAACTCTATTAACCAATACCCCAGGCTGAGATTTTAAATCAGTTCCATTTTCTCTATTGTAAAGATTCACGGTTTGCTCATCGTTCAAATCCATTCCTTCAATACCTAAATAACCTCTTTGAACCATTCCATAAGTTTTGATATCTTCAACAACTTTTTTCACGATGTTCGAAGGAACAGCAAAACCATAACCTGAGAAAGTTCCAGTTGGCGATGAAATAGCTGTGTTGATTCCAACCAAATCTCCCGCTGGATTGACCAAAGCACCACCACTGTTTCCAGGGTTGATAGCCGCATCGGTTTGGATAAATGATTCGATAGGACTGTTGGCATTTCTTCTTAAAATATCAATGCTTCTACCTTTGGCAGAAACAATTCCTGCAGTAACTGTAGAATTTAAACCAAATGGATTACCTACCGCCAATACCCAATCACCAACATTGATGTCGTCTGAATTTGTAAATTTCACAAAAGGAAGACCTTTTTCTTCGATTTTCAATAAAGCAATATCTGTATTCGGATCCGTACCGATCAAATCAGCTGTATATGATTTTTGGTTGTTCAAAACGATTTCAATTTTGTTGGCACCTTTGATTACGTGATTGTTAGTTACTATATATCCATCTTCAGATATAATTACACCTGAACCTTGACCGCTTGGTCTATCTGGTTGTGATTCAGGTTTTTGTTGAGGGAAACCAAAAAAGAATTCAAATGGATCTAAAGCTCTTCTTTGGGTTTGATTTGAAAAGTTGATTACACTAACTACTGCATTTACTGTTTTTTGCGATGCTTCGACAAAGTTAGGGACGTTGTAAGCCACACTTCCTCTATAATCAACAAATGAGAAGTTGCCTTCATCATTGCTGTCGTGAGTTGTGGTAATAATGTTAGAATCTGTATTTTTTGAAATAAATTGCATCCCCAAAATAGTGAAGCTCGCACTCAAAAGCCCAATTACTAAATAACCTAAATATTTTTTCATAAGTGTAATTTTAATTTTAACAAATTATCATAGACCAAATTTAATACCAATATATCATCTCCTACAAGCTGTTTAACCTCATTTTAACAATTATAAGAAGAACTTATGAAAAGTGATGATCAACTTAACTTTTTATCTTATTGTACTATGACTTAAATTTATAAATTTGTTAAAAATATTAAATTGAAATTTTATAAATACCAAGGCGCAGGCAACGATTTTGTCATGATAGATGACAGAAATTCAGATTTCAAAGCGGATCGAAATAAAATTGCACAAATTTGCGATAGAAATTTCGGAATCGGAGCGGATGGTTTGATTTTATTGCAAAATCATTCAAGTTTAGATTTTCAAATGGTTTATTTCAATTCCGATGGAAATCAGAGCAGTATGTGTGGAAATGGAGGTAGATGCATCGTAAGATTTGCTCAGGATTTAGGAATTGTTGATACTCGAGCGGAATTTATGGCAATAGATGGTGCGCATGAAGCGTTAATCACTCAAAATGTAATTGAACTTAAAATGTGTAATGTAGAAAGCGTTAAGAAATTTGAATCGCATTTGTTTTTAAATACAGGTTCGCCTCATCATGTTGAGTTTGTTCAGCAAGTCGATAAGGTAGATGTCAAAAACAAAGGTGCAGAAATTCGTTATGGAAGTCCTTATTTCAATGAAGGAAGCAACGTAAATTTTATAGAGGTTTTATCTGATGGTTTTTTGAAAATTCGCACTTACGAAAGAGGAGTGGAAGATGAAACTTTGGCTTGCGGAACTGGCGTTACTGCAGCTGCTATTGCTGCATACGAAACTGAGAAAGTCAATATTAATGAAATAAAAGTTCAAACTTTGGGCGGAATTCTAATGGTTCGCTTCGAGAAAAATCCCTCCGATGGATATGAGAATATTTGGCTGTGTGGACCTGCTGAATTCGTATTCGAAGGTGAGATAAATATTTAATTAAACTTGACTTGACATATGAAAACAAAGAACATCATTTATTTTATTCTATTGATTGGAGTTTTAATCAACTTTACTCATTGTGGATATTTTAAAGGTGCCCACCAAAATGTAATTGAAGACGACTATCTATACATCAGAACCAATGCAACTTATCAGGAGGTTCTGGATTCTTTACAGTTGAAGTTGAAAGATTTAGAATCTTTCGTTTCTTATGCGGAAACCAAAGATTTTTCAGAAAAAATAAAAGCCGGAAAATATAAATTAAATAAAGAGGATACGAATGAAAAGTTGCTCAATAGATTACTTACGGGTACTCAAGAAGAAGTTCGTTTGATGATCAAAAATGAACCGACGATTTTTCATTTGGCTGGTTCGGTTTCAAAAATGATCGAAGCAGATTCTGCTCAAATTGTTCAACAAATAATTGAGTTTGCCCAAAACAAAGACGGTAACTTTAATGAAGAAACTATCAAATATTTCTTTCTCCCAAACACTTACCATTTCTTTTGGAATACTTCTGCAGAAAAATTTGTCAGTCGAATGGAAAAAGAATTCAATAAAGTTTGGAACGAAGAAAGACAAGCCAAAGCAAAAGAAATGAATTTCTCACCTTTGGAGGTTTTTACTCTTGCATCTATAGTTCAAATGGAAGCTTCGAAAGTCGATGAACAACCCAAAGTCGCACAAGCGTATTTGAATCGCTTGAAAAAAGGAATGAAGTTAGAAGCTGATCCGACTTCTATTTATGCTTATAGAATGGAAAATGGATTTGACAACATCATTCAGAGAGTTAGGGCTGGGCATTTGGCCACACCTTCCGAATACAATACTTACAGAGTTTTGGGGTTGCCTCCAGCGCCGATTTGTTTACCCAATCTTTCAGCGGTTGATGCAGTTTTAAATCCGGAAGAACACGATTATGTGTTTTTCTGCGCAGATCCAGATCGACCGGGTTATCACAGTTTCACGAATTCTTATGCACAGCATTTAAGAAATGCAGCGAAATATCGCTCATGGCTGGAAAAACAAGGCATTCAATAATTATTTCACAAATATATCAATGGGTTTAGAAAGGTAAGTTGTGCCGATTTCTGAATAATGAATTCCTACACTTGCCTTGAAATTTCCTTTTTTATCTATGTTTCGAAATTGAATGTCAATTTCTTTGCTTTCGTTCTTTCGAAGAATCAAATTTTCAATGGGAATTTCTGTTGAATAAACAAAGTTGTATTGCTTTCCTTGATAATAAGTTATGTTTAACTTTAAATCAGAATTTTCACCAATTTCAATTGGGCGTTCATGTGCATTATGTATTTTTATTGTCAAATCGATCAGCTGATTTGCTTCAGTTTCGATTTTATCAATGGTTTCAATACCAATCAAATGGTAGGTCTGATAATTAGGAATTGATTTAATGAAATATTCATAATTTTTATGTCCACCGATAAATGAACGATCGGATTGAACCCAAGGCGAAACATAATCGACTGTTTGACCTAAAAAATCTTCCTCCCAATTCCAAAGTGTGAATTGATTTTTTCGATTGCCTATGGTTCTGTGAGTAGTTGCTTTTTGGTTTGGATTGTAAAATAAATAAACTGAAGCTTCTTGGTATTTTTCGAAAACTGCATGTTCGAGTTGGAAATCCTTTAATTTTAAAGCGAAATTTTTATAAATATATAAAGGCGAAATGGACGGAATGATGATTGAAATCCTTAGAATTAAAATTAGAATAATGCTCGAAATTCCAAGTTTTATCAATAGATTATTCTTTCTGACTTTATAAAATTCATAAGTCAAAATTATCATTGCCACAAAACTAATCAACAACCATTGAGGTTGAACTTTGTCTTTGAAAACTGTAATGAAAAAGAAAATTCCAGGTAAAATCGCCAAACACCAAACACTTTTTTCAAATGCATTTTTTGATTTGAATTTAAAAATTGCATTAAAAATATAGTATGAAAGTAGAGGAGATGCACCCAAAAAGAATATCAATAAATAGGTGAATAATTTCCCGAATTCAAAACTTTCGTCTGAACTTCTCTCGATGAAATGGTATTGAATTGGGATAAAATCATTTTGAAAAAGCCAAATAAAATGTGGAGTGTAAAGAATTAAACTCAAAAACACAGCTGCATAGAATTTTGGATTTCTCCACCATGTTTTTATAATTGGGAAAATTGTAAATAAAATCACTAAAATTCCGTGGTATTTACTATAAACCAATCCAGCAAAGGAAATTGCCAATAGAATTGTAAAGGTGAAATTGTTTTTTTCTAAGAAATTTTTCAGTGAATACAAATAAAGAATTGTAAAAAATAGCAAAGGAGCATCCGGTGTAGTGATGAATCCATACACATGAAAAACCAAAGTTGACCCGATTAAAATTCCGAATAAATTGAATTCTTTTTGAGTTTTTGGTTTTAATAATAGGTAGAGCAAGTAAACGCTCATTCCACTAAAAAAGGTAGAAATCAATCGAAAGCCCAATTCATTTTGGAAAATTTCATAACCAACTGCAGCCCACCAAGCCACCATCGGCGGATGGTCAAAATATCCCCAATCCAAATTTTGAGACCAAAGCCAATAATAAGCCTCATCTTCAGTAATTGGAGAGAGTAGGGCTTGAAGAAAATTAATCAGCAATATAATTCCAACGAAATAATAAATTTTCTTTTTCATGTATGAATTTGAGCAAAAATAATAAAACATTAAAGAGTTTTGAAGATAGATTTGAAATAAGAAAATTTGAATTGTATATGATAAAAAAATATAGTAAGATGAAAATCAGTTCAAATTAATGGTTAAAGTGGAAGAGAATTGTTACTTTTGCCCAACGTAAAAATTTTTAGAAATGAATCTTCACGAATATCAAGGAAAAGAAATCTTAAGCAAGTACGGTGTTAAAGTACAAAAAGGTATAGTAGCTACGACACCAGAGGAGGCTGTAGAAGCAGCGAAAAAATTAACTGATGAAACAGGAACACAATGGCATGTTGTAAAAGCTCAAATACATGCAGGAGGTCGTGGTAAAGGTGGTGGAGTAAAGTTGGCTAAAAATTTAGACGAAGTTAAAGAGCATGCATCGAATATCTTAGGAATGCAATTGGTAACTCCTCAAACGCCAGCAGAAGGTAAAAAAGTTCATCAAGTGATGATCGCAGAGGATGTTTATTATCCAGGTGAATCAGAAACTGAAGAATTTTATGTATCTGTATTGTTGAACAGAGCAAAAGGAGTAAATATGATCATGTATTCTACCGAAGGAGGTATGGATATTGAAGCAGTAGCAGAAGAAACTCCAGATAAAATCTTCACTGAGGAAATAGATCCAGCAGTAGGTTTACAAGGTTTTCAAGCCCGTAAAATTGCGTTTAATTTAGGTTTAAGCGGTGACGCATTCAAAGACGGTGTTAGATTTATCACAGCTTTATACAAAGCTTACGAAGGAATTGATGCTTCATTGTTTGAAATCAATCCAGTGTTGAAAACTTCTGATAACCAAATTTTAGCTGTTGATGCTAAAGTTACTTTGGATGATAATGCACTTTATCGTCATAAAGATTTAGCTGAACTAAGAGATTTTAGAGAAGAAGATCCAACGGAAGTTGAAGCTGACCAAGCTGGTTTGAATTTCGTTAAATTAGACGGAAACGTTGGTTGTATGGTAAATGGTGCTGGTTTAGCAATGGCAACTATGGATATCATCAAATTGTCAGGTGGAAATCCAGCGAACTTCTTAGATGTTGGTGGAACTGCTGATGCCGAAAGAGTAGAAAAAGCTTTCAGAATTATCTTAAAAGATGAAAATGTAAAAGCGATTTTGGTAAATATCTTCGGTGGAATTGTTCGTTGCGATAGAGTAGCTCAAGGTATCTTAGATGCTTACAAAAATATGGGTGACGAAATCAATGTTCCAATCATCGTTCGTTTGCAAGGAACCAATGCTGAATTGGCAAAAGAAATGATTGATAACTCTGGTTTAGAAGTTTTATCGGCAATCACACTTCAAGAAGCTGCAGATAGAGTAAAAGAAGTTGTAGCTTAATTTATATTTGATTTCAAAAATCAATTATATATTTAAGGAATCCTCAACAGGATTCCTTTTTTTATTTGTAATTATTTAATTCAATTTATTTCAATGAAAGATCCTAAAACTCTAAGTTCAGTTGCTGAATTTCATAAAACATTTCAACATCCAATAGTCAAACAACCTCAAATTCCTTCAAAAGACAGATGTCAACTAAGAGTTGCTTTGATAGAAGAAGAATTGAGGGAATTGAAGGAAGCCATTGAAAATGATGATTTGGTGGAAATTGCCGATGCGCTTTGTGATATTCAATATGTTTTGTCAGGTGCGGTTTTGGAATTTGGTCTGAAAGATAAATTTGCTGATTTGTTCGATGAAGTGCAACGATCGAATATGAGCAAAGCTTGTAAAACCAAGGAAGAAGCTGAAGCGACCATGAAACATTATTTAGAAAATGAAGGAGTCGAAAGTTATTGTGTGGAAACCGATGGATTGTTTTTAGTTTATAGAAAATCGGACAATAAAACCTTGAAGTCAATCAATTATTCGGCAGCTGATTTGAAGTCAATTTTAGAAAAATAAAAAACACCTAAACAATGAATTTTTAGGTGTTTTCTAAATTGTAATTTCTAATTATTTGTTTTTATAAGGACTCGCGTTATAATATTGCATAGCTCTTGGCATGATTTGTTGAATTTGAGCAATTCTATTTCCAGGGCTTGGGTGAGTGCTCAAAAACTCTGGTGGTCTTTGTTGACCTGCAGAAGCTTTTTCCATTCTTTGCCAGAAAGCAGAAGCTTCTTGTGGATTGTATCCCGCCATCGCCATTAAATATAAACCGGCTTCATCTGCATCCAACTCCATTTTTCTTCCATAACTAAGCATACCTAATTGTGCACCTGCCGGATATAAACTGTTGAAAACTGATTTCCATTCTTCATTGGAAATCGCAACATTTCCTCCCAACAAAATACCTTGTGCTAACAGAGCATTGCTGACTTGTTCAGCAGAATGTCCTGCCAAAGCATGCGCTACTTCGTGTCCCATAACTACGGCTACTCCAGTTTCATCTTGACAAACAGGAAGAATACCAGTATAGAATGCGACTTTCCCTCCAGGCATACACCAAGCGTTGATTTGATCGCTTTCGATCAATCTAAATTCCCATTCATAACCTTGAAGTGAATTGCCTTGACCGATTTCATTATAAAATTTTTCAGCAGCGTATTTGATTCTTTGGCCTACATTATTGACCATATTGGCTTCAGCGGTATTGCTTACTACTTTACTTTCCTTCATCACTTGATTGTATTGTGAAAAGGCTTGAGGGAAAAGTTGAGCATTGGGAACCAAAGACAATGATTGTCTACCTGTTAGTGGGTTGGTTGCACAGGCGATTACAATTCCGACAAGAACTGTTCCCAACAATAATTTTACTTTGTTTTTCATAATTAGGTTTTTTCTTTTTTTCTCAAACAATTTGTATTCCAATCTATTTACCCAACTTCCTTTTTATTTCGTTGAGTTTCATTAAAGCTTCCACAGGAGTCAAAGTATTGATATCGATTTGGATCAAATCACTCCTGATTTCCTCTAAAATGGGATCATCCAATTGGAAGAAGCTCAACTGCATATTTTCTTCGGTTATTTTTTTGGCTTTATTGCTCGCCTTATCATTTACTTGAGTGCTTTCCAGAGTTTTCAAAACTTGATTTGCTCTTTTCAAAACCCAATCGGGCATACCAGCCATTTTGGCGACATGAATTCCAAAGCTGTGTTCACTTCCTCCAGGAACTAATTTCCTTAAGAAAATAATAGTATCATTAGTTTCCTTAACGCTTACATTGTAATTTTTGATTCGAGGGAAACTTTGTGTCATTTCGTTTAATTCGTGATAATGCGTTGCAAACAAAGTCTTAGGTGCATATTTGTGTTGATGTAAATATTCTGATATTGCCCAAGCAATTGAAATTCCATCATATGTACTCGTTCCTCTACCGATTTCATCCAAAAGAATCAAACTTCTTTCCGATAAATTATTCAAGATACTCGCTGTTTCGTTCATCTCAACCATAAAAGTTGATTCGCCAGAAGAGATATTGTCAGAAGCACCAACTCGAGTGAAAATTTTATCGACTATTCCAATTTCGGCACTTTTTGCTGGTACAAAGCTGCCCATTTGAGCCATGATTACAATCAATGCAGTTTGTCTCAGCAAGGCTGATTTACCCGACATATTTGGACCTGTAATCATAATGATTTGTTGCTCTTTGGGAACCAATGAAACACTGTTTGCAATGTATGGATCTTCAGGTCTCAATTGTTTTTCAATCACCGGATGTCGACCATCTTCGATGATGAGATTGAGCGAATCGTTGATTTGAGGATGAACATAATGATTCTCAATCGCCAATTGTGCAAATGACGACAATACGTCCAATTGTGCAACAGTGATAGCTGATTTTTGAATCGATTTAAGGTGAGTAAATAAACTTTGAATCAATTCTTGAAACAATTGAGTTTCTAAATTCAAAATTTTTTCTTCCGCACCTAATATTTGATTTTCATATTCTTTCAATTCTTCGGTGATATAGCGTTCAGCGCTCACCAAAGTTTGCTTTCTGATCCAGTCTTCTGGAACTTTGTCTTTGTGTGTATTTCTTACTTCAATATAGTATCCAAAAACATTGTTGAAAGAAACTTTTATGTTGGGAATTCCAGTTCTATCAGATTCTCTTTTTCTAAGTTCCTCTAAATAATCTTTTCCTTTGTTTTGTAAATTTCTCAGTTGGTCTAACTCTTCAGAAACTCCTTCGGCTATCACGTTTCCTTTGATGATTTGATGAGGTGGATCCTCTGATAAAGTATTCAATAAATGATTGTAAACTTCTGTCCAATCGTTTAAATTCTGAATCAAAAATTGAATGGAAGTTTCATCTTGCAATTCATTTTTGATTTCAGTGATTACTTTCAAGCCTTCGGCCAATATTTGTAGTTGTTTAGGCGTGATTTTTCCTGTAGAAACCTTGGCGGCATTTCTTTCTATATCGCCTAAACTTTTTAATTTTTCTCTTAGAAATTCTCTTTTGTCATCATTTTTCAAAAAATAATCAACAATTTTATGTCTTTCTTGAATTTTTTGAATGTCTTTTAAAACCATTACCATCCATCGATTCAGCATACGTCCTCCCATAGGAGTGAGCGTTTTGTCCATAATATCGAGAAGTGTAACGGCTTGTGGGTGGGGCGAATGAATGAGTTCTAAATTCCTAATGGTAAATGGATCCATCCACACAAAACTATTTTCATCCAATCTTTGAATTTGGGTCAAATGCTGAATGTCAAAATGGTGAGTTTCATCCAAATAAGAAAAAACTGCACCTGCAGCTATGGTTCCAGCACGTAAATTTTCGATTCCAAAACCTTTCAGTGTTTTTACTTTAAAATGTTGAGTCAATTTATCAAAAGCATAATCGTATTGAAATGCCCAATCTTCAATTTGAAAAGTACTTTGAGTGTTGGGTAAATCGATTTTTTTCCTTCTTTGATAAATTACTTCGCTCGGTCTGAAACTCTGAATGATTTTATGAAAATGATCTTTATTTCCTTCAGAAACCAAAAATTCACCAGTTGAAATATCCAAAAGTGCGATGCCATAAATTTCATCTTCAGTGTGAACGGCCATGAGGAAATTATTTTTCTTTGCAGAAAGCACTTCGTCATTCAAAGCCACTCCAGGAGTGATGAGTTCTGTGACACCTCTTTTGACTATTTTTTTCGTTGATTTCGGATCTTCCAATTGATCACAAATCGCAACTCTCAATCCAGCTCTAACCAACTTTGGCAAATGAGTATCCAAGGCATGGTGTGGAAATCCAGCCAATTCGATGTGAGAAGCAGCTCCATTGGCGCGTTTGGTTAGAACCATATCTAAAATTTGAGAACACTTGATGGCGTCCTCACCAAAAGTTTCATAAAAATCACCCACACGAAATAATAGCAAAGCATCTGGATATTTTGCTTTGATACTGTTGTATTGCTTCATTAAGGGTGTTTCTTTCTTTGCCAATTTTAAGTTTTTTAAAGTTAATTGAAATAAATTATAAAGTTTTGATGATTTAATTTACTTATTTTTTCAATAATATATCATTGATAACTTTTTCGAATTCAACTTTAGGGAGCGCACCATTGAACTGATGTGGACCATCGTCCAAAGGGCAGAAGATCAAAGTTGGGATACTTCTGATGTTAAATACAGCCGATAATTCTCTTTCGACTTCAGTATCCACTTTATAAATATCGATTTGGCCTTCGTATTTTTCGGCAAGTTCTTCTAATATAGGTGCAATCATAGCACAAGGTCCGCACCAACTTGCGTAAAAATCGATGATACAAGGTTTGTCTCCAAGGAAAACCCATTCCGTTGGATTTTTTTCAAAATCCATAACTTTTGTTAAAAAATCACTTTTGGTTAAATTTATAGTTTTGCTTTGCATTGATTCAATTTATAAGGTTCATTTAAAATTCAAAAATACGGAAAATATTGGCGATATTGTTTTGTTTGATTTGAGTTAACTGGAATATTTAACGAATTTTGCCACATGAGAAAATTAAAGCTTGAAGAATTAGGTAGAATTTCGGTCGAAGAGTTCAAGGAAGTAGATAAAATACCCGTAGTTGTGGTATTAGATAATATTAGGAGTATGCACAATATAGGTTCGGTTTTTAGAACTTCGGATGCTTTTAGGATTGAGAAAATATATTTGTGTGGAATCACGGCAAAGCCTCCTCACAAAGAAATAAGAAAAACGGCTTTGGGTGCAACGGAAAGTGTGAACTGGGAATATGTCGAAGATACGATTGAATTGATTTCAAAACTCAAAAAAGAAAACTATCAATTGATTGCTGTTGAGCAAACTGAGAGTAGTAAAAGTTTAATTGATTTTGATTTCAAGCTTGATGAAAAGTATGCTGTAATATTTGGAAATGAAGTTGATGGAGTGCAGCAAGAAGTTGTTAACTTAAGTGATTACTGTATTGAAATTCCTCAAGAAGGCACCAAACATTCATTGAATGTAAGTGTATGTGCCGGTATTGTTTTATGGGAGTTCTTTAAAAATTATGATTTTTAAAAAGAAATGTTTTTTATATAAGTACATTTGTTTAGTTAAATGAATAAAGCCAAAAAGATATTGATTCTTCCTTTGGTAGGACTGGTAAGGTTTTATCAAATATTTATTTCTCCGTTGTTGGGAAGTAATTGTCGATTTACGCCTACATGTTCTAATTATATGTTGGAAGCACTGGAAGTTCATGGATTGATAAAAGGCTTATATTTGGGAGTTAAACGCATTTTTAGATGTCATCCTTGGGGTGGGAGTGGGTATGATCCTGTTCCAAAAAAAGAAAACTTATGATGAAATTATTATTTATTACTTGGGACATTGACCCAGTTTTATTCAGTTTGGGTCCATTGAATATCTATTATTATAGTTTGATGTGGATACTTGCTTTTGTGATGGGCTGGTATGTGATGAAAAAAATATTGCAGACCGATAAGGTAAGTGTGGAGTTATTGGATCCATTATTTTTATATGCATTTTTAGGAGTAATTATAGGTGCTCGTTTGGGTGAATTGTTTTATAACTTCGATATTTATCAAGGCATGCCTTTAGGTCAAGTTTTGATAGAAGTATTTTTACCAGTTCAAAGAAATCCAAATGAATCCATGTTTTTTGGTTTGTTGAAAGGATATGAGTTTTCAGGTTTTAGAGGTTTGGCGAGTCATGGAGCAACTTTAGGCTTTTTGTTTACGGCTTATTTATTCAATCGAAAATATTTGAAAAGAAATTTATTCTGGTTGTTGGACAGGGTAGCGATTACTGTGCCTTTGGGAGGGGCTGCAATTAGAGT
>Ga0209487_1002969_pt1 | contig 13524 bp, 11 predicted proteins | sample Poulit2012_FD_187524 | JGI IMG/M metagenome (GOLD analysis project Ga0209487, IMG submission 187524) | Agricultural soil microbial communities from Georgia to study Nitrogen management - Poultry litter 2012 (SPAdes) (version 2) | ecosystem: Environmental > Terrestrial > Soil > Agricultural land... | reverse complement strand
ACATTAGATTGTGAGGCCTGAAGCAGCTTCTCGGCTTCATCTGCCGCACGCGTAGACTCATCGACTTTCGCCTCCAAGCCCGCGAGCTCTTCTTCTTTAGCCGCAAGCTTGTCCTCTAGGCTTTTCACTTCTTCATTCTTCGCCGAGACCTCGCGCGCAACCTTACTGACCTCTTCAATGAGGCCTGAAACGTCATCTGCATCTTGCGTTTGGTTGTTCTCTATTTCTTGCGCCTGGATATCCGGTGCAAAAGCGGTATTTGCGCCAAGTGCTGCGCACAATGCGAATGCCGAGACTGCGGACACAAAACGGCCACGCGAAGAACCAAACACAACTGCCACGATGAGACTTTCTGACTACCAAAGCTATTAATACCCAAGTAACTATAATATCCGCACCGCGATATAGCTAACTTCAATCGCGACTTTGACCAAGGTTATACACTTGGCCTTGAGCTGGGAAAACGTGCTCAATTCTGCAGCCATCTTTAATGAATACTTTTAGGCAAAACATACCGAGTTCCTGCAAATTAGCTGCCAGCACCCCAGCTAAAGCTCAGGTAACATTCCAGATACGCCAAATCCCCGCTGCTTCCTCGGTTGTAAGTAGCGGGGACTTGATTTCACTAGGCAGTTTTAGAAACGAACTGCAGAGTGGATTGGCATGTAGTTCAGCGGACGCTCGGAAACTGGGGTGCCCGAGTTCAACGCATCAACAATCTTGCCGTTACCGACGTAGATACCTACGTGGGATGCGCCGCCGTAGTAAGCAACGATGTCGCCTGGCTGCAGGTCAGAAATAGCGACTGGGGTGCCGCCAGATGCCTGCGCCTGGGAGGTGCGAGGAATCTGCTTGCCAGCCTGAGCGTATGCCCAAGAGGTCAGGCCAGAGCAGTCGAAGGAGCTTGGGCCGGTAGCGCCCCAGGCGTAAGGTGCACCAATCTTGGAGTAGACAGCGTCTACAACCTTTTGACCGGTGGAGCTAGCTGCTGGCTTAGCTGGTGCCGAAGCAGAGTAGTTAGCCTTAGCAGCGGTGGTGGAAGCGGATCCCTGGTTGGACAAGGATGGAACATACTTGTCGATGTTTGGGACCTGCTTGATGTTCGGAACGTTCTCCAGTCCCTGAACATTGAAGGAGTAGTTGGTGTTAGGAACTACTACCTCTGCTGCGTTTGCAGCTGCTGGACCCGCCAGGGTTGCAACTGCTGCGATAGCGGTGGTGCCTGCGATGCGACGAACGGTCTTAACGTTCTGACGACGGTGCTGTGCCACGAAATAAACTCCAAATCATTCTGCGCGCCTACTACCAACACAAGTTGCTGAGCAGCTAAAGAAAAAATTCACAGCAGCACTTGCTGTACCAAATTGAAGTGAACTCAATCTATTGTGTTCGTAGCTCTGGCCCTAAGGTGCGGGCCTAACGTTCTTTGGAAGTTCTCTATTAAGAGACCATCCTCCGCTCGGCCCCACCGTTCTTCAGACGGGACCAGATACGACGCTTTAAGTTGTTGTTTTCTTAATTGGCTACCGGGCGGTAACGCAATGTCTCAAACAGGTTACGAAACAATCACAAAGTTTGTCGAGTTTTGAAGTCCGTGTCGCGCCGTTATCGTCTCGTTACCTTATTGATATCCAAATTTTCCCAAAAGTAATTTCAAATTGAAACAATTTCATTACCAACACAAACCCGTATAAAACCGCGCACTTACTGGGGCAAAGCCAGCGCCAAACAATGTTCTCCACCGAAAGTAGAAATCAAACGTTAGCGGATACGCCATACCAAATACCAAACGTGGCATTTCTCACAAAGCGCAAAACTTTGCCGAAACCTGGGCTCAAACCTCAATAAAAGGTGACGTATTAACAACTTTAACTGGACCCAGCACCGCCAAAATTTCGCGACGCAATCCCCCACTTATTAAAACAGACCAATCACTATCCGCATATTTCTCCCCCGTTTCCGATATATAGATAAAGAGCGCTAACAAGAATCGGGATACGGATTCCCGCAGAAACGTCGTTGTTTGCACTCTGGGCTGCTCGCAGCCGCCGTCAGAGGAACCCACTGCTATAACTCCTCACAACGCCCTACAGCGGCACGTTGAAGACAGACACAGATTCAGACCCTGCCAGACCATGAGGACGCCTTAGTACTTACACTCAGTTTCCAGCGTTCCTGCGAAGCCTTCTCCTTATATATAGGAACGTGTGCAAGCACATCTGTACCGAATGAGAACCCGTCAACGCCGCAGAGTCCCGTCATACACGCGCAGCGCTATCACAACCGGGCTCAACACCATCGCGGATGCCGACAAGCGACGACAGCGATGGCAACCACTGATGCTTGCCTATCGACTTGTGATGGTCTCAAAAAGGACCAAAGCCCCACCCTCCTGAACCTCATACGCACACACCAACTCTGCGGTTTCAAACAAACCACGGCCTAACAAACCTATTCCAGGAGCCACACAGCCGCTAGCGCACGGCCGACTCTGACCAAGCCCAAAGAGTATTCCAAGAGTATTCTCGCGGCGATTAGGCAACTAGGAAGCTCTACTGACAATGAGGAGAAAGCCTCACTCCCGCACAGACCGAAGACACCGAACATCGGCCTCACAATGCACCACTGGATCGTCCCGAATGGTCATAGATACAGCGAAACCCGCTGTGCTGCTTCAAAAGAAGTAACTCAGCGGGTTGTGAGCGCTTTGGTTTCTAACCGAAGGATTAGAGGTTAGTTGAGACCGTTTTCCTCGTCGGCACGACGGTTAGCCTCGTTCAGACGACGCAGCATCTCTGCTTCTTCTGCTGCGTTGTCAGCGTGGTGCTCGTGAACACGACGCATCAAGTCAGGATCATCTGGGGAGAAGGTGCCCTGTACCTCAGAGTCAGCCAGACCAAGCTGGTTGAGCTGCTTCGGAACGTAGGAACCGGAGTACTCCAGTGGAACCGCGTGGCCGTGCTCATCAACAGGACCCAGTGGCTGGTGAACTTCGATGAAGGCACCGTTAGGCAGCTGCTTGATGACACCGGTTTCGATACCGTGCTCCAAGACCTCGCGGTCGGAACGCTGCAAGCCAACACAGACTGCGTAAGTAATCCAGTAAGCAATCGGAGGAAGAACTACCAGACCGATACGGCCAACCCAGGTCATCGCGTTCAGCGAGATCTGGAAGAAGTGCGCAACGTGGTCGTTACCACCGGACATGGTTACCAACAGGAAGAAAGTAATAGCCATAGCGCCGATAGCAGAACGAACTGGGACGTCACGTGGACGCTGCAACAGGTTGTGGTGAGCGTCGTCACCAGTCATCTTCTTCTCAATGAATGGGTACGCAATCAAGAGTACAACCATCAGACCACACAGAAGTGCGACCCAGAATGCGGATGGAATGGTGTAGTTGCCCAAGTAGAGCTCCCACGCTGGCATGACACGAGCAACACCGTCAGTCCAGAACATGTAGATATCTGGCTGCGAACCTGCAGAAACCTGTGATGGGTTGTATGGTCCAAGATTCCAAATCGCGTTAATAGTCAGCAGACCGGACATTAGTGCAAGAACACCAGCGGTCATAAGCCCCATACCGATAGCCTTAGTAGCGAAGACTGGCAGGATTCGGACACCAACAACGTTGTTCTCAGCACGACCAGGTCCAGGGAACTGGGTGTGCTTCTGGAACCAGACCAGCAGTACGTGAGCTGCAATCAGGCCAAGAATAATGCCCGGCAGAATCAGAACGTGGAGGATGTAGAAGCGGTCAAGCATCAAGTCAGATGGGAAGTCGCCACCGAAAATGCCCCAGTGCAACCAGGTACCGATGATCGGCATACCCAAGATGATGGCGGACATAATACGAAGACCAACACCAGACAGCAGGTCATCTGGAAGGGAGTAGCCCATGAAGCCCTCGATCATGCCGAGGAGAATCAAGGAGCAACCGATGATCCAGTTTGCTTCACGTGGGCGACGGAACGCACCGGTGAAGAAGATACGACCCATGTGGGCGACCATAGCCATCATGAACATCAGTGCAGCCCAGTGGTGCATCTGACGGACAAAGAGGCCACCACGAACTTCAAAGGAAATGTCCAGTGCGGTTGCGTATGCACGAGACATCTCAACGCCATTCAACGGGGTGTACGCACCGTCGTAGATGACCTTGGTGATCGATGGATCGAAGAACAGAGCAAGGTATACACCAGTCAGCAACAAGATAATGAAGCTGTACAGTGCAACTTCACCAAGCATGAATGACCAGTGCGTTGGGAAGACCTTGTTGATCTGGGTTCGCACGACACCTGCGGCTGGAAGCCTGGAGTCGAGGTTATTACCAATATTTCCGAGTTTATTGCTCATTATGACTTACGCTCCCAGAATGCCGGGCCAACTGGCTCGATGAAGTTGCCCTGCGCCACGAGGTAGCCCTCTTCATCCACGGTGATCGGCAGCTGTGGCAGTGCACGTGCAGCTGGTCCGAAGACTGGCTTACCGTAGTGCAATGCGTCGAACTGCGACTGGTGGCATGGACACAGGATTCGGTTGGTCTGAGCCTCATAAAGCGAGGTTGGGCAACCGATGTGAGTACAAATCTTAGAGTACGCGTAGTAATCGCCGTAGTGGAAGTCTTCTTGACCCTCACGCTCAATTGCCTTCTGCGCATCTTGGTGGCGCAGACGAATCAACATAACGGCGTTGCGGCTACCGTGAATAGAGTGCATGTGGTTCTCGTATACGTCCTTTTGAGGATCGTATAGGTCACCATCATTGACGTCAGAGGCTGCCAATGGGAAGACAGTCTCCATGCCGCCAGCTGCGAGATCTTCTGGACGAACACGCACAAGACGGGAAACGCCTTGGGTCGTGTAGTGGCTGCCAGACTCACCTTCGTGGAACTCAGCAATAGTACCGGTGTCACGAGCCAAGTAGAGCTTGACGCCCTTCTCGTGCAAGGTCCAGCCGGAGGTCCACAGGGTGCCGTCACCCATGTAGTTGAGGTCGTGACGCTTGCGCCATGGATCCTTGATCATGCCGCCCAACGGAGCAACAACAACCAAACCGAAAAGAACTGCTGCACCACCAAGAAGGCCCTGCATGGTCTTACGACGGCCAAGAGTAGAAGTCTTCCAGGAGTCATTAAGCAGTGCGGTCAAGGTACGACGGTCAACCTCATCGGATGGGCCGTCGTGGCGACGCTGTACCGAAATCTCTTCCGGCATGAGCTTCTTAACAAACTGAACGACTGCGATGCCCAGGCCGGTAATCGCGATACCTGCGGTTAGACCGAGCAACGGAGTGTAAAGGTTGTGCCAGATAAGGCCTTCTTCGCCATGAACCTTAAATTCCCATGGCCAGAAGATGTAGATGCCCAAGAAAGCCAGTGCACTGATTACGGAAATTACCAACCAAATGTTGATACCACGCGCGGCACGCTTTTCAGCGGGGTTACCAGCAATCGGGAAACGCTCCTTGCGGAACGCAACGGTGACATCATCCAACTCAGTACCAAGGGTGGAGAGCTCTTCATTGCTCATACCCTTGAGTTCGTCATCGGTGTATTTCTTGTTTACATTGCTCATGAACGCGATCCCATCCACATTGCAGCAGCACACAGAGCGGTGATGCCGATAATCCACATAGCCAGACCTTCAGCTACTGGGCCAAGACCACCAAGGTCCCAACCGGCTGGAGAAGGAGTCTCGCTTGCAGACTTGATATAAGCAATGAGGTCCTTCTTCTCATCAGCAGAAAGCTGACGGTCGGAGAACTTAGGCATGTTTTGTGGGCCAGTCAGCATCGCCTGGTAGATTTCCTGCTCGTTTGCAGGAGCCAGAGGCGGTGCGTACTTACCGGAAGACAGCGAACCGCCCTGTCCGGTGAAGTTGTGGCAAGACGCACAGTTCATGCGGAAGAGTTCGCCACCACGGGCAACGTCTTCAGGCTGAATCTGGCCGTTGTAGTTAGCACCACGAAGCTCTTCCATCGCGATGGAGCCGTCTTCGTTGTACACGATGTCTGGGCCACCGCCGTTGGCTGCAACATAAGCTGCCAACGCCAGGGTCTGCTGCTCGGTGTAGCGAGGAGTCTTGCGCTCCGCCTGAGCATCGTTAGACATCATCGGCATACGGCCAGAGTGAACCTGGAAGTAAACCGAACCTGCACCCACGCCAATCAGGGAAGGACCGCGGTCCTCTACACCCTGAAGGTTTGCACCGTGGCAAGTGATACACGCTACGTCGTAGATGTCATTACCCTCTTGGATGAGAGCCTGATCATCACGCTGCGCGGTAGCAACCTGTGCGTCTGGGGTCAACGCGGTTGCTAATACACCTGCGCCAGTTAGTCCGACGGTAAGCGCAAACGCACCAGCGAGGGTGCGCTTAACCTTGCGGTTGCGCCGCGTCTTCTTTGCCTCCGCAGCTGGGGACTTCTTCCCTGGCTGCTCGGGAACTGGAGTGGAATTCGTATCCATCATTTTCCTTATTTATGTTCGTTTCGCGAAAAGTGATTAGCTTTCGGCCGTCACTTAAGTTTTGAAACCCTTGACGGGGCCTACTGAACTAGGTAGATAACGACAAACACGCCAATCCAAATTACGTCCACGAAGTGCCAGTAGTAAGAAACTGCCATAGCGGCGGTTGCCTGTGCTGGCGTGAACTTGGATTTCGCGGTACGCAGCATAATGACCAAGAAGGCCACAATGCCCGCAGACACGTGAATTGCGTGGAAGCCAGTCAGAATGTAGAAGACTGAGCCAAATACGCTGGCCTGGATGGTCACACCGTGGTGGATCATCTCGTACCACTCGTAACCAACAATGAGTACAAAGATGAGACCCAGAACGATGGTTACCGCGTACCAGACGCGAAGCTTATAAACGTCACCCCTTTCAGCTGCGAAGACGCCCAACTGAGATGTAACGGAGGAAAGAATCAAGATCGTGGTGATCAAGAAACCCATCGGCACATTGAGGTGAGCAGTTTGCTCAGCCCAGTCGCCGCCCTGGCCGTTAGCGCGCGATGTGAACCACATCGCGAACAGTCCGGCGAAGAACATCAATTCCTGAGACAGGAACACGATGGTGCCTACGCTGACCATATTGGGTCGGTTCAACGTAGCAACACGTGGTGCTGCCATACCTTGGTTTGAAACTGCGCTCGTCACGCCTACTAGTATGTCTGGTTTTAACCCCCAAGTCATCTCAGACCCCCCGATCTCTTCAAGCGTTTTCTAGCCCACATTCAGCTTTTATTCAGGAACCTTTGGAACCTTTACAAAACCTCGCTAGAGCCTCTCATCTTCGAACGAAGTTAACCCCGCGTTCATGCAGGTCAATGGTCCATAACTCCAGAACCTAAAGTGAGGATTCATTAGCTTAAAGAATCTGGCACAGCCCTTCCCAAACACTGCAAGCTCCTACCGCAGCGCGCCATGTTAGAAAGATCACATTCCAGCCATGCCCCCAATGCCTGGTTTGCAACTTTCGGATGACCCCCGGCGCAAAATCCCTTTAACGTGCACGTTTACCGAAATCGTGCTGCACGTTCAGTGTCTGCAATTAAGTTCGTCGCCCCCCGCGGAATACCAATTCGTCGGGGTTTTGAAGTTTTATAGAACCCGCCGGAACTATTTTGGAAATCATCCGACGCACATCAAAGCCCCCACCTACACAAGGTAGATGGGGGCTTGAGAAGTTTGACGCGAAGTTACGTACTTAGCAAACGATTAGTGCTTTTCCTTTGGCAGGCCGTACTGCAGGGACAGCATGGTTGCAGACCAAGCCAACATAACCAATCCGAGGACAATCATCCACAGGAAGTAGAATGCCAGGCCGTAACCAAGAATGCCGATTGCACAAGTCATCGCGAATGGCCAAATGGAACCTGGGGAGAAGAAACCGTAGATGCCCGCAGCATCCTCGACTTCTGCTTCTTCCCAGTCTTCTGGAAGTACGTCGGTTCCGCGCTCCGTGATGTGTAGGTAACCACCAAGCATCAGACACAACAATAGAGACATCGTCAACGCCACGATACCGACGTACTCAGCGCCAACCATGGAAGCGTCATTGTCCATGTAGGCAGTGCCGAATGCGTACAACAGCAGCGCGATAAAGATATAAGCGCCGATTGAGTAGAAAGTTTTCGCACTAGGTTTCATGTCTAGTTACTCCTTTTACCTTTATGCCTTTGCGCTGGCGTCAACGAAGTTGTCGCCTTCGCGGGTGCCCTCACGGGAGCTGTTGAACGGCGAAGTACTGGTTGCGTATGGCTCTTCACCAATGGAAGCCAGTGCCTCAGAGTTAGGAGCATCTGGGTTGTCCATGCGGAACTGCATGTACTCTTCGAATGCTTCTGGACTTACAGTACGAACCTCGAAGTTCATCATTGCGTGGTAAGTACCGCACATTTCCGCACAGCGGCCTACGAAAGCGCCTTCTTCAGTGATTTCGGAAATCTGGAAGCTACGCTCCTGCTGGTTAGCTTCTGGGTGAGCGTAGGTATCGCGCTTGAACAAGAATTCCGGCACCCAGAAGGAGTGGGATACGTCGCCGGAAGCCAAACGGAACTCAATTGGAGTGTTGGTTGGCAGAACCAAGACTGGAACCTCTTCGGTGGAGCCCAAGGTTTCGATCTCGTTGTAGTTCAGGTAAGAAAGGTCACCCATCGAACGTCCGTGGATTGGGTTCGCGTTCTTCATGTCTTCTGGGTCTACCGAAGCAGCTTCCGCTGCCTGGTGACGGTCTTCATCGCGGCCTTCGTATACAGAACCGGTTGGAGAAATCTCAGCACCCAAGTTGGCGTAACCGAACTTCCAGTTCCACTGGAAAGCAGTGACGTCAACGGTTACCTCTGGATCCTTGTCCAGCGCGACAACCTTCTGCTGCGTCTGAACATTGAAGAAGAAGAGAGCCATAATGATAATGACCGGGATAACCGTTAAGGCGAGTTCTAACGGAACGTTGTACTGCAGGGCCTTAGGAAATTCTCCGAAGCCCTTCTTCTTTGCACGCTTTGCAGACCAACGGAAGATCGCCACGAGGAAGAATCCCCACATGATGATACCGATGATCCAGGCAACTACCCAGACCCAGATCCAGTAGTTGTGCATGGCGTGAGCTTCTGGGGTAATACCGTCTGGCCAACCGAAGCCGAGAATGTTACTCATTGCCTGTGGTGGAGCGACTTCACAACCTGCCAAAGCGGCGCCGCCTAGCGCCAAAGCGCCAGCTAGCCCAGCCTTGCGGGTAATGGTGCGCTCTTTACGCTGTCCCACGTGTGTTCTACCTTTCTGTCCACACAAACTTCCCAAATGCGTCTGCTTGCACACAGAGCATTCCTATCCATCGAGGATAGTGCATTCAAGCAGGTTCTTATGCTTTCTCACATACAGTGAAGCGAACATAAGAACTGCCTGAGAGTGGCATTCAAAAAGTATGTTACCGCCCGACCTGCTAAATGGCTCATCAGCACCCCCACCCGGTTTGCATCTACTGTAATTCAATTCACATAGATTCATTTGGGGTATCATCCTAAAGTTTGCACCTTAAAGGGTAAAGCTGTTTTAACCCGCGCCCTGTTGAGTGTTTTGCCCTATTTGGCCGTAAAGTTATTGGGCAAGTAATAGACCGCAATTATTAAGGAGTACTAGTCACCTATGTGTGGACTCTTAAGCATGCTCACCGCAAAGGGCACCGCTGCACAATTTGTGAATGCAGTTGAAGGAAGCCTGGAATGCATGTACCACCGCGGGCCAGATGCCGCAGGCACGTGGAACGACGATGATGCGGTCTTTGGATTTAACCGCTTGTCCATTATCGACCTGGAGCACTCCCACCAGCCGCTTCGCTGGGGCCCAGAAGATAATCCTGAGCGCTACGCGATGACCTTCAACGGTGAGATCTACAACTACATAGAGTTACGCGAAGAGCTCAAGGGCTACGGCTACACCTTCAATACTGAAGGTGACGGGGAACCTATCGTGGTCGGCTACCACCACTGGGGCAAAGATGTTGTGAATCATCTTCGCGGCATGTTCGGCATCGTTATCTGGGATACCGAGAATAAGGTCATGTTCGCAGCACGTGACCAGTTCGGCATTAAGCCTTTGTACTACGCCACCACCGAGGCGGGCACGGTCTTTGCATCCGAGATGAAGTCCATCCTTGATATGACTGACGCTTTGAATCTAGACCTGAGCCTAGACAAGCGCGCTATCGAGCACTATGTCGATCTTCAGTATGTGCCAGAGCCAGAGTCCCTGCACGCTAATATTCAGCGTGTGGAATCGGGTTGCACGGTTACCTTGTCCCCTGGCGGCAAGGTTGTATCCGACCGCTACTTCAAGCCTGAGTTCCGGACTGAGAAAGTTGAAGACGAGCAGAAGCTTTACGACCGCATCGCCGAAGCTTTGGAAGACAGCGTGGCTAAGCACATGCGCGCAGACGTTACCGTCGGCTCTTTCCTCTCTGGAGGTATTGACTCCACTGCTATTGCCGCTTTGGCCAAGCGCCATAACCCAGACTTGTTGACCTTTACTACTGGTTTTGAACGCGAGGGCTACTCCGAGGTAGATGTCGCAGCTGAATCTGCTGCAGCTATCGGTGCTGAGCACATTGTTAAGGTTGTCTCCCCTGAAGAATATGCCGACGCGATTCCCAAGATCATGTGGTACCTGGATAACCCGGTAGCCGACCCATCACTGGTGCCTCTGTATTTCGTAGCGGCTGAAGCCCGCAAGCACGTCAAGGTTGTGCTTTCCGGCGAAGGTGCGGACGAACTCTTTGGCGGCTACACCATTTATAAGGAGCCACTTTCCTTGGCTCCTTTTGAAAAGATCCCTTCCCCACTGCGTCAGGGCCTGGGCAAGCTGTCACGAATCTTGCCTGACGGCATGAAGGGCAAGTCCTTGCTGGAGCGTGGCTCCATGACCATGGAACAGCGCTACTACGGCAATGCCCGCTCCTTTAACTACGAGCAACTTAAGCGCGTGATTCCTTGGGCACGCCCAGAGTGGAACCATGAAGAGGTCACCGCGCCCATCTACGCACAGTCTGAGCACATGGATCCAGTCGCTCGCATGCAGCACCTGGACCTGTTCACCTGGATGCGCGGCGACATCCTAGTCAAGGCTGACAAGATGAATATGGCCAACTCTTTGGAACTGCGCGTGCCATTTTTGGATAAGGAAGTATTCAAGGTAGCGGAGACCATCCCGCACGAATACAAGATTGCGCACGGCACCACCAAGTACGCATTGCGTAAGGCTCTCGAGCAGATCGTTCCCCCACATGTTCTCCACCGCAAGAAGTTGGGCTTCCCAGTTCCAATGCGTCACTGGCTCGCTGGTGACGAACTCTTCGGTTGGGCACAAGATACGATTAACCAGTCGCAAACTGATGACATCTTCGACCGCGCGGCCGTTCTTGAAATGCTCAAGGAACACCGCGACGGCATCTCTGATCACTCACGCCGTTTGTGGACCGTGCTGTCCTTTATGATCTGGCACGGCATCTTCGTCGAAAAGCGCATCGACCCGAATATCGAGCGCCAGGATTACCCAGTCAAGCTCTAGGTAACGCGTGTTATCCCGCGTCGCGCGTTACGTGAGTGCGTGCTACCTAGCGGTGTTCGCTGGGTAGTTACGTTAGAGAAAAGCTCAGCGGCCTCCACACTTTGAAGAAAGTAGTGGAGGCCGCTGAGCTTTATTTATTTTTAGGTTGCCTTAGTTAAAGGAGTCACCACAGGCGCAGGAACCGCCAGCGTTAGGGTTATCGATGGTAAAGCCCTGCTGCTCGATGGTGTCGGCAAAGTCAATCTTTGCGCCCATCAGGTAAGGAACGCTCATCTTGTCAACAACCAGGTTAACGCCACCGATGGTCTCAACCTTGTCACCATCCAAGGTGCGGTCATCGAAGTAAAGCTGGTAGCGCAAGCCAGCGCAGCCACCTGGCTGTACCGCGATACGCAAGGAGAGGTCATCGCGACCTTCCTGATCAAGCAAAGACTTTGCCTTAGAAGCAGCAGCCTCGGTCAAAATTACACCAGTTGCAGATGCTGGAGCAGTCATGTTTCTCCCCTAACTTAAACGAGAGTGTCGAATTGTGTGATACATCGTCTGTGACCATCATAGCGAGTCCGGAAAATCCGTACTTTCTATCCAGTCTGATAATCCTCTACCCTACTCTGATTTAAATTTTCGCAAAAGAACGTCGATAAATTTTTACCCGAGTATGGCAATGGCTATATCGCACAACGCTAAAGATACGACAACTATTCCCGGAATAATCCTGGATTATTCCCCGTATACACCCGAGGCTATTGTCACCTTTGGGGCAAAGCCTTGTAACCTAAGCACTGTGAAGTTACCGTGGCAAAAAGATTCTAAGTCAGATGGCTCCTCCGTTTTTGAGAATAAAAACTCTCAAACCAACGAAGTAGATGCCTCCTCCCTCGAGTCCAGTGAGACCGAAGGCAATCTCCCTAAGGGCTATACCCCTCCAAAGGGACGTCCTACCCCGAAGCGTGATGAGCAGGAAATCGCACGTGGCGTAAAGCGTGATCCGCGTGGAGTCTCCTCGGCGCAACTGGCGCAAAACCGCAAGAAGCTTAAGGCATCCATGTCAAAGGAAGAGTGGAAGCAGTACAAGCAGCAAGAGCGCGAGCAGCGACGCGAGCAAAACCGCGTCACCCAAGAACGTATGGCAGCTGGCGATGAGCGCTACTTGATGCCGCGCGATAAGGGCGAAGTGCGTGCATTTGTTCGTGACTGGGTAGACTCACGTCGCTTTATCAACGAATGGGCAATGCCGGCAGCATTGGTCATGCTGCTGATCATGTTCTTAGGTACCGTCGCTCCTTCCTTTGCCAATATCTCTTCCATCGTGGCCATGGTCTTCATCGTGGTCTTGTTGGTAGAAGGCATCTACCTGGGACGTTCTTCCAACAAGGCAGTACGCAAGGCCTTCCCGGGCACCACCGAAGCTGGTGTTTCCCTGGGCTTTTACGCGTACTCGCGTGCAACCCAGCCATACAAGTGGCGTACTCCTCGTCCACGCGTGAAGCGCTAAAATTTATCCATGCTTGATTTTCCCGCTGTTCCTGCACCCGATGCACAAGCCCGCGCCGCAGTTGCAACTGCACTACATGCCACGCCGCGGGGGCTGAGCTTAGGGAAATTTGCGGATCCTGCACTGTGGTTAGCTAGTTGCCAAGCACAAGTTCCACCACTTGCGCTACAGCGTGTTCGCGTTATTGTTTTCGCCAGTGAAAATGGCATTGCGCAGCGCACTTTCCAAGGACACGGTCTTTCGGCGTATGCCCCTGAAGCCACCGGTGAGCAGGTTGCGGAAGTCGAAGCGAGTATCGGCCCGGTGCATCGACTAGCAATTGCTGCCGATGCCAGCGTCGAACTGCTCAAGACGGATATCACTTCTGGCGCGATTGACGTGGAAAATGGTCTGTCACCTGAGCAGCTGCAATCGGCCATGGAACTGGGCATGAACACCGCCGATCGCGAAATCGATGCAGG
>Ga0209487_1002968_pt1 | contig 13527 bp, 16 predicted proteins | sample Poulit2012_FD_187524 | JGI IMG/M metagenome (GOLD analysis project Ga0209487, IMG submission 187524) | Agricultural soil microbial communities from Georgia to study Nitrogen management - Poultry litter 2012 (SPAdes) (version 2) | ecosystem: Environmental > Terrestrial > Soil > Agricultural land... | reverse complement strand
GCATCAAGACGAAGGAATCGGCCCGCAAGGTGTTCCGGCAGTACACCGACCTGCACATCGAAATCGGGTTGCAGGCGATGAGCGAGATTGCCGAGCGGGGGGAGCACATTCGGCATTACCGCTGGTAAATAGTTTCTGGTCCCCGAGCCGTGGGCTGCTAGGAGTGGTCAGTAGCCCTTGGTGGCAGGCGCTTCCGGATGACCAGGATCTGCCCGCGGTGCGACAGCTCGTCCTCCAGGACGTGGAACCACTTCCAGTGGTTGTTGGCGAGCTTGGCATTGCCGAAGGGGTGGACCTCGTCGAGCCAGGTGTCGTCGCGCTGCGCGAGCGCTTCCAGGGTGCGAGCGCGCACGTTGTGCATGCGCTCAAGGTAGTAGTCGAGGGGTTGGCCGCGGATGCGCTGGCGCGCCTCGTCCCCGAGGTTCGCCTAGGCGGGTGCGCTCGCTGGTGGCGGGCGGGGTGGCGAGGCTGAGGCTGTTGCGCTGGTAGTACTCCTCGACGCTGGGGATGTGCTCGATTAGCATGGCGATGCTGTTGGCCTCGGCGTCGAGCAGGTGGTCGAGGTCCGGCTGGGTCAGGCCTTCTACGGCCTCAAGGGTGGTGGCGCGCACGTAGGCGAGCATGCTGACGAGCTGGCCGATGGCTGGGGCGTAGCCGGGCAGTGGGCTGATCATGAAGTCGGGGAGAGGTTCAGCAGCCATCGATTTCCTCCGAGGCGGTCAGGTGTGCTTGGGCCAGAAATCCGATCTCGCTTCCGCTGACGTCTAGGCGTCCGCGCTTGCTTCGGTGAACGCCCACCATTGGCCGTCGGGGTCCTGCAGCTCGAACTCCCTGTAGCCCCACGGCCTCACTACGGGCGCATCGAGGCTCACCTCAGGTTGCTGGTGGTCGAGCGGTTGCAGGCCTGCCTGCTTCACCCTCGCGAACAGTTCGTCCAGCGCGGTGGTGGCGACGTGGATGGTGGGTGCGCCTTCGTCCTGCTTTCCACCGCCTGGGTGCAGCATGATCTCGCTGTGGCCGAGCGCGAACCAGTGCATGCCTTCGTACCCGCGTTTGTAGGCGAAGCCGACCTGCTCGTACCAGTCCTTCGACTTTGCCGTGTCGCTACAGAAGAGAACGATGTGGTGTAAGCCGGTGATCATGCGGGGTGCCTCCTTCGGGCCGGTGCCGCAGGTAGCCGCCCTTCAATATGCCAGTGGTCAGCGCTTAACGGGTGGGCCATGCGGAATACTGGTGTCACCTAAGCCGGTCATCTCTCGTAGGTAGATGACTCCGTCGAAGACGCGGCCCCATGGGGCGTTTATGGGGACGGCGTGCTCTGCGCCGCTCATGGTGAAGGCTTCAGGCTCGAGGGTCAGGTCTAGGTAGGCGTGGTCGACGCCTAGCGCCAGCAACTCGTTCTCGAGACTCCCGGAGAGAGGCGGGTCAAGTTCGGCTCGGGTGCTGGTGTCACCGCTCCAAGCGTTCGGTGAGTGCCAGCCGCGGCCGCCGATGAGTGCGATCGACCTCACCTCGGATCCCACCTCTCGCACTGCGACCTCGCCCAATGGGGTGTCGGGGTGATCCTCCCATTCCCGAGCGTATGGCGGGTGGTGCGCGTACAGGGCGTCGGCCGAGCGGACGATGTGGAAGTTGTGCGCCCAAACGATGATCTTCTTGTCCGGGTAGCGTTCTTTGGCGAGCCAGGCGAGGTTGCGGCCCATGCCTTCGTCGCGGCCCCCTTCGCCCCAGGCGTTGCGGGCGGTCCAGGCAAGATTGCTCAGTTCCTGGCGCCAGAAGCTGCTGTCGTCGTCCGCGCCGGTGAGTTGCTCGCGTAGCCGGGGCAGGCTCTCCAGGAAGTGCATGCGGTCGCCGGCGTCGACGCGGTGCGCGTACTCCTGCTCGAGCAGGTCGACGAGGAGGGTTCGGAAACGTGGCCAGGTGTCACCCTGCGGCACACTCTGCAGCGCGAGGTGAGCCTCGAGGGATCGGGCGACATGTGCTTTCGGGTATGCGCCGGAGTGCCGGGGGTCGATACCGGTGATGGCCAAAGGTCTCTCGCTGTGTAGACGGTGACGCACGAGGTCCCAAAGGGGATCGATCTGCGGGCCTGCGCGCCAGAAGAAGTAAACGTGTTTAGCGAGTGCGGCGACGTCAGCTTCGGTGCGGGTCTCGCGCCAGGCGCGTTCGAGGGCGTAGAAATCGGCCTCGAACGCGAGGACGTCGAACGCGTGGTTTCGGTGGAGGTGCTCGACGATCTGCGTCTTGGCCTCGAAAGCCGCTCCGTCGCCGTGGCTCTGCTCGCCCAACAGCACTATCCGAGCGTCGCCGACGGCCTTGTCGAGCGCTCGCAGGTCTTCGCGGGCGCCGAAGGCGATCGGTTCGGCCATCGCGGCCAAGCGATGGGCTACCGCATTGTCTCGCATCGATCGTCACGATAACAAGTGCGCTGGTGACTGCCAACGGATGGTAAGTCGAGTGTCTCGCCATACCCGTTGTAAGAGGAGTCAAAACAACCACCAGGATGAGGTGGGCGGCGTCCAAAGCGCTGTCGGCGTAATTCTCGTGTGCGACGCAAGCCGTCATCAAAACAATCGATCACTACTACCGCTGGTAATACTGCCGGCGGAGAAATGTTCCCGACCGCGTCTGCGAGCGCTCAACGCCCTCCACCTTTCCACGCCGATTCACCCTAAACCCCATCGTCCCAGTCGAGAGGTGCCTGCGGCTTTGTGGTTCACGATAGGTCGACGATGTGCCTCGCCGCCTAGCATGGGGAGCGTGCGTGTGCTGGTTGTTGAGGACGAACCGTTCATGGCTGAGGCTATCCGCGACGGTCTCCGGTTGGAAGCCATTGCGGCCGACATCGTCGGCGACGGTTACACCGCGTTGGAGATGCTCCACGTCAACGAGTACGACATCGCTGTTCTGGACCGTGACATCCCCGGCCCTTCCGGTGACCAAGTGGCCCAGAGCATCATCGAGTCCGGGAGTGGGCTGCCGATCCTGATGCTCACCGCCGCGGACCGGCTGGAGGACAAGGCGTCAGGGTTCGGGATAGGGGCCGACGACTACCTCACCAAGCCGTTCGAACTCCAGGAGCTGGTGCTTCGGTTGCGGGCCCTTCACCGCAGGCGCGCTTATAGAAGGCCGCCCGTCCTCGAGATGGCGGGGCTCCGCCTGGATCCGTTCAGGCGCGAGGTATTTCGTGACGATCGTCAGGTCGCGCTGACCCGTAAACAGTTCGCGGTGCTCGAGATCCTCATGTCGGCCGAAGGTGGGGTCGTCAGCGCTGATGAGCTTCTAGAACGCGCGTGGGACGATAGCGTCGACCCGTTCACCAACGCTGTCCGGATCACGATCTCATCGTTGCGTAAGAGGCTGGGCGAGCCCTGGCTGATAGCCACCGTACCGGGTGCCGGTTACTGCATCGACGTCGGCGGGCAGGAAGAGGAAAGTGACTAGGCGACCAGGTCTAAGCGTTCGCCTGAAGCTGACTCTTAGCTACGCGGGGTTCCTGCTGTTGGCGGGCACGTTGCTGCTGGCAGTGGTTTGGGTGTTCCTGCTGCGGTACGTGCCTCCTGACGCGGCCATGACCGCGAACGGGTTCATGCCTGGCCGTGATGACCTCGTGCGCGCGTTCGCCCCGAAGGCGGCCTGGGCGGTCGTAACCCTGCTAGCGTTCGGGCTCGTTGGAGGTTGGGTACTGGCAGGACGAATGCTCGCTCCCCTGGACCGGATAACCAGGGCCACGCGCATGGCCTCGAAAGGGTCGCTCTCGTACCGGATCGAGCTGGAGGGCCGCATGGACGAGTTCCGCGAGCTCGCCGACGCCTTCGACGCCATGCTGGCTCGTCTCGAGGCGCACGTTGCCCAGCAGCAGCGGTTCGCCGCCAACGCTTCACATGAGCTCCGCACACCGCTGGCCATCACGCAGACGCTGCTAGAGGTGGCCCGGAACGATCCCACACACGATCGCCACCAACTGATCGAGCGCCTCCTCGAGGTCAACGCGCGTTCGATCGACCTGACCGAGGCGCTTCTCATCCTCAGTCGCAGCGACCAGCAAGCGTTCTACAGAGAGGAGGTCGACCTGTCCCTCCTCGTGGAGGAGGCGGCCGAGACGCTCCTTCCCTTGGCGGAAGAGCGGGGCGTGGACGTGCAGGTCTCGGGCGACGCTGCTCTTATTCTGGGTTCGAACGCTCTGCTGTTGCAGATGATCATGAACCTCATGCACAACGCCATCGTCCACAACCTGGACGGAACAGGTGTCGTGAGGGTCGACACGACAACCGCGCCTGCGGTCGTCGTGCTCAAGGTGGAGAACACGGGCCCGGTCCTCTCGCCGCAACTCGTTTCGAGCTTGACAGAGCCGTTCCAGCGCGGCCCGGGGCGTATCCGTAGCGGCCACGCCGGCGTGGGGCTTGGGCTGGCGATCGCCAAGAGCATCTGCCAAGCCCACGATGGCGACCTAGATCTCAGCCCCGGGACCGCCGGCGGTCTGCTGGTGACGGTGCGGTTGCCTGTCGCGCAGCCGGTTGTCATCGACGGTCCTGGACAAAGAGTTGCGTCGCGTGCCCGGGAACACGCAACGCTAAATGGGTGATGAGGACGGGCCCGAACGGTCCTGGCCTGGAGTTACTAGCGGTTAGGCCGCTGCCGACGCCATGGCCCTGAAGCGACCACGCCACGCTGCAATAGATAACTCATCGCGTTTCGGTTTCGGTAACGTGACGCCTCTCCTGCGGTATCACCATCACCGAAGTTCGGTGCATCAACCATTCGAGTGGCCCTCGTGACACCAACCGCAGCCAAGATGGCGAGAAGATCAGCGCGAACACGATCATCCCCGCGAAGATCGTGAAGGCGTACGGCGGACCTTCTACCGCGCGTTGCAAGAACACCTGATGTGCCGCGTACCAAGTCAGAGCAAGGCGGCCGGTGGCGGTCACTGGGAACAGGATCCGTTGCCAAGCCACCTGGTCAAGCAGGACCAACAAGCCCGTCAGCATCAGCAGTCCGATCCCCAGCATGTACGGTGCCATCGGGATGCTCATCGCGTAAAGCTGATGTGGCGGCAATGTAAGCAGAGACCGCCAAGGCTGCAGGAATGGCCCATTGGCCGCCATCATCTCCGCCAACGCCTGCTCCGCGCCAAGCGGCCCGAGGGCGAAGCGGGAGACTAGCCAGCTTACGATCACCAGGGCCCCGCCCGTGAGCGCAAGCCGCCACCTGACTGCCCCACTCGTAAGATTCAGACGCCCTATCCCCAGGCCCGCGAGTAGCAAGGGGATCGCGTAAGGCGTCTGGAAGCCGCCCCCCACCAGAAGCTGCTTGACCATCGCCGGCCAATCTTGAGGCCGCACCAGCAGCGCCAAACCGAAAGCGGTGGAGCCGTTCGAGTTCAGCGGCGAGATCGCCCATTCGCGGCCGTAGTTCATCACGACGAACGAGAAGACCGGCGTCAGCGCGGCCGCGATGGCGGCGGCGGAGAAGAGCGTCCGAGGGCTCAGGCGCAGCAGAGGGATCAGGAGCAGAAGCCACAACGAGTAGTGAGCCAGAATCGAGAGGCTCATCCCCGACAACTGGTCTACTACCAGACTGATGAGGAAGAGAACTCCCGCCCGGATGGCGATTCTGCGCCGATCTACGGCGAGCCGTGCCCCAGTGTGCGGCGCATGCCCACCGGTCATCAGCGCGATCGACACGCCGGCCATCAGAACGAAAAGGCTCATGGCGCGGCCCGCGATCGCCTGCTCGAAGCTGGCGAGAACGGCTGGTTTGTCCACGAACGGAGCTGCCTCGAGCCAGCCAGTGGGGCTCACGTGCATGTACACCATCCCGATGACTGCAAGTGCTCTCATGGCATCTAGGCCGCCGAGCCTAATCCGCTTACCGGCAAGCGAAGACGATGCGCTCTGCTGCTTCATGGTGCCATCCGTGAGAGCTCGCGAAATAAGTGGGGAGCTTGTAGTGACTTCACGGCGGGGAGTCTAACAACGCAGCCCATATCGTCTGCGTATGGATTTTCTAACACGAACGTGCGCCGCTCAGCGGGGGGTCTGGTTGAATCGGACATGCGCCGGAATATCTGTAGCGAGTCCTCCTCAATCGGCACCCTGGATGTAGGTCAATTCGGTTCGCGCGTTACTACCGCTGGTAAATAGTTTCTGTTCGCTCTGCCGTGAGCCGCTCCCATCGAGTAGCCAAGGCGTGCCGATGCGGCCGCGGGAGTCCTCCTAGCCACACGGTTCAGGGGGTTCCACCCAGTTCCCTTGAGTCGGGATAGGTGTCGCGTTAGGCGCCGGCCTTGACGCTCCGAAGCCCTTCGGAATAAGGTTGGGCATCCGAGATGCTTGGCTGGCCGTGTCCAGGTTGGGAGCGTGTGAAGAAGCCGGTAGGAGAGTCCATTGTGGTGCGTCCGACGGAGCGGGAGCTGGAGGTGCTCGAGGTGCTGTGGCGCCTGGGGCCCTCGACGGTGCGCGAGGTGGTGGACGCGTTGGACGGCGGGCACGGGGCGGGCTACACGAGCTGGCAGAAGATCATGACGATCATGCTGGAGAAGGGCCTGGTGAGCCGCACGGCCGCGGGGCGGGGGCACCGCTATGCCGCCCGGGTGGCGCAGGGCGAGGTGCGCCGGCGGCTGGCGGGGGAGCTGCTGGAGCGCGTGTTCGGCGGCTCGGTGGCGGCGCTGGTGCAGAGTGCACTGGCTACGCGGCCGGCGAGCGCGGCGGAGCTACGGGAGGTCGAGGAACTCCTCGAGCAGGCGGCGGCGGGCGAGGCCGGGGCGGACGCGGGGGAGGAGGCGTGAGCGCCGCCGGCGGGGGCTGCTCGCGCACCTGGGAGCCACGCTGCTCGCCTCCCTGTGGCAGGGCCTGGTGGTGGGGGCGGTGGCGGCGCTGGCGCTGGCGTTCGCCAGGCGCGCCGCCGTGAGTTACCGGGTGGCTTGCCTGGCGCTGCTGGCGCTGGTGGTGTGGCCGGCGCTGACCTTCGTACGCGTGGCGTCGGCGCCCGCGCCGGTGCCGCTGCGGGCGGCTGCGGCCGAGGTGCCGGAGGGCGCTCCGGTCGGGCCGTTGCTGCCGAGCGAGCGCTTGGAGGCAGGGGCGGAAGGCTCGGCCGCCGGGGAGCAAGGCGCGCGTGGGGAGCTGGTGAGTCCCTCGGCGCCCGCAAGCCGCGTTGGCCCCGGCTGGGAGAGCCTCGTCCCGCCCGGCCGGGGCTGAGGTGGACGGCCAGGTCGCGCGGCTCGCGCGGCGCCTGGGGCTGCGGGCGCGGCTGGCGGTGCTGGAGAGCCGGCGCCTGGCGGCGCCGGTGGTGGTGGGGGTGCTGCGTCCGGCGCTGCTGCTGCCGGTGGGGCTGGCGGGCAGCCTGCCGGCGGCGCAGTTCGAGGCGGTGCTGGCGCACGTGCTCAGGCGCGACTATCTGGTGAACCTGCTGCAGCGCGTGGCGGAGACGCTCATGTTCCACCACCCGGTGGTGTGGTGGTTGTCGGGCGTGGTGCGCGCCGAGCGCGAGCACGCGTGCGACGAGGCGGCGGTGACGGCGCAGGGGGGCGACCCGCTGCCGCTGGCGCGCGCCCTGGCGGCGCTTGAGGCGCGGCGGGGCTCGGCGCCGCTCCTGAGCATGGCGGCGGTGGGGCGGCGCGCAAGGGGCGGCGCGCTGCTGTCGCGCGTGCAGCGGCTGCTTGGCGTCCCGGGCGCGGGTAGTGGCGTGGGGGCGTGGCCCGCGGCTCGGCCGGTGCTGTTGCTGGTGGGGCTGGCGATGGTCGCGCCGGTGCTGGCGCAGGTCGGTGACACGACGGCGCCGGCGGTAGCGCAGGACGCCGCGTTCGCGCCGTTCGAGCTGCGGTACGGCTACCTGGTGGGCGAGGCGGGGCCGGCGGAGCTGTTCGTGTCGCTGGACCTCGCCAAGTACGTGCCTTCCGACGTGAACTCCATGCTCCTGCGGGTGCGCGACGGTGATAGCGGGGTGCTCGGCGTCTTCCCGCAGGTCGCGACCCTGATCCCCGCATCTAGCCTCCCAGTCGACCCGAGACGCGCGGCTTCGCTGGAAGTGGAGACGGCGGCTGGTTCCTGGTCCGTGCCTCTGGACCTGACGGGGCCGCCTGCTGGGTTCGGGCCGGTGGGCGAGCTGCACGTCGAAGATGAGGCCGTTGCCGGCGGCGCCGTGTTGCGGTGGGACGCGGTGCCGGGCGCTGCGCTCTACGAGGTCCGGCTATACCGGACGGACGGGGGTGGCGGCCACACGTTCCGCGCCAGTGAGCCGTGGGTGGCGCTGGGGGGGCTTCATCGAGGGTGAGTACGAGGTGCGGATCCGGGCCTTCTCGGTGGACCCAATGGTCCCGAAGCAGTTGGTGGCGACGAACGTGGCGGAAGGCGGGAGTGCGCTCGTGGATCTGGCTGGCCCGAGCCGTGACGGGACCGCTCCCGGCAGCCTGCAGGGGCGGTTGCTGAGCGCGTCCGGGCCTGTCGCGGGCGAAAAGGTGGTGCTTTGGGACCACACTAGAGCCCCGGACGAAACAGGCCCCCAGGTCTCCTTCCCGCTCGCGACCGCCACCACCGACAGCGATGGGCACTACCGCTTCGATGACCTCGCTCCCGGCGTCTACCTGGTGCAGTACCAGGGCGACTGGCCGCCACGGGCGGAGTTCGTGTATCCCGTCAACGTGGTTTACACCACCTCGGTGGCGGCCGGTCGCGAGACGCAGGCGCACGACTTGTACGTCGTCCCGCAGCTCTGCCTGCTGAGCCCGCCGGCTCCCGCGAGGACGGAACCGGGTGAGGTGTCGTTCGAGTGGGAGCCCGTCTCGGGGGTTGATCACTACGTCGTCACGAGGCTCGATCCGACGCGGTACAGCACTCGGCTGGCTTACCCGGGCTGGGTGCTCGACAGCGTCCAGGTGGAGGAGCCTAGGTGGACCGTCAGGCTCGGTCCTGCACAGGACTACGGGGTAGTCATCGAGGCGCGGGACGCCGAGGGCAACTTGGTCGGGTTCCGAAGGGTCGAAGGCGCGACGCGAGGCCGAGCCCAATGAGCATAGGTTCAGGAAACGTTGCGGACTCCTGCGGACCGCATGATCTAAGTCTAGTGAGGCGTGGACTGCCCCAGTTGGTTGAAACACAAGGTCTGAGGCGGCGTCAAAACAATAGGCTTGAACAGGCGAAGCCGTCGAAACTAGGGGATGTCTTTAAGCTCCGTCCCTGTCGAGCACTTGGGTCAAAACAATTCAACGCTACTACCGCTGGTGAAGCCACCGGCGGGAAAATGTTTCTGACTCTTACGCCCCGTGCGGATTCGCATCGTCAGGGAGCCGATGTTTGCCCCTGTCAGGTGCTTTCGTCTTCCGTCCACGCCCTTTCTGCGGGATTCCAGCTTCCCCTCGTGGCGCCTTTCAGAACCGGCCCGATGAAGGCACGGATGTCTTTCACCAGGTGGGAGAAGCTGGCGGGCGAGGTTTGGCGGATGCGCTTCAGGAAGGCGCTCCACTGGGCTTGTCGGCCAGGGTCGTCCGTGAACGCGGGTGCGAATAGGCGGTGCGCTTCGGGGATCGCCGTTCCTCTCCGGTTGAAGGTCGCTTCGATGGCCCTGTGGAGGTCCTGGGCTTCGAAGGCCTGGCTGATAGCAAGCTGGTGGATGTCGTAGAAGTCCTTGTAGCGGGAGTTGACCTCCTAGACGGTGGCGGCTTGGAGCTTCTCGGCGATGACTGTTTCCAGCGAGCACGCGAGGACGTTGGGTGGCGGGGTGTCGAGGAGCGTCGGGTAGTCGAGAGCGGTGGGTCCTGTGGGAAGGGCGTCGCCGAAGCCGACGTCGATCTGGAGCCGTTCTCTGGCCGAACCTAGGTAGGCGGTCAGTTCGATCCTCACGCCGCCGTACTCGGTGGCGGCGCGGTTCTCCTCGCCTCGGATAGTGGTGGGGTCGAAGTGGACGCCGTCGGTTAGGTCGATTCTTGCGATGTCGTTCACCATCTGCTCGGTCTGGGCGACCTCGGCTGGTGTCGCCCGGCCCAGGAAGTCGATGTCTCGGGTGGGACGTGAGGCGAGCCCGAAGCTGCCGTACAGGAAGAGGCCGCCCTTGAGGATGAGTCGGTCGCGGTGGCTGCTATGCGCGAGGCGCGCCAGCCAGCGCTCTTGCACGTAGAGCAGTTGCAGGCGGTTGTAGTCGACGCCTTGGTCGCGTGCGAGGTTCCTCAAGCGCTGCCGCACGGAGGCGGCCATGTCTGACTTCATACGAGCGCCTCGAGGTAGGTGCGCATCTGGCCGTGCACGCGGCGTACGCGCGCCGCCTCCATCACCTTGGCGGGGTTGGGCCTAGGCTTGGGCCTACGCATGTAGGTCTGGAGTCCTTCCAGGAAGAGGTCGTTGCCAAGTTCGTTGCGGTAGTAGAGCATGTCGGCGAGGGTCTTTTCGGGGGAGTAGACCTTGAGCGTGGCCGGTCCGGCGGGGTGCTCTTCTATGCCGTAGCGGTAGAGGCGTTCGGTGAAGTAGTAGAAGCGGACGGGTGGGTAGTCGATGGGAGGTGTGCGGGCCTTGTTGGGGATGGCGAGGTCGATCTCTCCCGGCGCGATCGTGCTCAGTTCGTGGAAGGAGAGGGCGCTGCGGAGGCAGATGACGCCTTTGGGGATGCGGAGCGCCAGCTCGACGTACGTTTCGTCCGTTAGGGCTGGGGCGGTAGCGTGGCGGTAGACGCCGCGCTGGACGCGCTCGGCGCGGCCTTGCTCCACCCAGGCCGAGAGCAGGTGCGGGTCGATGCCGGCGTCGACCACCTGCTGGCGCCGCAGGTAGCCGTGGTGCTCCTTGAAGAGCCGCTCGAGGCGGGTGGCGGGGGTGTGCTGGTCAGGGGCTTCCATTTAGTGTAGGTACCTTAGCACGGAGCACCGACGGTTTGTGGACCCGGCAGGACGGCTTCGGTCTGGTGTTCTGGGTTTCGTGGAGACTAGTCTCTCAAGCAGGCGAGAGTCAGGGCCGCTTGGCGCGGTCCACGGCTGGCACCCGACATGCATTGGCATCTCTCACCGGCGAATCGCCCTCTGTCGGTACCCTGGGTGTAGCTTAATTCGGTTCGTGCGTTACTACCGCTGGTAAATAGTTTCTTGCGTGCCGGTAACGGCCATGACCAGAGGCTTGCATCTGGCGGAGCGATCAAAATTGAAAAAGCCCCGGACTTCTTCGCAGCCAAAGGCTGGAGAGGAAGGACCCGGGGTCGATACGAGTAAGCTCGTGCTGAGGAGACGTGCTCACTGGAGTTCTGACTGCTTCTGATCCTGGGCACGGCTGCCTATTAGCCGCCTATTCCGATGGAGCATAATGACACCTGGTGCCGCGGCCGGGTCACGGTTACAAACGCTGCGGGGGAAATCGGGTTGCTATGTGTTCGTAGAAGTCGCTCGACCGCGCCTCAGGAACAGCACGCCGACGAGCACGTAGCCCGCTATTGCGGTGACAGTACCGGTCAATGTAACCACTGTTTCGGCCGGTACCAACAGGCCGCGCCAGATATGGAAACCACCGTGAAGACCTACTGCAATCCAGATCGTGCCACTGTACCAGCGTGTTGCGGCGCACGCGAAGCCGAACGCGATCGCCTGCAGGACCAGATAGAGCTGTTCGACGGCGTTTTGCGGTCCCGCGGAGATCACATGGATAGCGCCGAACGCGAGTGCGCTCACTCCGACCACCGCCATAGGGCCAAGCCATCGGGTCAAGCGTTCCTGCAGATGGCCGCGGAAAAGCAATTCCTCGGGAAAAGCCTGAACCATCAGTGCCGTCACCAGGCTGACCGGTAGGGCCAGGAGCCAGGCGGTCATCTGCTCCCCACCGTTCCAAGGCGCTTCCCCAAGGAGTGACACCGCCAAAGCGCCTGCGACGGCTATGAGCCCTGCCAGCCCCATGCCGGCACCGAACTGCACCGCGGTGCGGCGGTCCAGCGTCAGACCGATCCGGTTCCATGCCGGACGCCTGCCGTGCCAGAGCCAGACGCTCAAGATAGCCAGGACGACCGAGAACACTCCTACGGCCGCGATCGCAACTGAGTGGCCGGCGAGCCAAGCCACAGGTATGCTCAGGAGTTGAACACCAACAAGCACCAGCAGGAGTGCCGCAATCGTGCCTATGGAAAGGCCCACTACTGCCAACACTCGTCGGGTGGTGGAGGTGTTTGTGATGCCTACTGTTTTCTTGTTGTCTCGTAAGTGTCCCGCGCTCATTGCGCTGCTCCTTTCTAAGAACCCATTTCCATGCCAGAAGCAGCAACGCGCCTAGCTATCCTGTCATGCAAGGTAACAGAGGGCCACTGCAGACTCAACCGGAGCGGGTCCAGGTCGACGAGCCCTGCTGCGGGGATACAGATTTACCTTCCACACTCCAAGTGCCCAACTCGGCCGCTGCCCATATGCGGGTGGTAAGTTTCAGTACCGGGCCCACTTATTCACTGGCCCCTTACTTGGGCGATCCGTGACTGACGGGGGCGTGGTGAGAGGCATAGGAGGCCTTCCATGCTCAATTCTGTTCATGTGATCACGCTCTTCTTTGAAGATGTCGCTGGGGCGAAAACCTTTTACGAGCGGGTGTTCGATGCTCCGGTCGTTTACGAGGACGAAGACTCGCTTGTTCTCGGCTTCTCGGGGGTGATGGTCAACCTGCTCAAGCTCGGAAGCGCCCCCGAGCTTGTCGAGCCGAATGCTGTCGCACCTGCCAAGGACGGTGTGAGCGTGCTCTTGACCATCGAGGTCCAAGATGTTGATGGCGTCTGTCAGGTCTTGCGGGAGCATGGTGTGTCGCTGCTCAACGGTCCGATCGACCGCCCCTGGGGCAGGCGCACCGCAGCATTTGCTGACCCGTCGGGGCACGTCTGGGAAGTGGCGCAGGTCTTGGACTGATCCTCAGTCTCCATGGTGTCATTTGGGTGATGGACCGTGATAGACGTGAAGCGCCGCCCAGAGAGACTTGAAGGTTGTTTGGTACTCCTGGGCTATCTTTGTCTGATGTCTATTGGACCATCTCTACAGCTTCAGGTGAAGTCAGTCTTCGTTCCGGTCAGCGACATCGCCCGATCCATCGACTTCTACGAAAAGGCGCTGGGACTTTGTGTGGAGGCCAACTGGGGGGAGTACGTGGATATGCGTTTCCCTGCATCCGGCGCAGAAGCGGCCGGCGTTGCGCTGTACCGTCAGTCGGTCGTCCCGAGTTTCGAGCATGTAACGTTTAACTTAGGGAGCGACGACGTGGAGTGGGCTCATCAACAGCTTTCCGGCGCCGGATTCGACGTCAGTGAACTGAAAACCCTTGGCAATTTTCTCCACTTCGAACTTGAGGATCCTGATGGTCACGTGATCTCGATTATAGGTTCACGTCAAAGCCCCATAGATTGACGGCTCTTAGCCCGCCGGTCAAGTCGGCAACTGATGCAGTGGTGTTCAGATCACTACTTCGCTGTAAGCCGCGGCAACCTCTTCCTTGCCGTAAATGCCTTCGAGGCGCAATACGGTGAAGTGTCCTCTGGCGACACTCTGGTAGTAGTCAAGGAACAGCGTGTTTATGGCCGCACCGGTTGCGG
>Ga0209487_1002967_pt1 | contig 13529 bp, 12 predicted proteins | sample Poulit2012_FD_187524 | JGI IMG/M metagenome (GOLD analysis project Ga0209487, IMG submission 187524) | Agricultural soil microbial communities from Georgia to study Nitrogen management - Poultry litter 2012 (SPAdes) (version 2) | ecosystem: Environmental > Terrestrial > Soil > Agricultural land... | reverse complement strand
CAAAAGAACATGCTATAAGTATTTCACAAGTTCCAAGCCAACGCTTAAATAAAATGACAAAACATAATCATCAGGGTGTAGTAGCTAAAGCTGCACTAATTGCTTATTATGAAATAGAAGACATTTTAAATAATGCGGACAATAATAAAAAATCACCTTTTATTATACTACTAGATGGCGTTACAGATATTAGAAATCTAGGAGCAATTGCTAGAAGTGCTTATGCTTTTGAAGCGGATGCCATTATAATACCTAGTAGTTTTAATGCAGGCATTACTGAAGAGGCAATAAAAACCTCGGCTGGTGCTTTAGAACATATCCCTATTTGTAGATCTTCTAGTGTTGAAACTGCTATTGATTTATTGAAACTACATGAGTTAAAAATCTTAACAAGTACATTAGAAGGAGAAACAAAGATTTCTGAATTAAATAATTTCGATAATTCCGGGATAGCTGTAATTATCGGATCAGAAGAAAGAGGGGTAGGAAAATATGCTTTAAAACAAGCTGATTATAAAATTAAAATTCCAATAAATCCCAATCTGGATTCTTTAAATGCAAGCGTAAGTGCTGGTATAATTTTCCATCATCTTTATACATTAAAAAGTAAGTAAAATGAAACGAATCAATTTTTTTTCAATTTGGGCTTTATTATTAAGCTTAAGTATTTTTCTTTTTTCCTGCGAGAAAGAGGTTTCTTTTGATTTTAAAGATTCTGAGAAAAAAACTGTTGTAGAAGGTTTTATTGATAAAGGTGCCCCTCCAATTGTACGTTTATCCAATAGCATGAGTTATTTTGGCCTAATAGATTTTCAAAATCTAGGTGATATTTTTATCCATGATGCATATGTAGAAGTTTCTGATGGTAATAGAAAGGTAATTTTAAAAGAATATAACATAAACTTCCCTGATACAGATTTTATGTTTTATTATTACTCTGTCGATAGCTCCAAGCCTGCAGATCTTGACTTTTTAGGCGAATTAGGCAAAACTTATAGTTTAAAAATCATCAAAGATTCTGATACTTTTTATAGCAAAACATATATACCACATCCAAAGCCTTTGGATTCCTTATGGACACAAATACCTGACTCCGATTGGATTACTGATAGCTTTCCGAATGCTAGAGAATTATATGCACTTTATAATGATCCAGACACCCTAGGAAATTTTGCACGTATCTTTACTAGTATCAATAGTGCTCCTTTTTATACCGGAGGTATGTCCGTATTATCTGATGAATTAGGAAATGGTGTAGAAATCAATATCCCTTTAAGTCCCGGTATATCTCCTGGAGATACCAGTACAGATTTTGCAAGTCGTTATTACTTTAACTTAAACGATACTGTTATAGTTAAATGGAGTGCAATTGATAAAGCCACCTATGATTTTTACAATAGTTTAGAGTTTTCTGTCGGACTTACTGGCAATCCTTTTGCTGCTCCAATACACCTTATATCAAATATAGAAGGTAAAAATGTTTTAGGGGTTTGGGCTGGTTATGGTAGTACTTATCATTCTATTATCATAAAAGACCCTGAGCCTTAACGCCTATTTAATTATTCATTTTAATAAAAATGCTTATTTTTGCATACAAAATTATAAAATTATGACCCAAGAAAGAAATATACAAAAAAGAACTAAATGCCTAATTATAGGTTCAGGACCTGCAGGTTACACTGCAGCAATATATGCAGCTCGCGCAAATTTAAATCCTATCTTATATTCAGGTTTACAACCGGGCGGTCAACTTACTATAACTACTGATGTGGAGAACTTCCCTGGTTATCCTAATGGAGTATTGGGACCACAAATGATGAAAGATTTAGAAGAACAAGCCAGAAGAATGGGTACAGATTTGCAATGGGGAAGCGTTACTAAAGTGGATTTTTCAAAACGTCCTTTTTTAGCTGAAATAGATGAAGATTACTGGGTAGAAGCAGATAGTGTTATAATATCCACTGGTGCTTCTGCGAGATGGCTAGGCTTACCTTCTGAGCAACGTCTTAGCGGTTTTGGAGTATCAGCTTGTGCGGTTTGTGATGGATTCTTTTTTAAAGATAAAGAAGTTGCAATTGTAGGAGCAGGAGATACTGCTGCAGAGGAAGCTTTATATCTTTCAAAAATTTGCAAAAAAGTACATATGTTTGTAAGACGAGATGAAATGCGTGCTTCCAAAATCATGCAAGATCGTGTTTTTAAAACAGAAAATATAGATATTTATTGGAATACAGAAGTTGAGGAAGTTCTTGGAGAAAATAAAGTGGAAGCCGTTCGTATTATTAATAACCAAACTAAGAAAAACCAAGAGATAGATTTATCTGCCTTATTTATAGCAATAGGACATGATCCTAATTCAAAAATATTTGAAGGGCAAATTGATTTAGATGAAGAGGGTTATATCATTACTAAACCGAATAGCACTGAAACAAATATACCTGGGGTATTTGCTTCTGGTGATGTACAGGATAAAATATATCGTCAAGCTGTTACTGCAGCGGGGACAGGTTGTATGGCAGCTTTAGAAGCTGAGCGTTATTTAGCAACTGTAGAGGTTGAAGGGTTAAAAGTTTAATTTTATTAAACCATACAATTATCATAAAAATAAAAACAAGACCTGTTAATTCAAGTCTTGTTTTTATTTTACATTACATTATCTTTTCCAATTCTCTGGATTTTCTCTCCATTTATGCAATTCTTCAACTTGATTTTCTTTGATAATTCCTTGCTTTAAAGCAACCTCTAAAAGTGCACTATAATGACTAATACTTTTTAAATTTACATTAGCTTTTTCTAAAGCTTCTCTCGATTGAGGAAATTCATAAGTAAATAAGGAACACATTCCAATTACTTCAGCACCAGCTTCTTTTAATGCATCTACAGCCTTTAAACTACTTTTCCCTGTAGAAACCAAATCTTCAATCACTACAACTTTTTGTCCTTCTTTAATTACCCCTTCAATTTGATTACCCAGCCCATGCCCTTTTGCTTTATCACGCACATATACAAAAGGAAGCTTAATTAAGTCTGCAACTAAAACTCCATGTGGAATCCCAGCAGTAGCAACCCCTGCGATTACTTCCGCATCTTCAAATTCCTCCAAAATCATATTTGCCAACTCGCTTTTTACATAATCTCTTACAAAAGGGTAAGACAATATTTTTCTATTATCGCAATATATGGGAGAATTCCACCCAGATGCCCAGGTGTAGGGTTTTTCTATATTAATTTGCAATGCCTTAATTTGCAATAATTTTTCTGCTAATGTTATTGATTTATCCATAGAATTGCAAACCTAATTAAAAATTAGCTTATTTTCCAGAATATTATTTTTTTTTTGAGCAATAGATTATTTAACTTCGGAGAATTGAAGCAATTTATATCCAAGATGGCAATAAAGAAAATATATGTTTACAATAAACCAATAATATTAACTAATGAGGCCGAACGGTACTCTTTAGAAAATCCCAACACAGTACATTATTTATTTTTAAAAGGAAATGATTCAAGCAACTTTAGAACAGCTTTGACACATTTAGAGCAAGCCAATAGCTATGGCGTAGTATTAGAAAATAAAGATGTAGACGAATTATTATCTGGATTTAAGAAAGCTTTTAAAAATGTAGTTGCGGCTGGTGGCATAGTATTAAGTGCCGACGATTCTCTTTTAATGATATATAGAAGAGGAAAATGGGATCTACCTAAAGGCAAGTTAGAAATTGGAGAAGATATTAAAAGTTGTGCAATACGAGAGGTTCAAGAAGAAACCGGTATTCAAACACTTAATATTCGAGATGAAGTTGGTCCTAGTTTCCATTTATACAAAGAAAAGGATGAAATCATTTTAAAAATAACCTATTGGTATTTAATGGAAGGTTTTAAAGAAGAAGAATTAAAACCTGAAACTAGAGAGCAAATATTAGAAGCCAAATGGGTTTCTAAAGAAAAGTTAGATTTATATCTTTCAGAAACTTTTGCTTCAATAAAAGACATTGTGCAAAGGGGTTTAAAAAAATAAATGAGCACTTTTGTGCTCATTTATAAATATAAAACCTTCTATTTAAATATTAATCTTCAAATCCTTTTTCTGCCACTCCATCTTTTATTGCTTGTAGCGCTCTTTCTTTTCCAACAATAGCACTCATTTTATTACCATTTTCATCTTCACCTTTAGCCATAAAAGTACCTCTTGAAGTTTTTGTAATTACTGCTTTATGCATAGGTACATTTTTTTCTTTAGTTTTCATGCAGTAAGCAGTTAACATTTTTGATTTGTCCATTTTAATTTTATTTTTAATTAATTAATGATGTATAGCCAAATAAGCTATAAATTCCAGGAATTCAAATGTAAAGCATTATTTCGAATTCCAATTGAAATTTCATCATTAAATTTTACAATTTTAATAATGATTCAATAGGATCTTTACCCATTAGTAATAAAGACGGGTTTTCTAACAATTCCTTAACTCTCACTAGGAATCCAACCGACTCTCTACCATCAATAATTCTATGGTCATAACTTAAAGCTAAATACATCATAGGTCTTATCTCCACTTTTCCATTTATGGCCATAGGTCTTTCCTGAATTTTATGCATTCCTAAGATTGCTGATTGTGGTAGGTTAATAATAGGTGTAGACATTAAAGAACCAAAAACTCCACCATTTGTAATGGTAAATGTTCCTCCTGTCATTTCCTCAAGCGTTAATTTATTATTTCTAGCTTTAGTTGCCACGTCAACTACTGCTTTTTCTATTTCAGCCATATCTAAGCTTTCAACATTCCTTATAACAGGTACCACTAAACCTTTAGGGGCTGAAACTGCAATAGAAATATCCACATAGGAGTGTTCAATAATTTCATCTTCGGCTATATATGAATTTACTGCTGGCCATTCTTGTAGGGCAATAGCGCAAGCTTTTGCAAAAAAGGACATAAATCCTAGATTAACATCAAACTCTTCTCTAAATTTATCTTTATACTTTTTACGTATAGCCATTATTTCCGTCATATCTGCCTCATTAAACGTAGTTAGCATAGCAGTGGAGTTTTTTGCTTCTACTAAACGACGGGAAATTGTTTTTCTCAAGTTACTCATTCTTTGAGTAGACTTCTCTCTACTAAATAAAGCTTGACTAGTTGCAGCACCAGGATTTTGCAAAGCTTGATATACATCCATTTTACCAATTTTGCCTTGGCTACCAGATCCTTTGATTTGTGAAGCATCCATCTTTACATCAGCCATCATTGCTTGTGCAAGAGGTGTTGCTTTTATCCCCGCAGCTTTAAAATCCTCTTTAGTTTTTGTTGCTGTTGAAGAGTTACTTTCTTCTTTATTTGATTCAGCAGTTTTAGTTTCTTCCTTTACTTCTGTAGTTTTTTCTTCTGCTTTAGGTAAATCTGCTGGTCTTTCAGCACTTGTATCAATCTTACAAGCAACTGCACCCACTTCTAAATCTTCCCCTTCTTCTGCTACAATATGCAATATTCCAGCCTCTTCTGCATTTAATTCAAAAGTAGCTTTTTCGGACTCGAACTCACATAATAATTCATCTCTTTCAACCCAATCACCGTCTTGTTTCAACCATTCTACTAATGTTACCTCGTTAATAGATTCTCCAACTTGTGGAACTTTGATTTCAATCATTTCAAAATTGTATAAATAGTGTTAATTGATGTATTTAAATCTTAATTCGGTAAAATTACGGATATTCATCCACTTAAAAAAGTGTATATTTGTTTTTTTTACAGACTTATTTTAATAAATATTTTTTCATTAAAAAATCTTACCTTATATTTGCACTTCCAAGTAGCCAATTAAATAAATTTAAAGGCTATTTTTTTATAAACACACGGGTATAGTTCAATGGTAGAATAGAGGTCTCCAAAACCTTTGGTCCGGGTTCGAATCCTGGTACCCGTGCATATTTACATATAATCTCACAATATTATGGCCAAAATTAAAAACTATGTTCGAGATTCATACTACGAATTATTACACAAGGTAACTTGGCCTACGTGGTCTGAACTTCAATCAACTACTGTTATAGTTATTGTATCTTTAATAATAATTACTTTAATTATTTTTGGTATGGATAAAGCTGCAGAAGCAGTTATGAAGTTAATTTACGGTGTAGCATAGTATTCAATATTAAAATTAGAATTTGTAAAAATGAATGATACAAACCCTTCCAACAACTTAGATCAGGATACTAAATGGTATGTACTCCGTATTGTTGGTGGTAGAGAAAAGAAGGTGCAAGAATATTTAAAAAAGGAAATAGAAATTAATCGTTGGGATACAGATATCCTACAAATACTTTGTCCTACTGAAAAAATATATAAAGAGGTTGGTGGAAAGAAAGTAATACGAGAAAGAGTTTTATATCCTGGTTATATTCTTTTACAAGTTAAAGAAGGAAAGCTAAATGGTGATATGATTTCAGGTATCCAATCCATTACCAATGTGATTCATTTCTTAGGAAGAGATAATCCTGAAGCATTAAGAGAGTCAGAGGTTCGTAAAATGTTTGGTAACTTTGATGATCAAGAAGATAAAGGCATAGGAGTAGAAAATCAATACATGGTAGGTGAAACTGTAAAAATTAAAGATGGCGCATTTAATGATTTTACAGGAACAATTGAAAGTATTAGTGAAGATGGTAAAAAATTAACCGTAATTGTAAAAATATTCGGAAGAGAAACTCCAGTAGAACTTTCCTTTACGCAAGTAAAAAAAGAAAGTTAATCGATTTAATATTTAGTAAAAAAGCAGCTTCTAATTTTTGAAGCTGCTTTTTTATTTACTCTTGATATTTGAATATTATTGTCAATAATTATTAAAGGAGTTATTCACGGCAAAAACCACTGAAATTTTTATAGTCCAAACTTGGAGCATTATATTTTCATTTTGTTAGGATGTGTTTTTATATCTTTTTCCTTAGTTCTTCTTTGCAGTACCGCGAGGTGCAACGATAAAGTATGATTCTTCAAAGCCATCTAAAATAAATCTTTAATATTGCAGGTTAAAACAAATACTCTTTTAAAAAGCTTCCTGTGCTACTTTTCATCGATTTAGCAAGCTCTTCAGGACTGCCTTTAGCTACAACTCTTCCACCAGCCTCCCCACCTGTTGGACCCATATCTATAATATAATCTGCAGATTTAATAATATCCATATTGTGTTCAATTACTAAAACAGTATTTCCTCTATCTGCTAAAGTATTTAAAACATTTAATAACATGCGTATATCCTCAAAATGCAAACCCGTAGAAGGTTCATCTAAAATGAAAAATGTTTTCCCTGTGTCCCGTTTAGCTAATTCTTTAGCTAATTTTACTCTCTGTGCTTCTCCTCCACTTAATGTTACAGCATTTTGTCCCAAGGTTAAATAACCTAAACCTACATCCAAAAGCGTTTTTGTTTGACGATAGATTTTAGGAATTGCTTCAAAGAAAACCTTAGCCTCTTCGATAGTCATATCTAAAACATCTGCAATGGACTTTCCTTTATAACGAATTTCTAAAGTTTCTCTATTATATCTCTTTCCTCTACATACTTCACAAGGCACATATACATCTGGAAGAAAATTCATTTCTATTGTTTTAATTCCTGCTCCTTGACATGTTTCGCATCTTCCTCCTTTCACATTAAAAGAAAAACGACCGGGTTTATATCCTCGCACTTTAGCTTCAGGAACCGAAGCAAAAAGCATGCGTACTTCAGTAAAGATCCCGGTATATGTTGCCGGATTGCTTCTAGGCGTTCTCCCTATTGGACTTTGATTGATTTCTATCACCTTATCTATATGCTCTAGTCCAGATATTGCTTTATATTCCATTGCTGTTTTCTTGGAATTTGCAAAAGAATGATTCGACAATATTGGATATAAAGTTTGATTAATCAAAGTGCTCTTTCCGCTACCTGAAAGTCCTGTCACACAAATAAATTTCCCTAAAGGAAAGTCAACTTTAATATTTTTTAGATTATTTCCACTTGCTCCTTCTAATACAATTTTTTCTCCATTTCCTTTTCTTCTTGTTTTAGGTACTTCAATTTTCATTTTCCCTTTCAAATAATCAGCGGTTAAAGAAGAGGCTTGTATTATAGTACTATAGTCTCCTTCAGTAACAATATATCCACCATTTTTACCAGCACCTGGCCCCATATCAATAATATAATCTGCTGCTTTCATCATATCCTCATCGTGTTCTACTACTAAAACAGAATTACCCAAGTCTCTCATATCTTGAAGCGCCTCAATAAGTTGCTGATTATCATGCTGATGTAAGCCAATTGAAGGTTCATCCAAGATATAGGTAATTCCTTGCAATTGCGATCCAATCTGAGTCGCCAAGCGAATTCTTTGGCTTTCTCCTCCAGAAAGGGATTTACTTTGTCGATTTAAACTTAAATAGTGCAAACCAACATTCATTAAAAAGCGCAGTCTATCCCGAATTTCCTTCAATATATCTTTTGCAATTTTATTTTCAGTAGCACTTAGTTTTGTGTGTAGATTTTGGAAAACTTCATACAAATCCCCTATTGCCATTTCTGCATATTCTGCAATATTTTTATCTAAGATTTTAAAATAAAGGCTTTCCGACTTTAATTTAGCTCCCTTACATTGTGAACAGGTTTTTAACTCCATAAAATCCTCCGCCCAATTATAAATAGCATCTGAAGGGGATTCTTCAAACCAGCGCAATAGCATATTTATAATTCCCTCATAAGTTCTACTTCTCCTTTTTTTAGAAGTTTTAGCATTTGCATTAAAGGTAATTTCTCCTTTTTTATTACCGTATAAAATCCAATTTAGATCATCTTCCTTTAATTTATTAATCGGTTCATCAATATTAACGTTCTTAGATTTTGCAAACTTTTCAGCAATTTTCCAAGACCCTGCAGATCTTTTTTCCCCCAGAGGTGCGATTCCACCTTCTGCTATGGTTTTTTGCGTATTTGGAATAACCTTTTCTAAACTAATTTGATGCACCTCTCCTAATCCTTTGCAGGTTGGACAGGCACCATAGGGTGAATTAAAAGAAAATGTATTTGGATTTGGCAAATCATAAGAAATCCCCGTTTCCATTTCCATCAAAAACTTGGAATAACTAAAGCTTTCTTGTGTATCATGATCTTGCAAATATAAAAAACCCTCTCCCAGCTCTAAAGCTCTAGAAATAGATTGACTTAAACGTGTATAAAACTCCTTTTCTACTTTTAACCGATCAATGACAACTTCAATATCATGAATCTTATATCGATCCAATTGCATATTTTCCACCAAATCTACAATTTCTCCATCCACACGTGCTTTAACAAAACCTCTTTTTCTAAATTGTTCAAAAAGCTCTCTATAATGCCCTTTTCTTCCACGAACAATTGGAGCTAAGATGACAACTCTCTTATTATCAAATTTATTCTTGATATTTTCTAAAATTCCTGCTTCAGTCATCGCCTCCATCTTCTTGCCTGTTTTATAACTATAGGCAACACCTATCTTAGCAAATAAAAGCCTTAAAAAATCATAAATTTCTGTAACCGTACCTACTGTAGAACGCGGATTTTTATTGGTTGTTTTTTGTTCAATAGAAATAACGGGCGACAAGCCTCGTATTTTATCAACGTCTGGCCTTTCTAAATCACCTAAAAACTGTCTCGCATAAGCTGCAAAAGATTCAATATATCTTCTTTGCCCTTCAGCATAAATAGTATCAAAAGCTAAAGAAGATTTACCGCTACCACTCAAACCTGTAATTACCACTAACTTCTTTTTAGGTATATCAACATTGATATTTTTCAAATTATGTGTTCTAGCACCAACAACTTGAATATTTTCATTTATCTTACTCATTATAAAACGCTTCAATTGCCTCCTCTGATCTCGCTATAATTGCTTTATCTCCTCTAATTAATATAGGTCTTTGGATTAATTTAGGGTATTGAATCATTGCTTCTATCCAATCTTCCTCAGACATTATTTTATCTTTAAAATTTTCTTTATATTCTGCTTCTGTTTTTCGAATTATCTTTTCAGCTGGGAGGTTTAGTTTTTTTAATATTCCTCGCAACTCTTCTTTATCAAGAGGCTTCTTCAAGTATTCACGTACTTCAAAACTTTCACCCTTCTCTTCTAATATTTGAAAGCAATTTCTACTTTTTGAACATCTTGCATTATGAATAATCTTTGTCATAAATTATTATTTTGTCTTACAAATTTACTGATTATTCGGGATAATATTATACAGAATTAAGAAAAAATGCAAAGGATGTTTTTTATACATTTTCAATTATTAAAAATATTCAGCCATTATATAAAAAACACATAAATAATTACAAACTCAACTCTGTAGCTTTAGATATAGGTGGGGTAACTCAATTTTCTATCAACAATACACAATCATTGACTTTAGGGGTAATATATAGTTATGGTTTTCGACCTATAGAAAAAGAGCACTAGGAGATTGATTATTTCTATCATGGTCTTAACGATGAATTTACAGTACTAACCGGGAAGCATAGTTTACTAATTTACGCCGCTTATCTCATTGTGTTGTATGGAAAACAAAGCGCAAAGAGATTTAATAGGAAAAAAGAAAGAATGAGTAAGGAAGGGGATAAAACAAACCTTACTTATTCTCTTAAATTCGTATCTTTGTAGCAAATAGCTTTTTAAATCATTAGAAATGGAACAATACCTAAAATTAGTTAGACATATTTTAGATAATGGTATAGACAAATCGGACCGAACTGGAGTAGGGACACGTAGTGTATTTGGGTACCAAATGCGTTTTAATTTAGCAAAAGGTTTTCCTATTTTAACCACAAAAAAATTACATTTACCTTCCATTATTTATGAATTATTATGGTTTATCAAAGGAGATACTAATATAAAGTACTTACAAGAAAATGGAGTACGTATCTGGAATGAATGGGCTGATGAAAATGGAGATTTAGGACCTGTTTATGGTAAACAATGGAGAAGTTGGAAGGGTGCAGATGGAAAGGTGCATGACCAATTGAAAAAAGCTATAGATAATATTAAGAACAATCCAGATAGTAGAAGAATTATTATCAACGCTTGGAATGTAGGGGAATTAGAAGATATGGCACTAACTCCTTGTCATGCTTTATTTCAATTTTATGTAGCAAATGGCAAATTGAGCTGTCAATTATATCAGAGAAGCGCAGATGTCTTCTTGGGTGTTCCTTTTAATATTGCCTCTTATGCATTATTAACTATGATGATTGCACAGGTTTGTGGCTTAGAATTAGGAGATTTTGTGCATACTTTTGGTGATGTACATCTATATAATAATCATTTTGAACAAGCTGAAGAACAATTAAAACGTACTCCTTACACTTTACCAAAAATGAAAATTAACCCTACAGTTAAAAACATTGAAGATTTTAATTTTGAAGATTTCAATTTAGAGGATTATGAAGCACATCCACATATTAAAGCCAAAGTAGCAGTATAAAAAAAACACCATATAACTGTTTTAGATTCTTATTATACAGAGATTTATATGATTATTATAATGCAAAAACATTCAATATAAAAACTAGCACTCTAAGCTTTATTTTAAAATGAAATAGAATAGAGTGCTTGCTTTGAAAAAATACTAAAGTTTACCTACACAAATTAATTTATTTTTTGAACTTCATAATCAGTCTCGGGCTGTTATTTCTATCATAATCCGACAAATTATAATTGCCATAAGCCTTTACAAATTTAAAATCTTGTTTTTTTGTAAACATTTCCAGAAAGTCATTTAATTCAAATGCACTAACTCTTTCTTCAAAGTAATGTTTCCCATTAACAGGATCATTCACCATAATCTCTTTAATTATTTCTTTATCTTCTACTTTTTTAAAGATTTCAAAAGTTAAATTATTTCTTTGTATTTTCTCTTCGGATATTAGTTCTTTTATCACTAATGGAGCATTAAAGTAATCTATTATTAATACACCACCTTTTTTTAAGGATTGAAACATAGTGCGCACTGCTGATTGTGTATCACGCATATTTTTAAAATAACCAAAGCTAGTAAAGAAATTAAAAGCATAATCAAAATACTGCGTATAATAAGGCAAGCGCATATCGTGTACTTGAAATTCCAAATCCACTTCATCTGAAACTAGCTCTTTAGCAATTTCTATTCGATTTTTTGACAAATCAATTCCAGTAACCTTATGCCCTCTTTTAGCCATTTGATAAGCAAATCTACCCTCACCACAAGCAATATCTAATATTTTCTGTTGTGCAGGTAATTGTAATTTATCAAATAATCTATTTATAAAGCCTTCTGCTTCTTGTACATCTCTATTTTTATATAAAATTGGATAATAGGAAGAATCAAACCAATTTTCGAACCATTCTTTTTTCAATTTTTTTTCACAAAGATACTGAAAATTGATTAATTGAAGCGGGGACATACTCAGTTACTAAACTTATTATCAAAGTGTGAAATAATTACCTGTTTCATTTCACTCAAACGCCACATTCAAATTCATTTATTATTGGAGCTTTACAGATAAAAACAACAGATATCCTACCGCAGATAATCAATATCCATAAATAAAATAGAAGTAATAAAACTACCACAAACTTTTTTAACAACGCAAGTATGCATTTTGCAGTGGCATTACAAGCTCAAGAATTCTCAATGAAATAAAAATTTATACAAATGAATAATAACACCCCTATTTCTTTTACCCCAAAAGTAGGGTTTTCCCTGACTATTGATAATAAAAACAAAATTATATTTGCATATATAAACACTTAAAATATGAAAATTATCAAATCGACTAAACTTTGGTCAATCGTATGCCTTTCAGTCTTGATGGCATCACTTTATTCATGTGATAAAAAAGACAAAGATGAAGATGGAACTAAAACTGGAACTGAACCACCTATAGTACTTGATTGTTATTACTTTGATAATAACCCTAATGCTGTTTTGGTTGATAATCCTAATGCTGAAGTTGATTATTTGGTAACGTGCAGATTAAATATCAATGATGACGTGACAATAGAGCCAGGAGTTGTCATTGAATTTGAAAAGAACACCGGATTTTCAATTAAAAGTGAAGGTTCTTTAAAAGCTATTGGATCTCAGAATAATAAAATTATTTTTAGAGGAACACAACCCAATAAAGGACATTGGGATGGATTGTTTTTTGATTACAGCAATAATGCTAATAATATCTTAGATCATGTTGTAGTTCGAGATGGTGGAGGTCGTGCGCGTTCCAATAGAAGCCAAGGGGGCGTATCAGTATATGCACAATCTTCGTTAACAATAAAGAACTCAACGATTAATAATAATGAGGAATATGGATTTAGTGGTACTGTAGCGGATTTCAATTCTCTTGTAATAGAAAATAACACATTTGAGAACAATGAATATCCTGTATTGATTAATACAAAGAATTTACATTTCTTTAAAAATAATAGTTTTGAAAATAATCAAAATCAAGTTATTTTAGTAAGTGGAAATCAAGTTGTGGAGGGAGATATCACA
>Ga0209487_1002966_pt1 | contig 13531 bp, 10 predicted proteins | sample Poulit2012_FD_187524 | JGI IMG/M metagenome (GOLD analysis project Ga0209487, IMG submission 187524) | Agricultural soil microbial communities from Georgia to study Nitrogen management - Poultry litter 2012 (SPAdes) (version 2) | ecosystem: Environmental > Terrestrial > Soil > Agricultural land... | reverse complement strand
AAGATGCAATATTTAATATGTCTGTCGAAGATATAATGATTTCGTCAGAAAAGGTAGCACATGTTCAATTAAATAACCCATTAGAGCATGCTTTATTAATATTAGTAAAGTCAGGTTATGCAGCTGTACCAGTATTGGATTCTCAGTATCGACTTGAAGGTGTGATCGGCAAACATTCAATTTTAGATGAAATTACAGGGCTTGAACGCTTTGAAGTTGAAAAATTATCTACTACGACAGTTAAAGATGTCATGATTTCAGATGTGCCGTATCTAAAGAAATCTGCTGACTTTTTCACATGCATGAAAGTTTTAATTGACCATAATTTTATCTGTATTATTGATGAAGACAATTATTTTGAGGGCATTGTGACAAGAAGAGCAGTTTTAAAGCAAATGAATCGATATTTTTATGTCAACAACTTAATTTAAAAAAGAATAAAGCTATCTTAATAGCACACTCACTTGATTAAATTAGAGTCAAGTGATGGACAATATAAACAGGAGAGTTTTCTCTCCTGTTTTCTAATGCTGGATTTTTATTCTAAGAAAGAGCTTCAGCCTTAAGGCGGATTTTATAAAAACATACAAAATTCATGTTAAAGTACTGGAAATTTATTTCGTAACCCGATATATTAATAGTTGTGCAAAATGTGTTATTGAGGAGGGGAGCAAAAATGGATATATTTAAAAAGTTAAAAGAGTTTTATTGGCCATATAAAAAATATTTTTTCGGATCACTGTTTTTCGTCTTAATAATGACTGGCATCACTGTTATTTATCCGATGGTATTGCAGATCACTATAGATGAAGTTATTGTGGCAGGATCATATCATTTTATTCCTTATTTGGCAGTTGGTTTTATCGTAATCATGATGGTAAAAGGATTGACTAACTTTGCTCAACATTATTTAGGTGATTTATTTGGGATTAATTCTGTCTATCATTTACGTGATTCACTTTATAAAAAGTTGCAACGTCTATCATTTACTTATTATGATAATGCGCGTACTGGTGATACCATGTCACGCTTAACAATGGATGTTGAGGGGTTTAGGTTTTTCCTTTCAGCCGGACTAAAAGAACTTATTCGAATCGTATTTCTAATCTTAACAAGTTTAGGGGTCATGTTTTATTATTCTGTTCCACTAGCTATTTTAACAATGGCTGTTATGCCATTCCTTATTGTAGTTGTAAGAAGATTTGATAAAAAAGTACACCCTGCGTTTAGAAAGATCAGAAAATCGCTAGGGAACTTGAATACTCGAATCCAAGAAAATGTCAGTGGAATGACAACAGTAAAATCGTTAGCGAAAGAGGATTTTGAGATTGATCGTTTTACTGTTGATAACCAAGATTATCGTGAAGTGAATATCAAAACTTCAAAGATTTGGGCGAGATACTTCCCGTTCATGGAATTGATTGGAAATATAGCGATGATTTCCTTACTTATCTTTGGTGGCTGGCTCGTTATTGAAGGTGATTTACGTTTAGGTGAACTCGTTGCTTTCTTTAGTCTAATCAACTATATTATTGGACCATTGATGCATCTTGGTTTTATCGTTAACCAATTTTCGCAAGCGAAAGCTTCAGGAGAGCGCCTGCTCGATATCTTAGAAGCGGAAGAAGATGTTGTTAATTTCGATAATACTGTAGAAGTTGATGACATAAAAGGTGAAGTTGAGTTCAAGAATGTTACTCTTAAATATTATGAGGATGATGATCCTGCCTTGAAAAATGTGAGTTTTAAAGTTCCAGCAGGTAAAATCATCGGTTTAATTGGTGCAACAGGAGCTGGAAAGACGAGTATTACACAATTAATGGCCCGATTTTATGAACCTACTGAAGGTGAGGTCTTAATTGATGGTCGATTAACAACGGATTATAACCTGAAGTTTTTACGTCGACAAATTGGATTTGTTCTACAAGAAGCATTTCTATTTTCAACAACGATTAGAGACAATATCGCGTTTGGTAATCCACATGCTACAAAAGAACAAGTCATTGAAGCAGCGAAGAGCGCACAAGCTCATGACTTTATCATGGAGATGCCAAAAGGTTACGATACATTGCTTGGAGATAGAGGTATGGGGCTTTCAGGAGGACAAAGACAACGGATATCAATCGCCCGTGCTTTATTAATTGATCCATCAATCTTGGTTCTTGACGATGCAACATCAGCTGTTGATATGGAAACAGAATTTAGAATTCAACGTGCTTTAAAAGAGGTTATGAAAGATCGTACGACCTTTATTATCGCACACCGTATTTCGTCGTTAAAACATGCGGATGAAATTCTTGTATTAGATAGAGGAAAAGTTGTTGAGCGTGGAACGCATGATGAATTATTAGGAAATGGTGGAGCATATCAAAGAATCTATGATATTCAATACAGAGATCAGGATGCAATTGAAGGATCTGTATAACACTGTAGAGAGGAGTGTGTCTTTTGAAGGAACAAGAAGCTAAAAAGCAAAATAAATATGACTATTCAAATCGTTTTCACTATCCAAAAGATGAGGCGATAGAAAAACCATTTAATTGGAGGCAAATGCTCCGTCTTTTGCAGTACTTGAAACCGTACACTAAGACATTGATACCTGCGGCATTTGGCGTATTATTGATCAACTTAATCATCAGACTTGTCGTACCCATTCTGATTGGTGAATATGTTGTAGGTGAAGCCATTGCAAACGCTAATATTCGTTTACTTACCTATCTAATCATCATCATTATAGGACTTTATATCATTAACTATGTGGCGAATCATTTTAGAATTAAAGTAGTTAACCTGTTAGGTCAGCGAACCATTCATGATTTAAGAAAACAATTATTTACTCATATTCAATTTTTATCACATGATTTTTTTGATAAACGATCAGCAGGTTCTATATTAGTGCGAGTTCTAAATGATGTTAACTCATTACAAGAGCTATTCACTACTGGAATTATCGATTTGCTAATGGATAGTATTATGTTAATCGGGATCATTGTTATTCTATTATCATTGAGTCCACAGCTTGCTTTAGCTGTTTTAGTGATTATCCCGTTTATGTTCTTCATTTCAATTAAGCTACGTCGAAATATCAGAAGATCATGGCAAGATGTTCGACATCAACGATCTAAATTGAACTCACACTTAAACGAAAGTCTGCAAGGTATGCGCATTACGCAATCTTTTGCTCAAGAAGAAGAAAATGCGGCTTACTTTGATGGTGTGAATAGCGGTAACTTCGAACGTGAAAGAACGGCGATGAAAAAGAGTGCTTATTTTGGGCCATTTATTGAAATGAGTAATGCGATTGGGACAGTGATCTTAATTTCTTTTGGTTCATATTTAATTATTAATGAGGTCATTGGGATTGGAACATTTGTTACCTTTGCCTTTTTCCTAGGCATGTTTTGGGAACCGATCTCTCGTTTAGGTATGATTTACAACCAATTATTAGTTGCGATGGCATCATCTGAGAGAATTTTTGAATTTCTCGATGAACGTCCAACGGTTAATGAAAAGGAAAATGCTAAAGTGTTAGAAGATATGAAAGGTGAAATTATCTTTGATAAGGTTCAGTTTTCATATGAAGCAGACCGAGTTGCTTTACACGAGATTTCTATCGAAGTTAAGGCTGGGCAAACTGTAGCACTCGTTGGACATACTGGATCAGGTAAGTCTACGATTGCAAACTTGATCAGTCGATTCTACGATCCAACTTCAGGTACTGTTAAAGTTGATGGTCACGATGTGAGGGATTTAACTTTAGATAGTTTAAGACAACATATCAGTGTTGTCTTACAGGATACCTTTATTTTCTCTGGAACAATCATGGAAAATATTCGTTTCGGTCGACCTGATGCCACCGATGAAGAAGTGATTGAATCTGCTAAAGTGGTAGGTGCTCATGATTTCATAATGCGTTTAGCAGATGGCTACGATACTGAAGTTGAAGAAAGAGGAAGCATTCTATCTGCAGGTGAACGTCAACTCTTATCTTTTGCTCGAGCATTACTTGTTGATCCAAAGATTCTAATTCTTGATGAGGCTACAGCAAGTATCGACACTGAGACAGAAATGAAGATTCAAGAAGCCTTACGTGTGCTTTTAAAAGGGCGAACGGCTATTATGATTGCGCATCGTTTGTCAACAATCCGTGAAGCAGATAATATCATCGTGCTTGAAAATGGTCGGATACTTGAACAAGGTAATCATGATGAATTAGTCTTGGAGCAGGGCGAGTACTATAGTCTAATCAAATCACAATTTGATATGTTAGAAGAAGTGTAACCCAAAAAGTTAGAGTGGATTTCCACTTTAACTTTTTTCTTGCATAATTTTAACTAGTTTGCGATGATGGAATTAAATTCTGAAAACTACAATAGATGATTGGTTTGAAAATGGGGGGTTTATTATGAGAAGAACGTTTGCTGTAATTGGTTTAGGGCGTTTTGGATCTAGTGTGTGTCGAGTATTAAGCGCAGAGGGCATGGATGTTCTTGCGATAGATACAGATGAAGCTAAGATCAATGAGTTTAGACATATCGTTTCACACGCTGTCATTGCAGATGCAACGGATGAAAAAGTATTAAAGGAATTAGGTATCCGCAATATTGATCATGTGATCGTCGGAATTGGCGAAAACATTCAAGCGAGTATTTTGATAACACTTATTTTAAAGGAATTTGGTGTGAAAAAGGTAACTGTTAAGGCACAAAGCAATCATCATGAGACGGTTCTTAAAAAAATTGGTGCAGATCAGGTGATCCATCCTGAACGTGATATGGGGCGGAAAATCGCTCATACGATCATCTCAAATAACTTCCTTGATCACTTAGAGTTATCGGATGAACATAGTATTATCGAAATAAAAGCGAGCAAAAAAATGATTGGAAGATCTCTAGTGGATTTAGATATTCGAGCGAACTATGGATGTAACGTCGTTGGGATTAAATCAAAAGTTAAAAATACAATGAATATATCTCCAGCAGCGAATGATCCAATTGAAACAGATGATATTTTAATTGTCATTGGAGCAAACCAAGATATATCAAAATTTCAAAAAGAACTAGTGATTGACGACTAATCAACTCATTTTGGTTGTACAAGATATAGCATTGGTGAGTAAAAAAATACTCATTAATGCTATTTTTGTATTTAGGTGAATGAGGGATAAATGAAAACGTTGGGGTTGGAGCGTGCACCGTGATCTTCACGCTAGGTGGACGCTTTCCGCGGGCACGGCCTCAACTTTTATTGCTCAACTATCGTATCGCAATAAGGATTTTCGGACTCGCGCTTTTCCCGCAGGAGTCGCCACCTAGCGTTCCGATCACTTCATTTGGCACTCCTATGTCTGTATTGTGAAATTACATGAGCCATAATTATTTGTATTTTTTCATTTTCAAGTTTAAATATAGTAAATAAGTGAGTACCGCTGTAGAATGAAAGTCGACTAAAATTCTTCACCTATGTTACTTGATATAGAATCGAAAAGCCGAGCATTTTTGCTCGGCTTTAAATGTATACTAACTATATTTCCATGATGATAGGTAGGATCATCGGACGACGTTTTGTTTTTTTATAGAGAAATGGTGCGATTGTATCTGTAATTTCATTTTTGATTTCTGACCATTGTGTTGTTCGTCGCTCCATAATCTTATCTAAGTGACCGGCAACTAATTGTTGAGCGTCATTGATCAAGTCTTCTGATTCACGCATATAGACGAAGCCTCGTGAAATAATGTCAGGACCTGATACAATTTTAAATTCTTTCATATTGATACTGACGACTACAATCACTAAGCCCTCTTCAGACAGAATGCGACGATCTCGTAAGACGATATTACCGATATCACCTATTCCACTACCATCTACATAGACTGTTCCCGCTGGAATTTTCCCAGCAATTTCAGCATGGTCTTTCGATAAGGCCAAAACATCACCATTCTCCATGATGAAATTGTTACTTGGTTCAACTCCACACGCTTCAGCTAATTTTGTATGCTCTTTTTGCATCCGGTATTCTCCATGGATCGGCATGAAAAACTTTGGATTTAGTAAGCGAAGCATTAACTTTTGCTCTTCTTGACTCCCGTGTCCTGAAGTATGAATATTGTTAAGTGGGCCATGAATGACATTAGCTCCAGCTTTGGATAAACTGTCAATCATTCGGCTAACACTCACTGTATTACCAGGGATAGGTGAGGAAGAAAAGACAACCGTATCATCAGGAATAATTTGAATTTGCCTATGTGTTCCATTTGCTATTCTTGATAAAGCTGCCATTGGCTCACCTTGTGAACCTGTACAGAGAATTGTTACCTCATTAGCAGGTAAACGGTTAATTTGATGACGATCAATAAAGGTATCATCAGGTGCTTTAATGTACCCAAGCTCTCGTCCAAGTTCTATAGCCCCAATCATACTTCGACCAAAAACAGCCACTTTTCGATTGTGCTTAACTGCACTTTCCACCATCTGTTGAAGCCTGTGTATATTTGAAGCAAAGGTGGCAAAAATTAATCGCCCATTGACGCGACTATGAATATCATCGATATTTTCTCCGACGACTCTTTCTGACAATGTAAAACCAGGAACTTCACTGTTTGTACTATCTGAGAGTAAACAGAGCACGCCTTCTTTTCCAATCTCAGCCATTTTAGCTATATTAGCTGGCTCTCCGACTGGAGTAAAGTCAAATTTAAAGTCACCAGTATGAACGATGTTTCCTGGCGGTGTTTTAACTACAATACCGTAGGAATCAGGGATACTATGCGTTGTTCTAAAGAATGTGACTGATGTTTTTCTAAATTTGATAATATCATCTTCATGAAAGTTATGCAGTTTTGCATCACGTAATAAACCATGTTCTTCTAATTTATTTTTAATTAAACCGAGTGCTAGTTTCCCAGCATAAATAGGAATATTTATTTCCCTCAGCAAATAAGGGATACCACCGATATGGTCTTCGTGACCGTGGGTGATAAATAACCCCTTGATCTTATCTTGATTTTGAACAAGATAAGTATAATCAGGAATAACGTAATCAATACCTAGAAGATCGTCTTCAGGAAATTTCATTCCTGCATCAATCAAAATGATCTCATCTTGAAATTGAACTCCATAAGTATTTTTACCGATTTCCCCTAATCCACCAATAGCAAAGACAGCAGTTTGATCATTTTTTACGAATTTCATTGTTTAACTATTCTCCAAACTGAAATCTGGAGATTTCTTCTCGTACTCAAGGTGCTCTTCATCTAATGGTTGGATATATTCAATGTTGATTTGGCGGTCTTTAAGTGCATGTCTAATCTCACGCTCGTTTTCCGCTTCATAGAACATTGTTTTTGTATTCTCTCTGACAGGTACTTCATTCAGATTATCTTGATATAAAATTTTATAAATCATTAAATCTCTCCTTTTAGTCTTTCTTTAAAAATCGCATAGTTCTCCCGTTCAATTAATAATCGATGATACATAACCGCTCTTAGGCATTCGTCACTTTTTTTTGCTTTAAAAGCTTTCTCAGTTTTCGTCGCAGTTTTTCCTTTAGCCGTTTTAACATAGGACTCAGTTCCTTTCAAAAAAGCTAAATTAATCCGATCCGATTCTCTTACCTATAGTATAGTATGAATAAGCTACTTTGAAAACAAAAACACTTGAGAAAGAGTTGTATTTATCGTTAAACACTATTTTTTACTTATTTAATTAAAGATATACATCATTTAAGCTTAATCTTTGATGGCTGATTGAATGTCGCAGACCTTAGTGTTTTCCGGAATGTTAAATGGATCTTGTTTATTAATGTGGTCATAAAACATAATCCCATTCAGGTGATCAAGCTCATGTTGATAAACAATAGCCGGATAACCGCGCAAACGTAATTTCACTTTTTCGCCTGCTAAATTTGTTGCAGATAAAGTAATTCTAGCGTAACGATGGACATAGCCCGGAATGTCACGTTCGACGGATAAGCATCCCTCGCCACCTGCTAGAAAGGTTTGTTCAACGGAATGACTGATAATTTTAGGATTAAAATATCCATCACTGTATGTCTCTCCGTTAACATCTTCAAAGTGCACAGCAAACATGCGCTTTGAAACCCCTAGTTGAGGGGCCGCTAATCCAACGCCTTCACGGAGGTTATATTTTTCAGCGAGTTCTTCATCTTGACTGTTTTTAATAAACTGCAACATTTTTTTTAACAATTCTTTATCTTCTTTACTCGGCGGCATCGTCACATCTTTTGCTACCTGCATTAAAACGGGATCGCCTTCAAGAACAATGTCCTTCATTGTAATCATCTTTCTTTGATTCACTCCTTTGTCGGTTTCTTGATGTTTTAATTAGTGCCATTTAACCATTTGATAAATTGAATATATTGTATGTCATCCATAATTTATATATATTTTTACAAAGAAAAATAATGTGAGTCAGATTTAAAACTCAATTGAATTGAGACAACAAAGAGCTTTATAAGCTGCTTCTCTCCAAGATAGCATCGGTTAACTGTTAAATAGTTTAACATATATAAAGATAAAGCGCATAATATTATAATTACTCATGATTTCTGAAGATAATACTTCAAGTTATCCTTTATATTATGGTATACTAGTTTTAATTGAAATTTATCACAACATGGAGTTGCGAACGAATGGAGGTAAGAAAGTGCGTTATAAATCAATTATTATATTACTTTTTAGCGCTTTAGTATTGGTTGGGTGTAATGGTGAACAGACCGAAGAGTTGATGTATGAACACATGGAGGAGTCTGTGAATTTAGAAAGTGATTTTGTGGCCCAACAGCAACCCTTAAGCGAGTTAGAGCGCGAAGAACAAGCAATTTATCAAGAGATTAGCGAACTAAATGCAGATGAGTTCGATCAAATTGTTGAATTAGCAGACGAGGCAATTGAATCGATCAACTTAAGAAGAGACCATATTGAAACTGAACTCGAAAGTATCGAAGCATCAAAGGAAGAATTTGATAAGATCATTCCTTTAATTGATGAGCTAGAAGATGAGGCAATGCAAACTGTCGCTAATAATATGGTTGATCTAATGGAAGAAAGGTATCAAGCATACTTAACATTACATGAAACCTATCAAACGTCATTGGATTATGATGTTGAGTTATATGAGATGTTAAAAGATGAAGATTTAGAAGAACCACAATTCACCGAACAAATTGAGCGCGTCAATGAACAATATCAAGAAATCATTAATACTAATTTGACATTTAATGAAGCCACTGAAGCGTTCAATGAAATCAAAAGAGAATTTTATGATATGACTGACTTGAATATTACATATCAATAAGAATAATTTGTTTAACAAGGCATGTTCTGGAATTCCGGAACATGCTTTTTTGAAGAATGAGCCTGTTAAGTGGCCTGGACGTCATTAAAAAATAAAACTGAATCATAAAACTATGGTACAGACTCTTTTTATATATGAAACAGTTCAGCGTTTCACAATCTAAAAATGCTCATCAATAATCTTTTATATCATTGTTTGAGCAAAGGGATTGACCATTTATCTTTTATGAGCTAAACTATTAATAGAATTAAAATTGTACTAATCATTACGTTGTTCATCACTGTAACAGTTTACTTTTTCTTTATCAGATTAAAAGTAAAGGATGAAGGGTAATGTAATGGTAAGTATTAATTTACTTCATTATAAATCATGTTTTGATTTATCGAAAAAAATAAGTTATTAAGGAAAGGGAAGGTGAGTCTTTTGAAACGTACAAAAGAAGTAATTGCAGAACAGTTTAAAACGTTTCAAATTCTTGATGAGGAAGGCAAAATTGTTAATGAAGAAGCCATGCCGGAATTATCAGATGATGAATTGAAAGAATTAATGACAAGAATGGTCTACACGAGAATCTTAGACCAGCGATCAATCGCGCTAAACCGTCAAGGTCGGTTAGGATTTTATGCGCCGACTGCAGGACAAGAAGCATCACAACTTGGTTCACAGTTTGCTTTAGAGAAAGATGATTTTATTCTACCTGGTTATCGTGATGTACCACAGTTGATATGGCATGGATTACCGCTCTATAAAGCATTCCTTTTCTCTAGAGGACATTATGTTGGGAACCAAATGCCAGAAGGAGTTAATGCATTTAGTCCTCAGATCATCATTGGAGCACAGTATGTTCAGGCTGCAGGTGTTGCGCTTGGTATGAAGAAGCGTAATAAAGAAGCAGTAGCCATTACCTATACAGGTGACGGTGGAACATCCCAAGGTGACTTCTATGAAGGAATCAACTTTGCTGGAGCGTTTAACGCACCTGCTATTTTCGTTGTGCAAAACAACTATTTTGCTATTTCTACTCCTGTTGAAAAGCAAACAGCAGCTGAAACATTAGCTCAAAAGGCTGTTGCCGCTGGAATTGAAGGCATTCAAGTTGATGGAATGGACGTTTTAGCTGTTTATGCAGCTACTAAAGAAGCACGTGAGCGTGCAATAAATGGTGAGGGTCCGACGTTGATTGAACTTCTGACGTACCGTTATGGACCACATACAATGGCTGGAGATGACCCAACACGCTATCGTACTGATGAACTGGATAGTGAGTGGGAGAAAAAGGATCCACTCGTTCGCTTCCGTAAATACCTTGAAGATAAAGGAATTTGGTCAGAGGAAGAAGAAAACGAAGTCATTGAAAGAGCAAAAGAAGAAATTAAAGAAGCCGTCAAAGAAGCTGATGGTGTACCGAAACAAAAAGTTACTGATTTGATAAGTAATATGTACGAAGAACTTCCTGTTAATTTACAAGAACAAATGGAAGAATATAAAGCAAAGGAGTCGAAGTAAATCATGGCTCAAATGACGATGATTCAAGCGATAACTGACGCTTTACGTATTGAAATGGAAAATGATGAAAATGTACTTGTCTTTGGAGAAGACGTCGGTAAAAACGGTGGTGTCTTCCGAGCAACAGAAGGATTGCAAGATAAATTCGGTGAGGACCGCGTATTTGATACACCTTTAGCAGAATCTGCAATTGGTGGTTTATCAATTGGTTTAAGCACACAAGGATACCGACCAGTACCAGAAATTCAATTCTTTGGTTTTGTTTACGAGGTTATGGACTCGATTAGTGGTCAAATGGCTCGTATGCGTTACCGTTCAGGAAATACAGTGAATATGCCAATTACTGTTCGCGCACCATTTGGTGGTGGAGTAGCTACACCTGAACTACACGCTGACTCACTAGAAGGGTTAATGGCACAACAACCAGGTCTTAAGGTTGTTATTCCTTCAAACCCATATGACGCAAAAGGATTATTAATTGCATCGATCAGAGATAACGATCCGGTGATTTTCTTAGAGCACATGAAATTGTATCGCTCATTCCGAGAAGAAGTACCAGAAGAAGCATATACAGTTGATTTAGGGAAAGCTAAAGTGACACGTGAAGGAACAGATATTACATTGATTGCTTACGGTGCAATGGTTCAGACGTCAATGAAAGCAGCAGAAGAGTTAGAAAAAGAAGGTATTAGTGCTGAAGTAATCGACTTACGCACAGTTGCTCCATTTGATGTTGAAACGGTTGTTGAATCAGTTAAGAAAACAAATCGTGCAATTGTTGTTCAGGAAGCTCAAAGACAGGCAGGAGTTGCTTCGAATATTGTTGCTGAAATTCAAGAACGTGCAATTCTACACTTAGAAGCACCTGTATACCGAGTGACGGCACCAGACACTGTTTATGCATTTACCCAAGCAGAACAAGTATGGTTACCAAACCATAATGATGTTGTCGAAAAAGCAAAAGAAGCAATCAACTACTAAGAATTATATAGACTGGGAGGTTATAGATTATGGCTTTTGAATTTAAAATGCCTGACATTGGAGAAGGTATTTACGAAGGTGAAATCGTCAAATGGTTCATAGAAAAAGGCGATGAAATCGAAGAAGATGATGTACTATGTGAAATCCAAAATGATAAAGCGGTTGTTGAAATCCCTTCACCTGTTGAAGGAACTGTACTAGAGGTTCACTTTGAAGAAGGTGAAGTTGCCACTGTTGGTGAAACGTTAGTTAGTTTCGATGCTGAAGGCTATGAGTCGGATGACAGTGATGCTGACGAAGCAGAGGAGTCAGAAGAATCAGCAGATGTGGTAGCAGAAACGGAATCAGATGATACAGATAAGAAAGCTGATGACAAAGACTCGACATCAGATACTGAAGAGTCAAATGAACGCGTGATTGCTATGCCATCAGTGCGTAAATTCGCTCGTGATAATGATGTTAACATCAGACAAGTATCTGGAACTGGTAAAAATGGTCGAATCTTAAAAGAAGATGTTGAAGCATTTATGAGTGGAGACCAAGTTTCTGAAACGGAAGAACAAGCGTCTGAGGATAAAGCACCTAAAGCTTCACCTCAAGTTCAACCAACAGGAGACTTACCTGAAACAAGAGAAGAAATGTCAACGATCCGTAAGTCGATTGCAAATGCAATGGTTAATTCTAAGCATAAAGCTCCACATGTCGTTTTACATGATGAAGTTGATGTGACAGATCTTGTTGCCCACCGTAATAAATTCAAGGTGATTGCACAAGAACAGGATATTAAATTAACATTCTTACCATACGTTGTGAAGGCATTAGTTTCTGCATTGAAGAAATACCCAATACTCAACTCATACATCGATGAGGAAACGAATGAAATCGTTCAGAAACATTATTACAACATTGGAATTGCAGCAGATACAGAGAGAGGGTTACTCGTTCCTGTAGTGAAAAACACAGATAGTAAATCACTTTTCGATATTTCTGAAGATATTTCTGAGTTAGCTCAAAAAGCAAATGACTTTAAATTATCTCAAGAAGAAATGTCAGGAGCATCAAGCACAATTTCAAATATCGGATCAGCAGGTGGACAGTGGTTTACACCGATCCTTAACTATCCAGAAGCAGCGATTTTAGGTATTGGTCGAATTGCCGAGAAACCGATTGTTAGAGATGGTGAAATTGTTGCTGCGCCTGTACTAACACTTTCATTAAGCTTTGATCATCGAATTGTTGATGGTGCAACTGCACAACTTGCATTGAATCAAATCAAGCGCTTATTGAATGATCCGCAATTAATTATGATGGAGGCGTAAAACATGGTCGTAGGAGATTTTCCAATTGAATTAGATACATTAGTAGTAGGTGCGGGACCTGGTGGCTACGTAGCTGCCATCCGCGCTGCTCAAACAGGACAAAACGTTACAATTGTTGATAAAGGAGCACTAGGTGGTGTCTGTCTTAACGTTGGATGTATTCCTTCTAAAGCGTTAATTGAAGCAGGTACTCGCTTTAGTCAAGCTCAATCATCAGAAGAAATGGGCATTATCACAAAAGAAGTCTCTGTTGATTTTGAAAAAGTTCAAGAGTGGAAGTCTGGTGTCGTAAATAAATTAACATCAGGCGTTGAGAGCTTATTAAAAGGAAACAAAGTAGATATTGTAAAAGGCGAGGCTTATTTTGTTGATCAAAATACAGTTCGTATCATGGATGACTCAAATTCTCA
>Ga0209487_1002965_pt1 | contig 13535 bp, 10 predicted proteins | sample Poulit2012_FD_187524 | JGI IMG/M metagenome (GOLD analysis project Ga0209487, IMG submission 187524) | Agricultural soil microbial communities from Georgia to study Nitrogen management - Poultry litter 2012 (SPAdes) (version 2) | ecosystem: Environmental > Terrestrial > Soil > Agricultural land... | reverse complement strand
ACCCGCTGGCCGGGGTTCACCTGGGCGAGGTGCTGCTCCAGGCGCTTGCCCAGGAAGAACATTTGCGAGTGGAAGGCGTAGGTGCGCATGTCCTTGTAGAAGTCCTCGAGGTAGGGGTTCTCCTCGACGGCCTCGTAGACGGGCGTCAGGTTGAAGGTTTCAGAGAGGATGCGGGTGAGGCTCGACTTGCCGGCCCCGATGTTGCCGGCGACGGCTACGTACACGGTTACGCCGCCTTCGCCTGCGAGAGGATCTCGTGCAGCAGGTCCTGGCGGTCCTGTTCATGCTCGACGAAGTCGATGCTGGCGGCTTCCACCACCTTGAGGGGTCCCTCGTATCGGCTGAAGTAGTCGTCGTAGGCGCGCCCGATGCGCGCGAGGTAGCCGGGATCGATGGAGCGCTCGAAGGAGCGGCCGCGCTTGGCGATCCGTTCCAGCAGCAGGTCCGGCTGGGCCCGCAGGTACACCACCAGGTCGGGCTGGGTAAGTCGCGGCTTCAGCTGGCTGTAGAGCTCCTGGTAGAGCGACCACTCATCGCCGGACAGATTGAGCGACGCGAATATGAAGTCCTTGTCGAAGAGATAGTCGGCAATGGTGTGGCGGTTGAAGAGCGGCTCCTGGCTCACCTCCTGCAGCTGCCGGAACCTGGAGAGCAGGAAGAAGGTCTGCACCTGGAAGGCGAAGCGCTCCTGCTCCTCATAGAAACGTGCGAGGAAAGGATTCTCCTCCACCACCTCGAGGACCAGCCTCGCATCCAGCTCCTGCGCGAGAAAGCGGCTCAGGCTCGTCTTCCCGACCCCGATCACGCCCTCGACAACGATGTACGACATTGGGACCTCCACGAAGGTCAGAGTATAAACCGAGTTGCCCGCGCGGGCATGCCCCTAGCCTGACCCCACCGCCCGGCCGGGAGTGGCGGGAAGGAGGTGCTTGCGTTCTACTCTGCCCCCCACCATGGTGAGCAGTTCGTAGGGGATCGTGTCCAGGAGTGAGGCAAGCTCCCAGGCCGTGGGGCCTTCGCTCCCGAAGAGGGCGACCTCGTCGCCCACCTGCACGGCCAGGTCGCCGGCGTCGAGCATCAGCTGGTCCATGCAGACACGGCCCACCACCGGCACCCTGCGGCCCGCCAGCAGGGCGTGCGCCCGGTTCCCCAGCAGGCGCGGGTAGCCGTCCGCGTAACCGATCCGGGCCGTTGCAATCTGCGTCTCCCGGGCCGCCCGCCAGGTGGAGCCGTAAGAGACGGGCGTCCCCGCGGGAACCCTCTTCACATGGGTCACGGGCGCGTAGACGGTCATCACCGGCTTCAGGTCGAGCAGACCGGCCAGCATGGGCGAGGGTGGGTAGCCGTACAGGGCAATGCCCGGCCGCACCAGGTCGAAGTGGGCGTCAGGCATGGAGAGGGTCGCCGCCGAGTTCGCCGCATGCTTCAGCGGCGGCAGCGTGCCCTCCCTCCCCAGCCGGGCCAGGAGCTCCTGGAACCGCTCCAGCTGGGTGGCGGCGAAGGGGTTGGCGGGCTCGTCGGCGGTCGCGAAATGCGTCCACACTGCGGCGAACTCCACGCGCGGGTCGGCATCCAGTTCGCGCGCCAGCAGTGCGGCCTCATCCGGAGGCATGCCCAGCCGGCCCAGCCCCGTGTCTACCTTCAGGTGGACCCTGGCGCCCCGGCCGGCGGCTGTCACGGCGGCGAGCGACTCGCGTCCGCTGACGGTGAGGTCGACCTGCGCGTCGATGAGCTCGTCGATCCTGTGAAAGGCGGGCAGCATCAGCAGGATGCGCGTGTTCACCCCGCCCTGGCGCAGCTTCAGCGCCTCCTCGGGTGTCACCACGGCCAGCCAGGACACCCCGGCCGCCTCCAGCGTCCTCGCCACGGGCAGCAGGCCGTGGCCGTATGCGTTCGCCTTCACCGCGGGCATCACGCGGGTGGGGGCCGCGAGGATGCTGCGGATGCCCGCCAGGTTGTTCAGAAGGGCCTGGTGATCGATTGCTGCGGTGGTCGTGGTGTACCCCTTTACGCGCTGCTCAGGCAGGTTGTCTTGCCCGGCGCTCGATAGTTTTCAGCATCGAGGAGGCCGCCAGAGTAAGGCCAATGTAGAGGAGGGCGACCGTGTTGAAGGCCGGGAAGTACTCGAAGGTGTCGGCCGCGTACTCCCTGGTCCGCTGGGTGATCTCGCGCAGAGAGAGGAGCGACAGCAGGGACGAGTCCTTGAGCATCGCAATGAACTCGTTCCCGAGGGGCGGGATCACGATGCGGATGGCCTGCGGCAGCACGACGTAACGGGCAGTTTGCCAGCCTCCCAGACCCAGCGAACGGGCCGCCTCGATCTGGCCCTTGGGGACCGCCTGGATGCCGGCCCGGAAGATCTCTGCCATATAAGCGGCATAGCCCAGGCCAATGGCGATGATACCCCTCGTCATGCGCGAGGGTTCGAGGAAGCCGCCGGACAGGTCGCGCAGCGCACCCTGGATGGGGAAGCCGATGTAGAGGATGATCACGAGCATGGGGATGCCGCGGATCATGTCCACGTAGAGTTCGGCAAAGATGCCCAGGGGATGCTTGCCGCTTTGCCAGCCGGCGAAGGTGAGGAGTCCCATTATCACTGCGAGGACGCCCAGGCCCATGGCGGGCTGGCTCGCACCGGGTGGCAGGAAGGCCACCTCCCACAGGACCGGCGCCCCATCCGGTACGGCGTCGGCAGGCAGGAAGGCAGCTCCTACGGCGCCGTTCTCCAGCCGCAGCAGCGCAGCCTCGGCATCCACGACGGCACGGATGTTGCGCGGCTGGCCATCGTCCGTATAGGTGCCCCGCTGGATCTCCCGCGTCAGGCCGCCCGGGGTGCCGCGCATGATGGCGACGAGCCCCTCGGTTTCACCGACCAGCTGATACTCGACCTTGGGCCGGGTATAGAAGTAGAGGGATGTCCCGGCGAGGAGCAGTGCCACCGCACCGAAGATCGGGATCGTCCGCTTGCCCATCTTCAGGAGGAGCAGCCCCGCCAGGGCGAGACCCAGGACGACGGCGAGCACGTAGGCAAGGACCGTCACCTGGATCGTCGTCCAGATGCCCGGAGCTATGAACCTTAGGGCCCCCTGGTAATCCTCGACGGTTGCGAAGAGGTAGATGACGAACGGAACTGCGGCGAGGAGCAGCAGGTTGGTAGGCGGGATGCGCTGCAGGATCCTCAAGCGTCCCTTGCTGGGGGCTTTTCCGTTTGTCAAAAGAGACTCCTCCTGGCTGGAAATTCTAGCCTAACCATCAAAAAAGGGTACGAGGGGTCCGCTGGCGGCCCCTCGTACCCGTTCAGGCGTTCACGGGCCCTACTGGCTTGCCGTGAACCACTTCTCAATCAGTTCATCCAGAGTGCCGTCCATGTCGATCTGCTCGATGCCGTAGCTCAGTGCATCGGCCAGTTCGTCACCCTCCGGTACCGCGAAGCCCAGCCGGTCGCCGGACTCGACGCCCCGGATGGAGACGGTCAGTTCGCCCGCGTACTGCTGAACGAAGGCATCTGCAGTCACGTCGTCGATGACGACGCCGTCGACATCCCCGTTGAGCAGACCCTGCACGGCCGCATTGAAGTCGTCGTAGAGGCGCACACGGTCGCGGCCCACGAGATCCTGAGCGGTGCCGGCGTTGGTGGTTCCGGTCTGGGCGCCCAGGACCAGGTCGCCACCCTCAGTGAAGTCCTCCAGCGCATAGCCTTCGTCCTCCACGCGCACGGTGATCGCCTGCTCGACCTCGTAGTAGGGGATGGTGAAGTCGACGACCCTGTCGCGCTCCTCGGTGATCGTCACACCCGAGGCGACCATGTCGAACTCGCCCGCCGCGAGCGCCGGGAAGATGCCGTCCCAGGCGGTCGTCTGGAACTGGGCTTCACAGTTGATCACGGCGCAAACTGCGTTGACGACATCCACGTCGAAGCCGACGATCTCGCCCTGCTCGTTCACGGTTTCAAATGGGGGATAGGTGGTGTCCGAGCCCACGACAAGGACACGACCCTCAAGATCGTACTCCTGGGCAAACGCCAGGGACACCAGTAGTGCAACGACTGCAACTGCTCGCTTCATCAATTTTGGCCTCCAGTCAATATTTATAACAGGTAAGGGTGCCACGTGTCCGCGTTGTATGCGGGTGCCGGGGCACCGCTCCCGCGGCCAGGACGTTACTGCGGGGCTTCTCCGGAGTGCACCGGGACGGCCTCCTCCCGCTTCCGTATGAGGTCCCATACGCATAGTACGAGGCCGAAGGCGATGCCGATCTGAATGACAGTAAGCATGTCGTGCAGCCCTGCGACCTGAAGGTGGGCGGGTGCGTCGGTGGCGGCGAAGTCGTTGGCAGTTCCCGCCTGGGCCCGGGCAGCCACCCGGCCGGCCCAGAGGCTGCCCAGCACGGCTATCCCGGCTGTTTGCCCGAGCGCCCGGGTCAGCGCCAGCAGTCCTCCCGCCACGCCCGAGCGTCCCCTGGGCGCCGAGCCCATGATCGCGCTGTTGTTGGGCGTCTGGAAGATGGCCATGCCCAGCCCCACCAGGACGAAGCGGAGCACGTATCCCGTGGCGCTGCTCGTTTCGGTGAGGCTGCCCAGGGCCAGGTAACCCAGCAGCAGCACCGAGATGCCCGCCACCGTCACCGGCCTCTCCCCGAACCGGTCGCCGAACCAGCCGGCCAGCGGGGCGACGATCACGAGCAGGATCGGGCTCACCGACATCAGTATGCCGACCTGGAAGGGTGGGTAGCCCAGCACATTCTCCAGGTAGAAGGGCATCAGGAAGATCGTTCCCGCTATCGATACGAAGGTGATGAAGCCCACCACCAGCCCCAGCGTGAAGGTGGGGTTCCTGAACAGCTCGAGATCGAGCAGCGGCTGGTCTATGCGCCGTTCGACTACGACGAAGGCGACAGTGCCGATGGCCGCGAGGGCCAGCAGGCTCAGCACGATCGTCGAGGTGAAACCGAGGCTTTGCCCCAGGGTCAGGCCCAGCGACAGGCTCAGGAGGGTGACGAGGAGGAGCGCCGCACCGGGAATGTCGAACCGTTGCCGCGGGCCCCTCCGGTAGGCCGGCACGAAGCGCAGCGTCAGCAGGATGCCGACCAGCCCGACCGGCACCCCGATCAGGAAGACCCAGTACCAGCCCAGCGAATCCACCAGGAAACCGCCCAGCGTCGGGCCGAACACGACGCCCGTGGACAGCACCGCTCCCGTGATGCCGATGGCCCGCCCCCGCTCCTCGGCGGGGAAGACGTCGGTGACGATCGCCAGGCCAATCGAGGTCAGTACCGCCGCGCCGATCCCCTGGAAGGCGCGCATGGCGATGAGCCAGCCGATGGTGGGGGCGAGTCCGGAGAGCAGGGAGCCCAGCACGAACACCACGAAGCCGGCGATGAAGATCGCCTTCTTGCCCCACATGTCGGCCAGCCGCCCTACGATGGGGAGGAGCGCGCTCATGGACAGCAGGTAGGCGAGCACGACCCACTGGACGACCGGAAAGGTCGTATCGAAGATCTCTACCAGGGAGGGCAGCGCCACGTTGACGCTGGTGCCGGTAACGGTGGCCGAGAACGCGCCCAGAGCAGCAGCGGCAAGCACGAGCCAGCGCCGGGCATCACGGATCTCCAGTGTGGATTCTGTCGGGTCTTCTTCCAAGGGTGGTTCCTTACTGAATACCAAGCCTATAACAGGGCCGGATAGACTCTTCTCGTGGCTACGGTTGCCCAGCTGCGTGAACGACTGCGCAAACCCCTCCAGCTCGAGCTGCAGAACGGCTGCCGGGATACCAGTGTCGTCGGTGGCCTCGAGAAGCTGCTGGGCACGGTCGGCAAGCCGTTCGCCGACGTGGCCCGGGTCATGGAGGGTTACGGGCAGCTTACGCCCGAAAGGCGCGCGGAGCGCCTGAAGGAGGCGCTGCGCCTGCTCGATGAGCAGGAGGCCGCTGCCCCCAGGCCATCCCCACCGCGGCGGCAGGAGGGCCGTGCCGGCCGGGCCGGAGCGCGTCCGGCTGCAGGCACACGGGCCGCGGGCGGGCCACGGCAAAGTCTGACACACGAATCCCTGGACTCGGGTATCGAGGAGGGGCTCATCGACCTGGGCCAGGGCGCCGCGAAGAAGCTGGCGCAGGTGGGCGTGCGCACCTACCGGGACCTGCTCTACTACCTCCCCCGGAAGCACGAGGACCGTCGCACGCTGCCATCGCTGGCCTCCCTGAACGATGGCGACATGGCCACCGTCGCGGGCACCGTGAGGGGCGTGAAGGGGATGCGCAGCCGGCGCGGCCTCTACATCTTCCGCGCCTTCCTCGAGGACCACCAGGGGTCGCGGCTCACGGCGGTCTGGTTCAACCAGCCCTGGCTGGAGAAGCAGGTGTGGCCGGGGCAGCGGCTCATCGTGAGCGGCCGCGCGAAGGTCGCCGGCCGCCAGCGGGAGATCGGCGTGCAGCACATGGAGGTGGACGACGACAGCGAATCCCTCTCCACCGGCCGCATCGTGCCCGTCTACCCCAGCGTCCAGGGACTTTCGCAGGCCTACCTGCGCCGGGCGGTCCACCGGCTCCTCCAGGCGCTGGAGCTCATCCCCGACCACCTGCCGCTAAGCATCCTGCGCTCCACCCAGCTCATCCCGCTGGGTCAGGCGCTGCGCACCATCCACTTTCCGGAGAGCGCCGAGGAGTACGGCGGCGCCGAAAGGCGGCTCAAGTTCGACGAGTTCCTGCTGCTCGAGCTGCGGATGCTCCTCAACCGCTCGGGGGACGTGCAGGGGAAGCGGATCACGGCATCGCAAGAGGAGCTGGCCAGGTTCGAGGCGAGCCTGCCCTTCAGCTTCACCGCTGCGCAGCGGCGGGCTCTGGACGAGATCCTGCAGGATCTCGCCTCCGGCCAGCAGATGGCCCGCCTGCTCCAGGGCGACGTGGGCTCGGGTAAGACCGCAGTGGCAGCAGCCGCGGTGTACGCGGCGGCCTTGCGCGGCTTCCAGTCGGCCCTCATGGCCCCCACGGAGATCCTCGCCAGGCAGCACTTCCTCAACCTGCGCGATTATCTCTACCCGCTGGGCATGCGCTCCCAGCTCCTCACAGGCAGCATGGGCGCGGCGCAGCGGCGCGAGGCGCTGGGACGCATCGCCTCGGGGGAGGCCACTCTCGCGGTTGGCACCCACGCCCTGATACAGGAGGGCGTCGACTTCGAACGCCTGGGCCTGGCGGTCATCGACGAGGAGCACCGGTTCGGGGTCGAGCAGCGCCGGAAGCTGCTCCACGATGACGCGCACGTCCTCGTCATGAGCGCAACGCCCATCCCCAGGTCGCTGGCCCTGACGGTGTACGGCGATCTGGAGCTCTCCGTCATCGACGAGCTGCCGCCGGGCCGCAAGGAGGTGCGGACCAGCCTGGTGGACGCCAGCCGGCGCCGCGAGGTCTACCACCGCGCCACGGAGGAGATTCGCCGCGGCCACCAGGTGTTCCTGGTCACGCCCCTCATCGAGGAGAGCGAGGCGTTGGGTGAGGTGGTTTCCACCACGCAGATGTACGAGGACCTCAAGCAGATCCTCCCGCCGGATTGCCGCATCGAGATGCTGCACGGGCGCATGAGCGGCGAGGAGAAGGACCAGGTCATGGAGCGCTTCCGCCGTCACGAGTTCGACCTGCTCGTCTCGACGACGGTGATCGAGGTGGGGGTGGACATCCCCAACGCCACGCTGATGATCATCGAGAACGCCGAGCGGTTCGGGCTCTCCCAGCTGCACCAGCTGCGCGGCCGGGTTGGCCGTGGCGGCCACGAGGCCACCTGCATACTGGTGGCGGGCGAGCGGTCGCGAAGCACCCAGAAGCGGCTGGAAGTCATCCAGCGCAGCAACGACGGTTTCGAGATCGCAGAGAAGGACCTCGCCCTGCGCGGCCCCGGCGAGCTGCGCGGCACCCGGCAGTCGGGCCTGCCGGACCTGCAGCTGGGCAGCCTGGTTGACGACACGCAGCTGATCGAGGAGTGCCGTGAGCTGGCCAAGCGGATCCTGCAGGCAAGCCCGGATCTGGAGGCCGCCTGGGCGGCACGCCTGAAGGCCGAGCTGCAACGCCGCAGCCACGCCCTGGGCCTGCGCCAGGTCATCTAGCGATCGCACCTGCCGGTCGGGCACGGAGGGCTTCTGCTATTCTTCCCTGTATGAGGGTGAGGCCCGCAACAATGCAGCGTCGTAAACTCCTGCTCTCCTGGTCACTGCTGGCCCTGCTGCTCCTGGCGGCCTGTGTCCCGGCCGGGGAGATACGCACCGCTCAGCAGGTTGGCGATGTGGCCACGCCCCGCTTCAGGATCGTCGAAGGGCAAACCAGGATCGACCGCTTCGACCCGCCCGGGGCCGGCGCGGCCATTGCCGTGGCGATAGGCACGAGCGTCCTCAACGAGAACGAGTTCCCGGTACGCCTGGAGGAGATCCAGTACCAGGTGAGCCTGCGCGGCAAGACAGTCACCCGCGGGACGATGCGCCCCGACGCCTATGTCGAACCGGGCGTGACGACCCCAATTCTCTGGGAGTTCGAGACGAACCTTGCCAGCGAGCCGGAGCTGCTGCGGGCCGTCGTCCGCTCCTTTGCCGGTGAGCCCCTGCCTTTCACGGTAAGCGGCGAGCTCACCTTCAGCAGCACCGCCTTCCGTTTCACCACCAACCGGATGGTCCTCGCCGAGGGGCAGCTGCGCCCCCGCGAGGCCGTGATGCCGCCGCAGTTGCGCCTGGTCGAGGAGGAGAGCCTCGCCTACCTCCTGAACAGGGAGATGCCGGTGGTGCGCCTCGTGCTGAGCGCACACAATCCGGGCGACATCGGTTACTTCCTCTACGGCAAGGACCTGCGGCTCGACGTGGCAAACGTCTTCGTGGCCGCCGACGACCTGCGGCCCGTTCCGGTCCCGGCGGGGGAGAGCACGAGGGTAGACATACTCTTCTACCCCAAGACGAACTCCCTCTCCGAGGAGGGCAGGGCGGCACTTGACGCCCTGCTGGGCGGGTTCCCCACGCTCGTGAGCCTCTCTGGGACCCTGGGCATGGACGTCCTGGGCGTCGACGCGTTCCGGGTTCCGGACGACTGGAAGGTCGTGGGCTTCGTCACCAGCCCGCGGGACGGCGAGTAGCCCGACAGGCGAAGGCCCGGATCCGGGGAGCCCTTCCGCAAGGTCCGACTATCGACATGAGCCGCGTGGCCGGCGTGATATCGTCGCTGCTTATGTTCAGGGTACTGGTCACCGACAGCATCCAGTTGGGAGACCGGGAGTACCCGGAAGTCGAACTCGACTACCGCGCGGGTATCTCCCGGCAGGATCTGCTGCTGATTGCCGGCGAATACGACGCGCTCATTACGCGCTCCAGGACGCAGGTCGATGACGAGCTGCTCAGTTGCGCGCCGCGCCTGCGGGTGATAGGCCGCGGCGGGGTGGGGGTCGACAACATCGACCTCGACGCGGCCAGCAGGCGCGGCATCGTCGTGGTGAACGCCCCCGAGGCGAACAACGTATCGGCCGCCGAGCTTGCCATCGCGCTCATGCTTGCGGCCGCCCGCGGCCTTGGCCGTTCCGACCGCCTCATCCGGTCGGGAACCTGGGACCGCAGCTTCCTGGGTCGCGAGATCCAGGACAGCACGCTGGGAGTGGTAGGCCTGGGGCGCATAGGCTCGATCGTCACCCGGCGCGCCCAGGGGCTGGGCATGAAGGTGGTCGCATTCGACCCCTACATCTCGCGCAGGCGGGCCCAGGAGCTGAATGTCGAGCTCGTCGAGGAGCTGGACGAGCTGCTGGTGCGCGCCCGCTTCCTGACCGTGCATACGCCGCTGACAGAGGAGACCGGGGGCATGATCGGCGCCCGCGAGCTGGCCCTGTTGCCACCGGGCGCCGTCGTGGTAAACGCGGCCCGCGGTGGGATCATCGCCGAGGACGCCCTGGCTCAGGCGCTCGCCAGCGGCCACCTGTTCGCCGCCGGCGTAGACGTCTTCACCCTCGAGCCGCCGGGACCGGAGAACCCGCTGCTCCACCTCGACAACGTAGTGCTGACCGCCCACCTGGGCGCGAACACCCAGGAGGCGCAGGCGCGGGTGGGGGAGGAGATCCTCGAGCGCACCGTCATGGCCCTCGCCGGCGACTACTCGCGTGGCGTGGTCAACGCCCCCGCACTTGCCCCCGACGTCATGGAGGCGCTGGGCGAGTACCTGCAGCTGGGCGAGTCGCTGGGGCGCATGGTGGCCCAGCTCCTGCGCGGCCGGGCCCGGCACATCGAGGTCGAGTTCAGCGGCGAGTTCCCCATCGACCCCGACCCGATCGCCGTGGCCGTGGTGAAGGGGTTCCTGGAGCCGATACTGACCTCTGCGCCCAACTATGTGAACGCCCTCGCGATCGCCCGGGACCGCGATATCCGCATCTCGCGGACGACAGCGTCGCGCGGCCGCGGTTACACGCGGCACGTGCTGGTTACCGCCAGCAGCGACGACCACTCGACCAGTGCGGGCGGGACCGTGATGGGCGACCAGCCGCGCATCGTCAATATCGAGGGCTACCCGATCGAGATCCGGCCCGAAGGAACCATGCTCATCTGCACCAACTACGACCGCCCGGGCGCCATTGGCCGGGTAGGCACGGTCCTGGGTGAGGAGGGCATCAACATCAGCAGCATGCAGCTCTCCAAGGTGCCCGGCGACGGCCTGGCGATGTTCGCGCTCACCCTCGATCAGGTGCCGGAGACACCGGTGCTGGAGCGCCTGCGGGCCATGGAGGACGTCATCAGGACGCTCCGCGCCGTGCGCCTTTGACAGGGCGCCCTGAAGTGGAGGAACGACGAGTGAAACAGCGACTCTACGCCCCCGGCCCTGTGGAGGTGCCCCCGGCCGTCCTCGAGGCCGTGGGCCGGCCCGTCTTCCTGCATCGCGGCGAGCGCTTCCGCGAGCTTCTCCAGCGCGTGCGGGAGAAGCTGGCGACGCTCGCCTGCGTCCCGGGCGAGGACGTCCTGGTGCTCACCGCATCCGGCACCGCTGCCTTCGAGGCCGTACTCCTCGCGGCCGTGCCACGCGGCTCAAAGGTCGTCTCGCTCCACGCCGGGAAGTTCGGTGAGCGCTGGGCTCAGATGGCCCGCTCCTTCGGTTACGAGGTGGTTCAGCTCACTGCTCCCTGGGGCCAGTCGGTCCCGCCGGCGCAGCTGGAGCAGTACCTGGGCGAGCACCCGGACACGGCTGCGGTCACCACCACGCACAGCGAGACCTCCACCGGCGTCCTCCACGATGTCGAGGGTTATGCCCGCGCGGTACGGAACGCCGCGCCCGAAACGCTGCTCCTGGTGGACGCGGTCACCTCGCTGGCGGCCGCCGAGCTGCGCCCGCTCGAGTGGGGCATCGACGCGTTCATCTCCGGCTCCCAGAAGGGCCTCCTCACTCCTCCCGGCCTCGCCGTGGCCTGGCTCTCGGAGCGCGCCTGGCGCCGGGTGGACGGGGCAGAGAAAACCCCCCACTACTACCTCGACCTCGCCCGCGAACGCCGCAACCAGGCGCAGGGCCAGACGGCCTTCACCCCCGCCGTAAGCCTCGTCGCCGGCCTCGACGTCGCACTCGACCTGCTCCTCGAGAACGGGGTGGAGCGGCTGTGGCGGGAGAAGGAGCGGCTGAACAGCGCGGTGCTGGCGGGTGGCAGGGCCATGGGCATGCAGCAGTTCGCCGTGAGGCCCAGCCCAGCCGTCGCGGCCCTGCGCACGCCGGAAGGCGTCGCCGCCGGCGAGCTGGTGGCCGCCCTGCGCCATCGGGGCATCTCCATCTCGGGCGGCCAGGACGAGGCGAAGGAGTACCTGGTGAGGCCGTCAATGCTCGGCTGGGCCGATGCTTTCGACGCGCTCACGGTCGTCGCCGCACTCGAGTGGAGCCTGCGCGACCTGGGCGTTCCAGTGCCGCAGGGGGCCGGCGTGAGTGCCGCCATGAGCGTGCTGGAGCAGACTGCCCAGACTCAGAGCAGCGCCGTACCGACCAGGTAGGGTGAGTCCTCCTCCAGTGGCCTGCCGGAGAAGTCGCCCTGGAAGGCCACGCGCCTGAAGCCCGCGAACAGCAGCGCCCGTTCGATCTCGAAGCGCGTGTAGTAGCGCTGCCGCAGCGTCTCCGTGCGGCGGCGCAGGTAGCCGTTCTCGTCTACCGTATCGAGGTAGTAGCGGGACAGCACGACCTGGGCGAGCGGGTCGTGGTCCTGGACGAGGAACAGTTCGGTGCTCTCGCCACCCACCCGGCTCCAGTGGGCCTCCCGGCGCAGCACCCCCTGCTGGCCCAGCCGCGGGTTGTACAGGTCGAAGGCGAAGGCTCCGCCCCGTTCCACGTGTTGCGCGGCCCGCGACAGCGCCCGGTCCTGGTCGCCCAGCGTGTGCAGGTGCATGAGCGTGTTGAACGCGGCGATCACCAGCGGGAAGCGGGACCCCAGTTCGACCTCGCGCATGTCGGCCCGGACCAGCTCGACCCGGTCCAGCAGGCCCTCCTGCCCCAGCCGCTCACGGGCGCGCTCCAGCATCGCCTCCGAAACCTCCACCGCCGTCACATGGTGCCCGGCGCGCGCCAGCGGGGCGGTCAGGCGCCCGGTGCCGGCGCCCAGCTCGAGGATGGGGCCGCCGTACTTCTCTGCCAGGCGCAGGTAGTGGGGCAGGTCATCGCGGTACGTCTCGTACTGCTCGTCGTAGAGCGCCGCGTTGGCGTAGATGCTGCTGTCAGGCATGCTGCCTCGCCTCGCCAATCTTGCGCAGGCGGCCGTCCTCCATGCGGTACACCTCGTGCGCGGCCTGCGCCAGGGCGGGCCGGTGGGCCACGGCCAGCACCAGCCGCCTGCGTGCCTGGTCGCGCAGGACCTGCACTATGCTGGCCTCGGCCGCCGCGTCGAGGTTGGAGGTGGGCTCGTCGAGGAGCAGCACCGCCGGGTCGCTCAGCAGCGCCCGGGCTATGCCCAGCCGCTGCCGCTGCCCGCCGGAGAAGCCTCCGCCGTCTTCGCCCAGTTCGTGCTGCAGTCCTCCCGCTGCCGCCCGCACGGTTTCTTCCATCCCGACCGAGGCGAGCGCCTGCCACAGCAGCTCGTCGGGCAGGCCCCGGCCCAGGTCGAGGTTTGCACGTATCGAACCGGCGAGCAGGTCGTGGCCTTGCGGCACGTACGCCACATGGCTGCGCAGCTGCGCCTCCTCCCAGCGTGAGAGCTCCAGGCCGCCTACGCGCACTTCGCCAGAGGCCGGTCTGATGAACCTCAACAGGGTGCGCAGGAGGGTCGTCTTGCCGCTGCCGCTCTCCCCCTCGATTACCACCAGCCCGGGGCCTTCCCACACCGCGCTCAGGTTGTGGAGCACCTTCGTTCCCCCGAGGGAGACCGTGAGGTCGCGGAGCTCCACCCGCTGCTCGCCGGCGCGCCCCGGCTGGCCTGCCCCGGGTGCATCACCGGCGGGTTGCATGGCCTCCCGATCGAGCTGCCCGAGCCGGCGCGCCGCGGCCGCCGCCTGCTGGTACATCGCCAACCCCCGGGGCAGCAGCTGCGCCGGCGTGGAGAGCAGCGCGACCAGCGTTATGAACGAAACTATC
>Ga0209487_1002964_pt1 | contig 13539 bp, 9 predicted proteins | sample Poulit2012_FD_187524 | JGI IMG/M metagenome (GOLD analysis project Ga0209487, IMG submission 187524) | Agricultural soil microbial communities from Georgia to study Nitrogen management - Poultry litter 2012 (SPAdes) (version 2) | ecosystem: Environmental > Terrestrial > Soil > Agricultural land... | reverse complement strand
GACTCAATAAAAGCACTTATTATGGATAATTGCCACTTTGTTTGCTTTAGCTATTGACTTCGATAGCAGATGATCTTTATATTTATGTCTTACTGGGATATGGATCAGCTTTAACACAGTTCTTCATCTTCCAGTTCATATTGTTTGTTTATTGGTCCGGTAGTTCAGTTGGTTAGAACGCCTGCCTGTCACGCAGGAGGTCGAGGGTTCGAGTCCCTTCCGGATCGCACTTTAAAAGCCCTTGATTAGCAATGAGTTATGCTGGTTAAGGGCTTTTTAGTTTTGGTCAATAATCAATTCAATAAGTGTTCAGGGGTAACAGGGGGGCAACAGAATACTATTTACTACAGTTCTTTACTCTCAAAATTTTTGTATTCCAAGGGAGTTTTCTGTGCGCAGATCTGGTTATTCGATGTGCTATTACCATCACTTCAAGAGAGAAGAGAGAAATGAAAAAGTTCTTATAAGCTTAAAATCTCAGGCTCCGAACTACTATTCATCGTACCAGGCATCACGGCCGGCCGGTTGTACGCTTTGACGGCAAGCTGGTACATGCGGTCAACGTTCTCATTCATATTCTTAAACCGAGCCTGAGAACGTTGCCTTGCAAGCATAGAGTAGAGCTGTACCATAAATGACCTGGACGCAAATTCAATGCCACTGAAATCAAGCGTAGTTTCGTTATTCTCTTTATTCGATATTTTTTCGAATAGGTCTTTGGCCATTGAGCGGGTGCTCAGATGTGTAGTATTATATGTGTAGCGTAAGTTGATCATATTTTAACCCATCCAGTGAATATAGTTGAAAATATCGAATGTTTCCTGGGGTTCTTTAATGCGTATATTTATTAACGTTCCCTGCACAGTTAATGTTCCTAACTCTACCCATTTGCAAAAGTCATTTGAGCAACTATATCCAAAATTCCCGGATAATATAGTAAACGAACTTTGTAATTCTTTGTTACTGACAATCCGAATCGTATTTGCCAATCCTGTTCCGGGTAACGATTCTATGTCGCTAATTCTGGCTGATAGTTGCCGTTGAATAACTTCTCTGACAGCTCTTTCATCTGTTGTAATTTGAGGGTGAATTTTAGATAAAGATCCTTTAAGTCCAATCCCATCATCCATCAAACAGAGTTCAAATTCTTTAAGAGCAGGCCAGTATTGGGCAAAAATATAGAAGTTATTCGCATCGGAATGGTCTTTTGCGTTCTCTATCAGTTCTGATAAGAAAAACGCAATAGCATTGCTCAATTTGTCCTTAATATTGTTGAAGCAATTGAAGATGAGTTCACGATATTGATCTTCAATATGCTTATATGACGATTCTCGCTGTGCCCCAAGACTCTCTGTTCCAGAAATCCGCGCAATGGGTAAGTAGTTTCCACTCGCACCTGGTTTGGCGACCATCGCCGATACTCCGTCAGGAAATCGTATTGTTTCTAAATACTGACCAAGATCAGAATTTTTCTTTGTGAGAGAAAAAGAGAGATTTTTGTTATTGATAACAGAAGCAACCGGTACAACATGAAAGGGAGTGGCAAAACTATTTGTGTTAATATCTACATGTCCCCCTTTGTTCACACTTCGGATTGTATTCAAGATCGCAGTTAAGTGATGAGATGTTCCCAATGTGTTTTTTGAGAAAGCGAATTTAGGGGCACATCAAATAAATTGATTAGTAAGTAATACGTTTTTTAATCCCCAAAACCTTCCGAAAAACCCCATCCACATACCCATCCTGCTCCGGAAAGAATAAGTTCATTTCATTCAAGTCAGCAACGGAATTTTCTTCATTATTCTTTATCACTTCATCCAATGCCGTTTGTGAGATAATAAAGGAATGGAGCTGAACCTGGTCATTACCACGTTTTTCGTTCAACTGTTTTTCATACCCTTTTATCTCTTTGGCAAATTGTACTTTGTTGTTCTCCCGCACATTGATCTGATGCTGTAACCCTTTAGGATCAATGAAGCAGATGTGCTGCTCTTCGTCATTCTTAACCCAAACGATAAAATCAGGGAAGTAGCGCTCTTCTTCGAGAAGAAACCCGATGCCATGACCCCGGGATTGATTACGCAGTACAAAAAGCTCATATCCTTCGAGCAATTCATCCGATTCTGGTTTTTGGAAGAAGTCTCTTAAATCCTTTAAAAATTTCCATTCGCCTTCATTCAGGCCGGGAGGGGTGGATTGAATTACGTCATTCTGATCTTCCAAAAGCAGCGGTAAATAGATATGCCGGTCAAAATAGATTCGCGGCACACTACCATCTTTCTTTTTGATGACATCGCTCTCAAAAACATCTTTGTCTTTGAATAACTCCTCAATCTCTTTTTCAATCCTCTCAACGGCTGCTTTCTTTACATGAAGCTGATAGCCCGGATCCGTCTCAGCATAATGGGGAATATTTGGGTTATTTTCATTAAATGGGTGGTATTCCAGTTGGTTGTATTCCCATTCCTGCTGCTTTCGTTTGTACCAACTATCTATGTATTTCCGGATGATGATCAACGCAATCTCTTCAAGCCGTTTCACATCAGAAAAGCTGTTCACATTCAGTAGATCTTCATCACAATAAAGCTCGTACAGACGGCCTTTGATGATCTCTCTAAGGTTTTCAGTATTAAAGGATAGATTTCCATAGCCCTTTTGACTTCTGTAGTGCCAGGCTTCCCGGAAAAGCCGTTCAAAATCAAGTAAGGGCAAGTGCTTGTCGTCAATGAAGATTCTGTGTTCTGAATCAGATGCAGATGCTTGTTCTTCCACTTTGTCATCAGAAACTTCAACCTCGATGGTGCTGCGTATATCAATTTTCGGTTTCAGTTTATCATCTACCGATAGTACCAATTGTTCCACGTCAACGAATTCATCCCGGATTTTTGGTTTAATGACCAATAGCCCTTTATCCTCAAATGAATTTGGAAACTGTACCTTCAGGTTGATCTGCACTCGTTCTTCTGTATCGATTCCTTCTTCTTTGAGATACTTGCGGAATTGCTCCATGTAATTGGCCTGTAATCCAAAGATCTGAAGTGTTTCGAGCAGTTCTATGTTCTCCGGCTTCGAAATGTTGGTCATGGCTGAGGAACGCATCAAACTGCGGTCTTTCCCAAGCAATCGAACCCCACGTCCAAAAAGCTGAATGATTTGTGGCCCCTCGCTCTTTCCAATATTCATCAACCCCATATTGGCTACCCGCCAGGAACTCCAGCCTTCAATAAACTTCTTGGAGCCTATAAGAATATTGATGGGAGAGTGCTGTTTATTGATCTGTTGAAATAGCGACCCCTGAAAGGCATCTCCCTCTTCTACAATCAAGTCCGGCAGGTTCTCTTCTACGAATGACAGAAACACGCTGTCCTCGCCGATGTTGATGACTCCAAAATACCGTTCACTGTTTCCGGCGCGTAACCCAATTTCTCCATCGGCAGATTTTATGTTACTCAGTTTCAATGGTGCTGCAGCGGTTACATGAAAAATATTCTCAAGTAAATCCGAATAAAGATCATCAATATTTCTACTGAACCGTTCTTTCAGGACACCAAAGCTGTTTTCGAAAATATCAGAGTCGTCCGGCCCGGTAATTCCTGATTCTCCGCTCAATAACTTTTGAATGGTATCCGTAATCCAGCCATGTTCATTTTGAAGTACCCGGTTTAGAAACAGTACCAACTTCTGGACATCAGATACGGTACGTTTTTCAGGATTTGATAAACTGGATTTAGTTCTTCCAGCCTGGACACTGTGCCCTATAAATGTGAGCAACGGATCGTGAAGGTTCCAGGTCTTGTAAAAGGTATCGGAATTCTGGCCATACACATATTTCTGTTCGTAAAAACTGAGCAGGTTTGCCAGCAGGTAAACATGGCGCTGATCTGAATCGTCAAAATTCTGCTTTTTCCGGAGGTTCAGAATGCGATAGTTTTTTCCATACCCGTCATCATAAAACCGGGGGTAGGAGTAATCGAACACAATCGCTTTCCCGTATTCATCCTGAACAGATGCCGCCGCTTTATTGAGTGACTGGCCAAACGTGGCACTGTATTCAAATGTAAACCCTTTTTCAGAGATCGCTTTTCGCCGGGCCATCCATTTGGAGTCTTCGGTGCCTGACCCTTTATGGCCTTCATCTACAAATATGAGGTTATTCCCTTCAAATGCCGAAACTTCCACACTGTCGCCATCACCTTTCTTCTCATCGGTAAGCTTGGTGATTTCAATAAGCTTTACGGTTTCTGGTTCGATACCGGTTCCTCCATCTGCATCCAGGTAGTAGCGGTTCGGAATACCGCTTGCATTCAGCTCTTTTTGATGTTGATGGGTGAGTCCGGCATTAGGTGTGATTAGCAGAATATTATCCGGGGCTTCATCCAGCCGGGGCATATAGTGTTGAAACTGATAGTAATTCAGATGCAGGATGAGTGTTTTCCCGCTCCCGGTGGCCATCCAGTAGGCCAGTTTGTTCAGATCCGATTCTTCAAAATTCTCATAGGTAACCTTTGAGCTGTGATTCTTTTTCTGATCTTCAACAAAAGCATTTAAATCATCCAGTAGAGATTGCTTGTCCTCTGTAACATGGTCGAGATAATACTCGGTATAAAATCCGGCCAGGAACTGAAAGTACTTGAAGACGATCTGGTCTTTCTGCAGCCGGTGTTTGTTGATCTTCTCCAAATGCGACCGAATATTGCGGTCATATTCTAGCAGTTTTTCTTCCGATACGGATACTCGTGAAATCGCACGAAGAACATTACAGACCTTGCTGATGCCACTGGCATCGTATGCAGCTCCGGTCGCATCTTCGTTGAACCGTTTGTAGTACCGGCGAATACTGGCCTTGTCGTGGATATCCGACACGCCAAAAGTTTTTCGCAGATAACCGGTTAATGCAAGTCGTTTTTCAAACTTCATGCTACATCCTCAAACATTTTTTCACGGAATGTAATCTCAATCGGTTCGGCATCCTTCACCTTGCTGACCCCGTTGATATATATCCGGTCGAATGTTTGATCTTTAATGATCTCCTTCTGAATCCACCCGGCCTCTTCATCCAGATCCAGGTCTTTGGTGTTTCTCCAGATGATGCATACATCTTCTACGGCATCCTCATCCCGGATCTGGCCAATACTGATAATATATTTTCTGTTTTGATGCTCCAGCCTTCGAAGCTTTTGAACCCATAAGCCGATCAGGTAGTGGAATGTCTCCACCAAGTCCACAGTTTCTTCTGAGGGAGATTCATGCCCGCGCTGAATGTTCAGCTTGTAATCGAACGGTGTATCAAAAGCACCATCTTTGAGCAAGGATGCACTGACTCCCTGGGTTTCGAAATCGAGCATGTAGGAGAGCATGTAATCCTCAAATTCCATCGCCTGCTGGGTATCTTCGGGATTTTTGAAATCGATATTGTTCAGGGCATCTTCATACGACTCAATGAAATGATATTTAAAGGCGTGGGATTGTCCATCCTGGTCTTGTGGAATGCCGTTTTTCCAGCTATTCGAAAAGACAACCTTTTGAATTCGGGGCTTTAATACTGAATCGAAGTATTGTCCCATCTCTACTAAAATATATTTTCGATTACCACCATCTTTATTCAGTTTTAATACCGAATGGCCAGTTGTACCTGAACCCGCAAAAAAATCTAATATAATAGGCTCGTTTATATCATGACTTGATGCTTCAACACAGTCTTTTACATTATGTACTGATTTTGGGAAAGTAAATGTATTATCAGGAATTAAATTATTTAATATTTTCGAACCGAAAATGTTAGCATTGTATTTCTTATTCGTCCACACAGTTTTATAGTTAAAATGTGTTTTGGTTCTAATGATATCATAAATTTTACGTTTTGAATTGTATTCAACGGCCAATTCATCCTTTATACTTTCAACTGTATTTCTCGCAAATACCCACTTTCTTTCATTACCCTTAGCATCGATCGGGTAAATCTCCATAATTCCATCATCTCTCATAACATTTGGAGATTCAGGGTGAAAACTATCTTCGCAAACATCACCAAAGCCAATTATTTCTTGGTCTTTGACTAATATAGGATAAAAGCAGTTTGCTGCATCTTCTCGCAGGTGATCACCAGTTGACACATCTCTTAACGGCCTTATATCTGCGTCATCTTCTCTATTTTCAAGACCAATAATTCTATTTTTTGCCGGGTATATAAAAAAAGCATATTCATGGCTATAAGAGAAATTGTTGCCTTGTATACCTCCAGGATTATGAATTATTGAGACACAAGTTTTTTCTTTACCAGGGTATAAGTCTGATAGCATCAATCCCAGTCTTTCTTGTTCATTCTCGTCAATCGCAATTACATATACCGCGTCTTCTCTTAATAGGCCCTGGGAAAGGTTTATTCGGTTTTCCATTAAGCTCAACCAAGATGAATGCTTATATGAATTTTTATAGATTATCTCAGTGCTTTTTGAATTATAAGGTGGATCTATGTAAACACTTTTAACTTTGCTATGAAATTTTGCCTTTATAAGGTTAATTGCTTGGAAGTTTTCACTATTTATAGATAAACCACCCAATTCATCATCTAAGTCATTAAAAGCTGACAATAATTCAAACTTAAACTCTTCACCAAACCACTTGGTATCTATCATCAAAAATGGATGCTCTTTTAGAAACTCCTTAGTCCACTTTCCATCCCATTTTAGTTCACCATCCCATTTTTCCATTGCATACAGCTCTTCCCAGGATTTTAGCTGTTTATCATTTTTCAGGATGATATCATAAAGCTCTTCCGGTACCCGGTTCAACGTAAAACAGTAATGGGTATCCACTACAAACTTCCGCTTCTCAAACAGCTTCTTCTGGAAGTTTTCAATCTGGCTGAGGAAAACGATAATTTTATTTCCGATACTCCTCACCACTTTAGCCCGGGTGAGGGCAACGTCCATCGCTTGTTTGGTCTGGTCTTCAATAAAGTCATCCACCCGGATCACCTCATTCTTCAGGTAGTACTCCAGTTCCCGCTCCAGGAAGCTTTGCAGGTCTTTATGGATAAAGTAATCCGTGGTGTTCTTGCCGGTATAATGGTTCAGTTTCTGGTAAAGAATCGAGCGGTCTTTGTTTTGTGGAATTACAGAAAGCAATTTTCTCCACTCTCCGTCTACTTCACTTCGGACCCACTCATCATAGGCAATACAAAGTGCCTGTCGGTCGATGGTTTTCCGTGACTTTTCAACGGAGTTATACACTTTCAGCCATTGATCTTCCTCTTCGTCTGTCAACGGCCGGTATTCAAACCAAATCGTCAGCTCGTCATCATTAACCTCAATGGGATTATCCGGACGAAGGACAAAAGATCGTTTCTCTTCTTCCTTTACATTATCTCTATCCTGCTCGGCCTGTGCCACCTTAAACCAAACCGATTTCCCATCCACTTCGAACTTGTAGTTGGTAAAATGCTCTCCTGTTTTAATGTAGTACTGGTCTTTATTCGCCCAGTGCAGTAGCACCTCTTCACCATTATAGGGAACGGCATATTTGGAATCCCGGGTGCTGATGCGCCGTTTCGTAACAAAATCCCCTTCACTGTAGTAGCGCGAAAAGAAGGTAAACAGATCGTTATAGATTTTCTTTTCGGTATCTGCACCCACCTGCTGCTTTTCCGCTTTCTTCAGTGCGTCTAAATACTTCTTGCCTAAAGGTGAATTTCTGTAAAGCTTATCAAGCTCCCCTTTTTCATTAAAAGCATCAGGTCCAATCGTATCTAAAATTTGTTGCTTGATCTCCTCAGTTTGTGAGGCATCCTGCTGTTTGTACGCCTCTAATCCTACATTGACTGCATCCAGCAAATCTTTCTCGATAAACTTTTCGATCTGAACTTTCTTCCGGTTCAAAATCCGGTAGATCCCGAAATCGAGATCAGATACATCAAATTGAAATAGCTTACGTAGTTCGTCCTGGAGCTTTTTGCGGGCTTGTTGGTTTTCGGTCATCAATAGTATTCAATTCTTATAGTTTTGGCTTAATCTAACAAAAGCACTCTCCTTTAAAAAGCAGATTTTAATTGGGTTATCCTCGAAAAATTCTGTTAAATGGTTAATTTTTAAAGTTTGAGTAGATTATTGCATATTAGGCTAAATAACTTAAAAGATTCTACGACATGAATGAGCTTAATTTGGGAAATGACCACATTCTATGGATTGCTAATAATGTTCCAGAGGGGTTAAATGAATTAGAACCAAAGGTTTTGAGAAAAGTGATTGAGCCTTGGCTAACGGCAGTCTTTCAAAGTGAACACCTTTCGCTATTGCTTGGTACAGGAATTACAACAGCGGTTGTTAATGCAGCCAATCAAAGAGCACAAGCAATGGATCGCCTTGAGTTCACTACCTGTGGCAATGTGATTAAAGATTCGGCAGATGAAACTGCCAAGCTTATGGACAGAGGCAAGCCAAATTTTGAAGACGATTTAAGAACGGCAATCGAGCTTTGGAATGGTTTGAAAATTTCAAAAAATGACAAGGCAGAAACCTTGAAATATGAAATTGATTATCAGTTAAAAATCTTAGTTCAAGGTCTTCTTGGGAATGAAAAGAATGTCCTTGAATCAGCCGATTATCATTCATCAATGGCACTGTTAAAACAATTCCTAATCAGTTTCAGCAGCCGAACCGCGACCAGAGATCGACTTCATATTTTTACAACCAATTATGACAGGTTTATTGAACATGCATTAGATCTGTCTGCGATTCATATTTTAGATCGGTTTATTGGAAAACTATCTCCAATTATGCGAATGAATAAGATGGAGTTGGATTATCATTATAACCCACCAGGTATTAGAGGTGAACCAAGATATGTAGAAGGGGTGGTACGCTATACTAAATTGCACGGTTCTTTGGATTGGCGCTTTAATGATAATGAAATTAGAAAAGAGCCTATTCAATTCGGAGAGGTTCCCGAAATAATCTCAAACCCATTTGAAGCTAAAGTTATCTATCCAAATTCTGCAAAAGGAATTGATACAGCCTACTTTCCATATTCTGAACTTTTCCGGGATTTTTCCAGTGCTACCTGCCGTCCAAATTCAGTTTTGATAACCTATGGATATGGATTTGGTGACACCCACATTAATAACATCATTCTCGACATGATGACGATCCCTTCAACCCATCTTGTAATTATTTCATATGATAAAGCAGATGGCAGAGTGGAAAATTTTGTCGATAGGTGCAATCCTTCTCAATTAACCCTTTTAATAGGTGAGCATTTCGGGGATCTTAAAACCCTTGTCGAAAACTATCTGCCAAAATCAGCAATTGATAGAATTTCAAAACGGCAAGCAAAAGTAATGGAAGTTCGTAAGGGAATTGAAAATTCACCTGGTCAAGATGAATGATTACCAAAATACATACGATTTTGAACATATAAGAGAACAAGCTGTTGGCTCTGTTGAGTTCGTATCTCCTCATGAGATAAAGGTTTTATTGGATATTAATGCTCCCAAAAACACCGCAATCAATACTGGAACACCACAACTTTTTCCAAAAGTAAATGGATTTGTGCTAATACCTAATGAAGCGGGAGCTTTAGTATGTATTATTTCATGGGTGGGGGTTGAATACTCACAATTTCCCAAAAGAAAAGGTTATCAAGATTTCAATTTAATTGACCTTCCATTTCCTCTTAGAAAACTATCAATAAGCCCACTTGGTAATCTAAAAGAAAAAGATGGGGAATATGAAATAGAGAGAGGTGTATTTAGCTTTCCTTCCGTGGGGGATATTGTTGTTGTACCAAACAAGGAACAACTTCAAGCAATTGTTCAGAACAAGGACAAGAATGCAAAAGTTAAAATTGGGACTTCTCCAATGGCTGCAAATGCACCGGTTTATGTTAATCCAGATAAAATCTTCGGAAGGCATACTGCAGTTCTTGGCAATACCGGGAGTGGAAAATCATGTTCAGTAGCGGGTTTAATCCGATGGTCTTTAGAAGCTGTATCTAAAGAATTAAATGAAGGTGAAGAATCAAATTCACGTTTTATTGTTTTAGATCCAAATGGAGAGTATTCAAAAACTTTTGATGATTTAGGTGCTACGGTAAATAAATATCAAGTCAAAATAGATGGTGATGGTAACTCAGATGTTATAAAGCAGCTAAAAGTGCCTTCATGGATGTGGAATAGTTTTGAATGGAGCTCAATATCACAAGCTACTCAAAGAACTCAAAGACCTATTTTGAGGAGAGCTTTAAAGGAAGTTAAAGCTGGTACAGATGATGAAGTTGATCTATTATTACCCAAACGTACTATTACAAGCTTGCTGATAAGTTTAAAAAATATCGAGAAATCAGGTGTAAACAGTTATGCAGGTTTTCCTGGCAAGCAAAATTTAGGTGAAATGCTTCTATCTGCAATAGAATCTCTTGCAATATTGGCAGAGGATTTAGATGGTGAAGCACTTACAAAAATTTGCGAGATTGGCAGCTCAATCAATACTGTTTTAAATAGAAGAAAACCTAATAGTAGCGGATATTATCCAGCTTTCGATTTAAAAGACATTTCTGAAATCAAAGAAAAAATTCAGGATGCACGAACAGTTTTTGGTGAGTTACATCCGTATGAAGGCCCTGATGAAGATACTCCATCATTTTTTAATAATGAAGATTTCGTAAGCCATTTAGAAAGACTTGCAGACGAGAATAACGTTCAACAATACTTGGATTTTTTCATAATGCGAATACGAAGCATTCTAACTGATGCGCGTATTTGTTCAGTAATTGAAACTCCCTCTGAAACTGAAGTTACACTTGAAAATTGGCTTCAGGACTATATAGGAGAGAATGAAAAGCCCTCAATCAATATTATTGATCTTTCCCTGGTACCTTCTGAAATATTATTTATTGTAGTTGCTGTATTGACTCGCATCATATTTGAAGCTCTTCAGAGATATAGAAAGAACACTAAAGAGGTACTACCTACAACCTTGGTGGTAGAAGAAGCACACAATTTTATTAAGCGCTACAACACAGATCATGATGAAATTTCAGCAAGCAGACTTTGTGCGCAATCTTTTGAGAAAGTTGCTAAGGAAGGAAGAAAATTCGGGTTGGGATTAGTTATTTCATCTCAAAGACCTTTTGAGCTTTCTCAAACGGTTCTTTCCCAGTGCAATACATTCTTACTGCATCGTCTTGTGAATGACAAAGATCAAGAGATGGTCAAAAAATTAGTTCCCGATAATTTAGGAGGTGTTCTCAATGAACTTCCAATATTACCTACCCGAAAAGCAATTCTTTTAGGCTGGGCCGCCCCCATTCCAACACTGGTAGAAATGAACTATTTACACGAAGAACAGCGTCCAAAATCTGAAGATCCTGACTTTTGGGATGTTTGGACTCGTAAAAAAGAAAGAAAGGTTGATTGGTCTGAAATTATCAAAGAGTGGCAAATTCTTGATAGAATACAAAGCGAAACAGATGATGATTAAGTAGTTAAATTTTTTTGATTGTACTAGTCATGGTTAAAAACCTTTTTAATAGATACGAAGGCAATAAAACCGTACGGACGTTGATTCATCTCATACCTGGTGGTGTAGGGTCAGCCATTGATGCAAATTTAGACCTTCGAATTAAAGAGTTAAAAGAGAAAAAGCTACGAACCTTTTTTGACCAGTTACATGATCAATTATCGGAATTTCCTCTGGATTTTATAGATTCCGATGATTTTTTGCACTGTTACTTTATTACTGTCCGATCCGTATTAAGTGCCAGAAGAGAAGAAAAAATCAAACTATTCGCTGACCTTTTTAGTAGTGCAATTTTCAAAGACTTTTTCAAAGAGGTGGATGAATATGAAGAAATGATTTCTGTACTGGATGATTTGTCTTATCGGGAGATTATGGTTTTGAATATTTTAAGTACTTTCGAGAAGAAACACCCCTTTAAGCCAGAGAAAAGCAAAATAAATGTAATAGAAAGTTACTGGGACAGGTTTAAAACCGCCGTTGAAACGACACTTAACATTAATAAAGAAGATGTTTCCTCGGTCATTATGAGAATAACCAGGTCCGGATTTCTTACGCCCTATATGGCCGAAAGTAATCCGGCCCCTGAAACAAAAATGGTTTTTGGAAAACCCATTAAGATGAGTGGTGGAATCATCAATACAGGAGAGCCAATTTACAGATTAAATTCATTTTATTATAAATTTAGAGGATTGGTCAGAGTGGAGTCAGAAGAGGATTCCTACTGATTTATAGCAGCCAGATAATTGGCATTATATTCAAAATATATCTCCACCCTGCAATCGATCTTCCTATTCTCCTTGTTCAGGTGTTACTGTACCAGCTTCTGATGGTTCAACTGATGTGGCTAATTGATAGATGGCAAGGTGACCATACAGGTAATTCCAACCCAGCCAACATCACAATTAACTCAGATACAGATGTAACGGCTATATTTATAAATAGAGAATATTCGCTTTCAGTAAATACTGATGGGGAAGGATCTGTGAGTGAAAGAGTGGTGCCGGCAAAAACGACAGACTATCCACATGGCACAACAGTTGAGTTAACGGCTAACCCTTCAGAGGGATGGGAATTTGTTGAGTGGCAGGGTGATTTGACTGGAACCGATATCACGCTTTTCCAGAGATTGCTGGATTGTAACTTGTCGGCTCTGGCATTGAACGTACTATACTTGAAATTGGGCTTGCCGTCTTTTGTCGGCCATTTCATAAACCACCAGTAGGCCGGATCGATGGTACGCTGGCCATCTTCGGATAAGTGGCACACCGGCAGCACAGATGTTGGCGGGGCATTGTAATTGTGATAGCCGCCATCATTATTCAGAAGAGAGGGCATCTGGCCACTGTCAACAGCATTTAAAAAGTCTTCCAGTTCCTGTAATTCGTCAAATGTTAAAGTCGCACGTCCACACATTTTTTTAATTAGATTAGGATCAAAGGAATGAAAATAGTTTATAAACTCAATGACGTATGTTCAACGTTATGATCTGGCAAAAGCTTTTTCATTGATTACATCCTGGCTGCGTTCTATTCGATCCAGCACAGCTTCATATACCTCGTCCGGTTTTAATCCCTCCAGGTCAATAGAGGAATCGGCTACGGCTTTAAGTATCGCCTGGTTGGCCGTTAGTTTTTTTAAATCCTCTTTCTGTTTTCGGGTATGAACATTTTCATATTCTCTCATAGAGCATAGGATTTGTGAGCTTTTAGGGGAATTTTAATCAGAATAATCAAATTTCTACAGACCCCAAAAAGCAGACTTTCAAATTTCGATCCTAAGGCCCGATCTCTTGCTGGAATGTGTTCTATTGTTATTGTTTGTCTGGGGCTTTCCTTTCCCGTTCCCTGTCTGCAGGCGGGTGAAAAACTTGCATGAGCGCAGCGGAAAGATTTAAAAACCGGCGATTTTCGACTGCTTATGAAACGAAATCTAAGAGGGTTGCTCATTATTGTAACAAATAAGAGGTGAAAAAAAGCCCTTTACAGCTCACAAACGGTTATTGTAACGAAATCAAAGTACATCATTT
>Ga0209487_1002963_pt1 | contig 13541 bp, 7 predicted proteins | sample Poulit2012_FD_187524 | JGI IMG/M metagenome (GOLD analysis project Ga0209487, IMG submission 187524) | Agricultural soil microbial communities from Georgia to study Nitrogen management - Poultry litter 2012 (SPAdes) (version 2) | ecosystem: Environmental > Terrestrial > Soil > Agricultural land... | reverse complement strand
CAATCCCGGGATTATTATCCGCCCTGCACCACTGGATGCCGGGCTGCGCCGCCCAGCAGCAGCCACCGTGCTAGCATCCGATGGTTTCGCATTTTCCGCCGACGGTGGTGACATCACCACTGCCGTCCATCGGTGCACCGGGATTGGGAAATGTCGTGCCGATGCTCGCGGTGCGGGCCAAGTCATGTGCCCGTCCTTCATTGCCACCCGCGATGAGAAGGATTCCACCCGCGGCCGGGCCCGGACGTTGCAAGACATGCTCAACGGTGGGGTGGTCTCCGACGGCTGGTCATCACCAGAGCTGCACGATGCGCTGGATCTATGCCTGAGTTGTAAAGCCTGCGGCAGTGATTGTCCCACCGGCATTGATATGGCCACCTTCAAGTCCGAAACACTGCACCGCACGTATCAGGGCAAGCGTCGTCCGCGATCGCACTACACGCTCGGGCGTCTCCCCCAGTGGCTTCGGATGGCCGCACCCTTTGCTCGTGTGGTGAATGTTTTGGGCAAAATCACGCCGCTGCGCAAAGCCATGCTCTTTGCCATGGGGGCCGACGGCCGCCGCTCACTGCCCGAACTTGCCGCAAAACCCTTTCGACGACTACGCAAGAACCTCGGCCCCAGGCCCCAGCCCGAAGGGACAAAAGTGGTGCTGTGGGTCGACTCCTTCACCGATAATTTATCCCCGGAGATCGCCCTGGATGCCATCACCGTGCTTGAGGCAGCCGGCTGCCATGTCACGATTGCCGAGCCCGGCATCTGCTGTGGCCTGACCCTGGTCACCACCGGCCAACTCACCGCCGCCAAACATAAACTTGCCAACACCGTCGAAGTACTAGCCCCGTACGTGGATGACGGGTACACGATCGTTGGCCTCGAACCCAGCTGTACTGCAACGTTACGTTCGGATCTCGTAGAGCTGCTGCCCAAGGACCCCGCCGCGCATACGGTATCCAGGCAGGTCAAGACCGTCGCCGAACTGCTCACCACACTGGATTGGGAGCCTCCCCAGCTCGACAGCAAATTGTTGGTGCAACCGCACTGCCACCAATACGCCATCATGGGATTTGAAACCGATCAGAAACTGCTAGAGAAATTGGGCTGCGACGTCGAAATCTCGTCCGGCTGCTGCGGACTAGCTGGCAATTTTGGCATGGAAATCGGCCACTACGATGTGTCGGTCAAAATCGCTGAGGAAGGCATCCTCAAAAACATTGCTGCCTCCCCCGACCGCGAAGTCCTTGCCGACGGCTTCTCCTGTCGCACCCAAATCACCGATCTCGACGGGACCAGCAACCAACACTTAGTACAGCTCATCGCCAAGAGACTTAGAGAGTCGTAATATCCATAGTATGAGTAGGTTTCGTTGTTCTTGGTCAGAACAACTTGCGGTCACGAAGCCCAAATCGCCTAGAGCCGGTACCCTTCCAGGCAACATAAGTAGAGCATGTCGTGAAGTTTTGGCGAAGTCAAAGAAGTACTGTTTACCCTCAAATACCCTATCCGAGCTGGAGCGATTGAGAGTCCCTTACTCAGCCTTGCCGGGAGGAAGCAGCGTACGAATATCTCCGCGAAGACGACACTGGCCGGAAGACGTATTGCAACGCTGCATCACAATAAAATCAATAATGACGAAGTCGTATTCCAGTATGTAAGTGCACCGCACGCCCGGTTACACGCTGGGCTGTCAGATCGGCGTAGTCAACTGCGGATTCTCGCGTCTCGAACACTTATTCTCGCGCTTTGTAAAGTGCAACCAAGCGTGGGATCATTCTTCACATCAAAGCTGCTCAAAGAAACTGAAGCTTCCACAGACAATCACGCCAAACGACAGAACCTGGAGATTTTCAGTCGCTGCCTGCCCTTCGAATCGACGAAGCCTCATTTGTACTCAGGTAAATGCTGGAAGCAATTGCAAGATCCTGCCAGGGCATTCCAGTTCCCTTGAAGAGTCGTGGCCGATTGGCATCTAGTGCGGCCGTGCCTAAAACTACATCCTGCAACGTAGCAGCATCGTCCCAATGAAACATGCCTCTTGCTGCCGGAATCACTAAATCGCCGGCTTCCCGCCTGGCGCTGCCCTTTGATTCAACCACGACGGCTGATCGTCGTACGAGGCCAGCATCGATCTCTCGAGATTCCGGGTCATGGGATCCGATGGCCGCAATCATCGCGTGATTTTGAACCAGATCTCCGTCAAACAGAGGTTCGCTGCTGCTCGTACAACACAGTATAAGATCTGCTTGCGCTACGACTTCCGAACTAGCTACAGTGCTCTCAACACCCATGTCCTGGATCTCGTCTGACAGACGTTGAGCATGGCCCGGATCGCGTCCGACGACATCAATGCATTTGGGAAGGAACACCGACATGAGGGCTTTGACATGTGCTCGAGCTTGTACCCCTGCACCAAACAACGTCACGCGTCCTGAATCCATCTGCGCTAGGTGTTTTATGGCTAGTGCAGTCACTGCTGGTGTCCTCAGCGCTGTGAGCTCAGCTCCGTCCAAGATCGCCACCGGGGTCAGTGACCGGCCTTCAAAGAGCACATAAACGCCCTGAATCACAGGAAGTTCTGCTGGACCGGGTTCTTCGCGCACCGTCACCAACTTGGTGCCACACCAAGCTTCCGAAGCCGATGGCATCTGTAGAAGCTGTCCAAATGAAGAAGAGTGCCGTGTACGAACCCCATCTTCTTCAGGGTCGAATCCGTCGAAAAGCGTCTGTTCTAAAACTGTGACTGCGTCTCCGAATGTCAAGCTCTCCCGGACCTGGACGGGCCCCACCCACCTTGGTTTAGCAACGAAGTCAACGGTTGAATTAGCAACTTGATTGTTCATAACTTCTCCGAACCCAACTCAATCCTTAGCCCGGTTCAAGCTGTCTTCATAGACAGGCGCTGTGGCACCAGATTTCCCGTTCTTTTCTGGTATTTCGTTCATTTTTCTTCCCAGCATTGTCGAGCGTTCTTCTAGTGGCACCAGTGGAATAGCCCCAGTGCGCATGCCGACACGCTGATCGAATATTTCACGACGAAGTACCTTCGCTAGGAAGTAGATCCCCAAGAGATTTGGCACGGTGACAAGGAAGAACATAGCGTCTGAGAAACGAACCACAGTGTCGAGCGAAACGCTCGCACCTACTACGATCATGACGAGATAGACCGCATCATAAGCACGTTCCGCCAGTTTGCTTTGGCCGAATACATAGCCCGCGGTCTTTTTTCCATAGTAAGAAAAGCTCAAGATCGTGGAGAAACCGAACAGCACAATACTCGCTGTCAATAAAAACGTGAAACCATCAGTGACTGTTGCAAACGCGTCAGTTGTGAGCGCCACACCGTCGGACTCGCTTTCGGTGTATACACCAGTGACAATAATTGCTAGCGCCGTCATGGTGCAGATAACAACCGAGTCAATGAAAGGCTCCCAGGCGGCAACAAATCCTTCTTCTGCGGGGCGTCTATTCTTTGCTGCCGAGTGTGCCATGCCTGCGGTACCAACGCCGGCAGCGTTAGAGAACAATGCTCGCTGGATTCCAATAATCGCTACACCGATGATGCCACCAGTGACGCCTTCGCCGGTAAATGCACTAGAAAAGATCAGTCCAATGGAAGCAGGTATAGCAGAGTAGTTTGCAGCAAGAATCACCAGTACGCAACCCACATACACAATAGCCATCAACGGCACGAGTCGACTGGTCAGTTTAGCAATCGAAGTAATGCCACCAACAATAACCACACCAGTCGCAAGAGCCAGTACAAGACCAATAATCCAGCCATTACCGGCCAAAGGACTATCGACGCCGCCAGTTATATTAATGACCTGCGCAGTAATCTGATTCGATTGGAAAATATTACCTGCGCCCATCACAGCAATCATCATGCCTGCTGCAAACGTAAAGCCCAGTACTTTGCCAAGCTTGGGTCGACCGATGGATTTGAGGCCGTCTCTCAGGTAGTACATAGGACCACCTGAGACGGTGCCGTCTTCATGGACAGTTCGGAACTTCTGTGCCAATGTTGCCTCGGCCATTTTCACAGCCATCCCCAATAAGCCCGCGATGATAATCCAAAGCGTGGCTCCCGGACCACCGACAGTTATAGCTACTGCTACACCAGCAATATTGCCCAGCCCGACAGTGCCCGACAGTTCCGTTGCCAGCGCTTGAAAACTGGTGACTTGACCGGGGTCACTGTGGCGGCTGTAGTGCCCCCGGATAATCCCAAGACTTAACCGCATGTCGCGGAAGGGCCGGATCCGTAACCAAAAAGTCAAGAAAATACCTGCGGATATCAGCCAGACGACTAGCAGCGGCAAATCCGCTCCGCCAACGGGGAGAGAAAAAAATACGATTTCTTCCAAGAAATCCACGAAAGGTCCGAAAGTATTTTCAATACTTTCATCAACAGAGGCACTCGAGATGAGAGCCGGAACGCCAGTTAAATACGGCATGGATACCATCCAATCAGGCAATTCGACAAGGTTGTTTGAAATCGGGGAGATTGAGAGCTCACACCCCAGGACTATATTGTGATCTACGGCACTTTTAGGTTGTCGATAACCCATAATTCATCACCGAAGGACAATTGTCAACTATTTTTGGAGAAACGCTCAGCAGAGGCAGACCCAGAAGTTCCCCTGAGCAGCACACTAGGCTCGCTCACCCACAGAGCCACAACCCCCTCTAGCAACCAGGCCGTCAGCCGAAATTCACCTCAACGGCTACACACCAGCCACCAATCTGCATACGTAAGATATTCTGCAACTAGCACCTACGCCAAACCAGTCGCCTTGCAACAACTTGCTGCATAGCCACTGACTCACAAGGACATGCAGATTCATATGACCTCAGAAGAAGCCCCCTGGGTACCACAGTTGCCATCAGGCGCGTTATCACACCCTACGACCCTGAAAGATTCCACCGAGGCGCTCATTCGTCGCGCCCTCATAAGCGGCGAGATGCACCCCGGCGAAATCTACTCCGCAAATAAACTCGCCGGCCAACTTCAGATCTCAAACAGCCCCGTCAGGGAGGCCATGATGTCGCTAGTCCACAGCGGCCTATTGGAGCTCGTTCGAAACCGTGGATTCCGAGTTGTCGAACTGACCGAGGAGGATAAGCGGGAAGTGTACGAGCTTCGCCTACAGGTTGAAGTTGAAGCAGTCCGACGCGTCGCGCACAAAGGCATAACCCAAGAACAAGTACAACAAATTACTGCACTATCCCAGCAAACTGTTGACCTCATCGAGGATCCGCTCGTCGACTACCTCGAAGCTGACCAACAGTATCACCTGGCGCTTGTGGGGCTCCTTGGCAACAATCGCTGGACGGAAATCGTAAAAAACCTTCGAGATCAATCACGAGTCAACGGCTATTACACGTTCCTGCAAGACAATGATCACCTCGTCAACAGCGCAAACGAGCACCAACGCATCACCGAAGCTGTAGTCAACGGCGAGCCCGAATTAGCTGCGGCGCTGATGGTACAGCACCTAGAATACGCACGCCCTAAACAACGATAGCCAACCACGCTCACCGTGACCTTTGACACATGTGATCGAAGCCTCTACAGTGGTTATCGATAACTGATAACCACTAAGATGAATCTGAATCATCACTGCGAGGAGAGTCCCATGGTAGAAAATGCCGTTGAAGTGAGCCTCACTTCTGCGCCGTCGCAGCCGCAATGGGCGGACGTTGTAATTCTCGGCGGCGGCGCCATTGGTGTGAGTATTGCGTGGAGCTTAGCCCACAAAGGCGTTCAGAATATTGTGGTTATAGAACGCGGAGAATTCGGTAGTGGTTCTTCTGCAAAACCTCTTGGTGGTGTGCGTGCAAACTTTTCAGATCCAGCCAACATCACCCTCGGGCAACGTTCACTCGAAACATTCCGCAACTTTAAGCAGGATTTCGGGATCGATATCGGACTACGAAACGTTGGGTATCTTTTTTTGGCGCGCACTGAAGAAGAAGCGGCAGGTCTCAGCTTTGCCACCCAAGTGCAGAATGACATGGGTGTGAACAGTAGAGACATTTCGCCTGACGAATGCTTCGAACTGAATCCATATTTGAACACCTCAGCAGTCGTTGCCGGCGCTTTCTCCCCTGAGGATGGGTATGCACAACCTGCCAAGGTGGTGGAAGGGTTCGTCAAGTCCGCCCAGCAACTCGGCGTGACATTCTTGAACAACACCGAAGCGCTCCAAGCAGATGTTGGCCCCAATGGTGTTCAAACAGTCCATACCAATCGTGGAAAAATCATCACCGAGGCGGCGATTTGCGCAACCGGGGCGTGGAGCAAGCAGGTCGGCGAAATGTTTGGAGTAGACCTGCCAGTAGAACCCGTTCGGCGCTTAGTCGCTTTCACCCCACAACAAGCCAAACCCCATCCGACCGTCCCGTTCACCCTGGATTTGGGAACTACCTTCTATTTTCATAACTCAGGCAATGGTCTCCTCCTTGGCATTTCTCATAACCAAGAACCAGGCTTTTGTCGTGAGTTCAGCTACGACTGGACCACTGAACTCAACGCGGCGGCGGGCATCATTGCCCCATCGATAGAAAATATGGAGATCGTTGGCGGCTGGGCTGGCCTCTACGAGAACACCCCTGACCATAACGCAATCATTGGCCGGTCAGATGAGATCCCGAACCTCTTCTACGCCACCGGATTCTCCGGACACGGATTCTTACAATCCCCTGCTGTTGGCGAGTTGGTAGCTGACATGTACTTGGGCCAAGAGTCCTTCATGGATCCCACACCGTTCTCAGTTGGACGTTTCACTCAACAAACCAACCAAACGGCCGCAAGAGAACTGCACATTATCTAACCCGTTCCAGGCGCCATCAATAACCAACCGAAAGGTACCCAACATGGCTTTCCAAGAACTTTGGCAACTCCGTGCGGCGTTTGCCATCCAGCTTTCGCATATGTACGGCGAAGAAGTCCCCGCTTATAACACGTTGGTGGATGTGTCCACCGAGGTCAACCGCGATTATATGAAACGCAATGGTACAGATGCCGAACGCCTTGGCAGCATCGAACGTGTCACGGCCGAACGACATGGTGCGATTCGGGTTGGCTCGCCAGAAGAGATGTCACAGGTTGCCCGAGTGTATGCGGCATTTGGCATGTACCCCGTGGGTTTCTACGATCTGCGTGACGCATCGTCGTCATCAGTGCCAGTCGTCTCCACGGCCTTCCGTCCAACAGACCCAGCGGAGCTGGCCAAGAACCCATTCCGGGTATTCACCTCGATGCTCGCCGCTGATGACCCACGATTCTTCACTGAAGATCAACAACGCCGACTCCAAGCGTTCATTCGCGACCGAACTCTGTTCCCGGAAGAGCTGCTGGTGCTGGCGGATAAAGCCGCCGAACATGGTGGTCTCGAAGATGATGAGGCCACTGAGCTCCTCGAGCTGGCAACCGGAGCTTTCAAACTCTCCGATGATCCGGTTGATTACGCCTGGTATAAGGAGCTCGAAGAAGTTTCGGCCGTTGCGGCAGACATCGGTGGTGTAACCACCACCCACATCAACCACCTCACTCCGCGTGTGCTGGATATTGATGATCTGTACGGTCGGATGGAAGCACTAGGCATCACCATGATCGATGAAGTCCAAGGACCACCCGCATGGCAAGGCCCAGACATTCTGCTGCGCCAGACTTCGTTCCGGGCACTGGATGAAGAACGGGTTTTCCAGTTCGAAGACGGTACCGTTGGCCCCGGAGAGCTTCGTGTTCGTTTCGGAGAAGTCGAACAGCGCGGGATTGCCCTGACTCCAAAGGGCCGCGAGCTCTACGATCAGATGTTGGCAGAAACCGACCGCCGCCTCAAACAGTACGGAGGCGTTCGCACGGATGTCGCTCGTCAGGTGTGGGCTGAAAATCTGCCAAATTCCGAACGCGGTCTTGCATTAGAAGACCTCGCATTCTTCACCTACCGACTGGCCGATGATGTTAGTGATGCAATTCTGGCAGATTTACCGGAAACCGTTACGCTCGTTTCGCTGATCGACGCCGGCATCGTCGTTGCGGAACCCATCGTCTACGAAGATTTCCTCCCCCGCTCGGCGGCAGGCATTTTCCAATCCAACCTGACTGGGGAAGGATCCCGCGATGACGCGCTGCAAGGCACCGACTACGACATCGATGTGATGTCCGAAATCGTGGGCCGAACCGTTGCTGACCCGCATGACCTCTACCGTGCCCAACAAGAAGTATCACTGGACAAGATCTCAAAACAGCTGGGGCGGACCATCGAATCTTTCACAGCTACTCTGACTGCCTAAACCAGACAAGACATTAGATAAGGACACTTTTATGACTACCCAAATTGCAGAATCAACTCTGGCCGCCAAAACTCTAGAAGCTCTCAAGGCCTGTGGCGTTGACGAAGCTGATCTGACCGGACCCCGTGCAGTGTACTCACCTGTGAATGGTGAACTGCTGGTCAACATCAAAGATGACACTCAAGATACCGTACGCAAGGCCATTGACGAAGCTGAAGAGGCCTTCAAAACTTGGCGCGAAACACCTGCCCCGGTTCGTGGTCAGGTTGTGAAACGCTGGGCCGAGCTGCTGAGTGAGCACAAACAAGACCTGGCCGCGTTGGTCACCGCAGAAGTCGGCAAAATTACTTCTGAGGCCGAAGGCGAAGTACAAGAAATGATCGATATCTGTGACTTCGCCGTTGGCCAGTCACGGATGCTATATGGCCAGACCATGCCATCGGAACGCCCGGGCCACCGTCTTATGGAAACCTGGCATCCACTGGGTGTAGTCGGCGTTATCACCGCGTTCAACTTCCCGGTAGCGCCCTATGCCTGGAACACTGCCCTGGCGCTAGTTGCCGGTGACACGATTGTGTGGAAACCATCGGCCATTGGTTCCCTCTCTGCGCTGGCCACCGATGCCCTATTGGCTCGCGCCATGGCCGATTCTGGTGCACCCGCCGGCATTCACCACGTTGTGCTGGCCGATCCCGATGCGGCCCGTCCGATCCTGGAAGACCCCCGTGTCGAACTCGTCTCTGCGACCGGTTCCACCCGCATGGGTAAAGAAATCGCACCGATTATTGCCGCACGTTTCGGCCGCTACCTATTGGAGCTGGGTGGAAACAACGCAGCTATCGTGACACCATCGGCCGATCTGGATCTGGCGCTGCGCGGCATCGCTTTTGCTGCAGCAGGTACCGCAGGTCAACGTTGTACCACTATGCGTCGTCTCATTGTGCACGAATCGGTAGCCGACGACCTGGTGGACAAACTCGTACGAGCATACAAAACGCTGACCATTGGTGATCCTTCCAAAGACGGTACCCTCGTGGGCCCCCTGGTCAACCAGCAGTCGTATGACGGTATGCAGTCCGCGCTGGCTGCTGCCAAGGAACAAGGCGGAGAACTCCTCGTTGGTGGTAAACGCGTGCTGGCCGACGAACACCCGGATGCCTACTATGTGGAACCGGCCATCGTCCGCATGCCGGCACAGTCTCAGGTGGTCAAAGAAGAGACGTTCGCCCCGATCCTGTATGTCCTGACCTACTCCGAATTTGACGAGGCACTGGAAATTCACAACGGCGTCCCGCAGGGCCTGTCATCGTCGATCTTCACCTCGGATCAGACCGAATCAGAGATCTTCTTGTCACCACGTGGTTCCGACTGCGGGATCGCTAACGTGAATATTGGGACCTCCGGTGCCGAAATTGGTGGTGCCTTCGGTGGCGAAAAAGAAACCGGTGGAGGTCGAGAATCCGGCTCGGACGCGTGGAAGATTTACATGCGACGTGCGACCAACACTGTGAACTACTCCGGTGAGCTGCCACTGGCTCAGGGCGTCGAATTCATCTAAGTCCCGAGCCATCCGCGACACGTTATTGATTTTCAACATCGGAGTATTTAGTGAGTGACTATTTCAATCAGCTTGATGAATGGGGTCCTGAAAAGATCGTTGTGGTCAGTGACCCCGACATTGGAATGAAGGGTGTCCTGGTCATCGACAACACGGCCCGCGGCATCGGCAAGGGCGGCACTCGAATGATGCCAACCGTCGATGTTCCCGAGATTGCCCGTCTGGCACGGGTGATGACCTGGAAATGGGCTGCCGTGGATCTGTTCTACGGCGGTGCCAAAGCCGGTATCCGGTTTGATCCGGGCTCACCGGATAAAGAACGCGTCCTGCGGTCATTCGTACGGAAACTGCGCAATGAAGTACCCGAGGAGTACGTTTTCGGGCTCGATATGGGGCTCACCGAGTACGATGCTGCCATTATCAATGATGAATTAGGTCGTGGTGCTGCGGTCGGCACACCGTATGAGCTGGGCGGTATCCCATATGACCAGCTCGGCATCACCGGCCACGGAGTCGCAGAAGTGGTCGATGAAATCGCTGGTCAGCAGAATCTGCAGGGTTCCAGTGTTGCGGTTCAAGGCTTCGGAGCAGTTGGGCATTCAGTTGCCAAACGACTCCACGAGCTAGGGTACCGAGTTACCGCAGTGTCGTCGGTTAAGGGTGCCCTGGCCAATTCCGATGGTCTGGATATTCCGGCGCTGCTGCAGGAACGTGCGGCTCTGGGCGATGACTTCGTGTATAACCATCCTGAATTGGCCATCGAGCCCGGTCAGGAACTGTTTGTGGACGCCGACATTGTGGTGCCGGCAGCGCTGCAGAACGTCATCAACGAAACCAATGTTGCTGATATCAAGGCTAAGCTCCTGGTCGAAGCAGCCAACCTGCCCACTAATGCTGGTGCTCAGGCAGCGCTACGTGACCAAGGCATCACCGTGGTGCCCGACTTCATCGCCAACGCCGGCGGTGTTGTGAGCGCCGCGTTCGCTATGGAAGCTCGATTCTCCCCCTTCCGGGTCGATCCAGCCACCATTCTAGAAACAGTATCCACAAAACTGCGTGCCAACGCGGTCACCACCCTGGAAGAAGCCCAGCGTCACGAGCAGACCACGCACGAAGCTGCTCGCAGATTAGCCCAGGAGCGGGTCCGTGCAGCCATGGACCTGCGCGGTCGCCGTGTTCTGCAGCCAAGTGCCGTGTAGTGAGATGCAGGCTACCCGCGGTGGAAGGAACCGTTTGAGATGACCGATCTGGCACCAACTATTCTGGACCGAGTCCAACACATCACCGCTCGCCTAAGCGAGGTACTCGATGGTGATGTGGATGCAACATCGTTGACTCGCGCCATCTATTCTACCGATGCTTCGAACTATCGTGTCGTCCCGGATATCGTGGTGCTGCCACGCCATGCAGACGATGTAGTGGCAGCTGTCGAGGTTGCGCGGGACTACTCGTTACCGATCACCCCTCGCGGTGGTGGGACCTCGTGTGCGGGCAACTCGGTGGGGCCAGGGTTGGTGCTGGATTTCTCTCGGTATATGAACCAAGTGCTGGAGATTAATGTCGAACAGCAGACGGCCGTGGTGCAACCTGGAGTAGTGCTCAGCGATTTGCAAGAGGCACTCGCCCCGCATGGTTTGCGGTTTGGGCCGGATCCTTCCACAGCCAACCGGGCCACCATTGGTGGCATGATCGGCAATAATGCTTGTGGCCCGCATGGTCTGTCATACGGGCGCACCGCAGATAATGTGATGGCCATGCGATGGCTGACCGGTACCGGTCAGGTACTCGATGTTGGGTGTGGTGCTGACGGACTCGCTGGGATTGCCGGCTTGGAAGCTTTCGTGATGAGCCACCTAGCAGTATTGCGCACCGAATTTGGTCGTTTTGATCGGCAGATCTCAGGGTATTCTCTGGAGCATTTGCTGCCCGAGAATAACCGGAACCTGGCGGCCGCCCTGGCCGGGACCGAGGGCACCGCAGGCATTATTTTAGAAGCCACGGTCAAGGTCGTCCCCGCGTCTGCTGCTCCCGCGTTGGCCGTGCTGGGCTATCCCGATATGGCCACTGCCGCTGATGACGTAGTCAACTTACTTCCCCATAAACCACTGGCGCTTGAAGGGTTGGATGCCCAGCTCATCGAAGTGATTCGCCGAGCAAAAGGTGCCACGGCCACCCCGGATTTGCCCGCTGGTGGCGGCTGGCTCATGGTCGAATTAGATGGCGCCGATGCCACCGACGCACTACAGGGGGCCAATGCACTGATTGCTGATTCCTCAGCCATTGACTCAGTTGTCCACCCGGCCGGGCCAGAAGCCACCCGCCTGTGGCAAATCCGCGCAGACGGAGCAGGGCTGGCAGGTCGTACCGCCGACGGTCAACAAGCCTGGCCCGGTTGGGAAGACTCCGCCGTCCCGCCCGAACACTTAGGCGATTATCTTCGCGACTTGGAATCACTCATGACCGCCCATGACTTATCAGGTCTGGCATACGGGCATTTCGGTGACGGCTGCATTCATCTGCGCATTGATTTTCCGCTTGCTACCACGCCAGAAGTCATGCGCGCTTTCATGGAAGAAGCAGCTAACTTAGCGGCAAGCTACGGCGGGTCACTCTCCGGTGAACACGGGGACGGACGAGCCCGCTCCGAACTCTTGCCCGCTATGTACAGTACCGAGGCGCTCGAGGCGATGTCCGGTTTCAAAGGGCTCTTCGATCCCGACGATGTTCTCAATCCTGGCGTTGTCGTGCGCCCGGATCCGCTGGATGCTAACCTCCGCCGTCCAGCTGCTGATACTGTCATGGCCTCGGATGGTTTTGCGTTCGCGGCCGACGGTGGCGACATCACCAGCGCGATCCACCGCTGTGTAGGTGTAGGCAAATGCCGCGCCGATGCCCGCGACACCGGCCAGTTCATGTGCCCATCCTTCACCGCAACACGCGATGAGAAGGATTCCACCCGCGGACGAGCCCGGGCACTGCAAGACATGCTCAACGGTGGGGTGGTCTCCGGCGGTTGGTCCTCGCCCGAACTCCACGATGCTTTAGATCTGTGTTTGAGCTGTAAAGCCTGCGCCAACGATTGCCCAACTGGCATTGATATGGCAACTTTCAAGTCCGAAACACTCCATCGCACGTACCAAGGCAAACTTCGTCCCAGAGCCCATTACACCCTGGGCCGTCTGCCCCAGTGGCTGCGGCTGGCCGGCCCTTTCGCTCGCATGGTCAACGCGTTGGGTAAAATCACCCCGCTGCGCAAAGCCATGCTCTTGGTCATGGGCGCCGACGGCCGCCGCACCCTGCCCGAGCTCGCAACAAAACCATTCAGTAGACTGCGCAAAAATCTAAGGCCAAGGCCCCAGCCTAATGGTACGAAAGTCGTGCTATGGGTCGATTCCTTCACCGATAGTCTGTCCCCCGAAATCGCCGTGGACGCCATCACCGTGCTTGAAGCCGCAGGTTGCGATGTCACGATTGCTGAACCCGGCATTTGCTGTGGTCTGACGCTAATAAGTACCGGCCAACTCACCGCCGCCAAACAAAAACTCGCCAACACCGTCCAAGCGCTAGCCCCCTATGTTGAGTCAGGCTATACCGTGGTTGGTTTGGAACCCAGCTGTACCGCAACACTGCGTTCAGATCTCGTAGAGCTTCTGCCGAAGGATCCCGCCGCGCATGCGGTATCGAG
>Ga0209487_1002962_pt1 | contig 13542 bp, 8 predicted proteins | sample Poulit2012_FD_187524 | JGI IMG/M metagenome (GOLD analysis project Ga0209487, IMG submission 187524) | Agricultural soil microbial communities from Georgia to study Nitrogen management - Poultry litter 2012 (SPAdes) (version 2) | ecosystem: Environmental > Terrestrial > Soil > Agricultural land... | reverse complement strand
TTTTTGATTGATATATTTTTTACAAAGGTGAAACCATTTCTAAAAACCATTCTTTCACTTCTCCTGATAAATGTGGAGAAAGTTTGTCTTCACAGAATTTATGATATTCGTTGATCCATTCAATTTCATCCTGAGTCAACATTTCTTTGACAATGGATTCTTTAAAAAATGGACAAATCGTTAAAGTTTCAAATTCATAAAATTGATTCCATTCCGTTTTCTTCCATTCCTTGACTGCTATCAAATTCTCATGGCGAATTCCATATTCACCTTCCACATAATATCCAGGCTCATTAGAAACAACCATTCCTGGTAAAAGTTGTACAGGATTTAAATCTTTTCTGATGTTTTGAGGACCTTCATGCACATTCATAAAACTCCCAATACCATGTCCAGTTCCATGGTTATAATCCTTGCCTTCTTCCCACAAAGCCAGACGTGCAAATGCATCTAAATGAACGCCTGCTGTACCTTTAGGGAATTTAACTTTCGATAACTGAATTAATCCTTTCAATACCAAAGTTGAATTTCTTTTGAATTCTTCCGAAACTTCACCTAAAGGAAAAGTTCTTGTAATATCAGTTGTTCCTTCCAAATATTGCCCACCAGAATCCACTAAAATACTTCCATCTTTTTCGATTGATTTTGCAGTTTCTTTATCGGCAGAATAATGGATGATTGCTCCATTTCCTTTGTAACCAATTATACTTGTAAAGCTGGTTCCTACGAAATTTTCTCCTTCTGCTCTGAATTGTTCCAGCTTTTCTCCTATGGTATATTCAGTCATATCTTCTTTACCAACATTATGCGTCAACCAATGAAGAAATTTGACCATCGCAACTCCATCTCTCACCATCACTTTTCTAAAACCATCCAACTCTGTTTCATTTTTTATGGCTTTCATCAAATGTCCAGGAACAGGTCGAACGATCAATTCATTTTGAAGTTTTAATGCTTCGAATATCGATTGATTGCTGTTGGGGGCAACCAAAACTTTTTCATCTTTCAATAAACTTAATTCAGGTAAAAAAGTTTCGTAAGGCATCAAAGTCACATTTGCACTTTTCATGGCTGACTTCGCTTCATCGGTTAACTTTTCAATGTCAACAAATAATTTTGCATCGTCCAAAGTAATTAATACATACCCCAAAAATACTGGATTACATTCCACATCACTTCCTCTTAAATTCAAAGTCCAAGCGACATCATCCAAACTGGAAATTATATGTGAAGTGGCCGATTCTTTTTTCAATTCTTCACGTATTTTCTCCAATTTACTTTCAACCGATTCACCTGCCCATTTCAATGGATGAACGAAAATCGGATTTTTACGAACCTCTCCTCTATCTGTCCAAACATCGTCCAATAAAGGTAAATCTATCAGTTGTCTATTGTTCTTTTCTAATTTAGTTTTCAAAGCTTTCCAATTTGCATGTGAAGTAGCTAATGCATTTACAGCTACTTTTGCTCCTTCCTTGGACTCTGAAATTATCCAATCAATATAATTAGGTGTTCCTTCGATTCCATCTTTAAATAAATCTATACCCGAACCTTCTAACTCAATTGGAGCTTGCGTGAAATATCGGCCATCCGTCCATAAACCTGCTTTCTCTTTCATCACAACAACAAATCCTGCAGATCCTGTAAATCCAGTTAGCCATGACCGCTCTTGCCATTCATTGGGTAGATATTCACTCATATGAGGATCAGCTGAATAAACAATAAATGCATCGATATTGTGTTTACTCATTTCCTCTCTTAATAAAGCTAATTTTTCTTTTGCCATCATATCATTTATTTTGGTGCTGAAATTTACAAAAAGCTTGAGGAAACTCACTTCTATTATTGTTAATTAATTCTAAAACTTGGTCCCATTTTTTTATTATTAAATTCAATTTAAATTCATTCGTATATTTGAAAATCTTATCTACCAAATTCTCAAAATGTCCGAAGTCATCAACAACAAAACTGTTTTTAGTCTTTTAGAAGTTGCCAATAGCATTCAAAAAACGATTAGTTCTCGCTATACAAGCAGTTATTGGGTGAAAGCTGAAATGAATAAATTGAATCATTATTCGCATTCTGGACATTGTTATCCTGAATTGGTCGAGAAAAAGGACAATAAAGTCATTGCTGAAATGAGAGCTGTGCTTTGGAAAGGTAATTTCGATAGAATCAATGCTCAATTTCTAAAAACTTTAAATGAACCACTAAAAGATGGAATTAAAATTCTTTTTTTAACTCAAATAAATTTTGATCCTAAATATGGAATTTCTTTAAATATTTTAGACATCGATCCGAGTTATACTTTGGGAGATCTTGAAAAAGAAAAACAACAAAATATCATCCGCCTAAAAAAGGAAAATTTATTTGATAAAAATAAAACTTTACAACTTCCATTAATTCCTCAAAGAATCGCCATTATTTCAGTTGAAACGAGTAAAGGTTATGCTGACTTTCTAAATGTTATCGACAATAACCAATGGAATTATAAATTCTTTCATATGCTTTTCCCTTCTTTGTTGCAGGGCGACAAAGCACCTTCGAATATCATTGAACAACTGCATAAAATCAGAAAAGTCAAACATCATTTCGATTTGGTGGCAATCATTAGAGGTGGCGGTGGCGATATAGGTTTGGCTTCTTATAACAATTATGATTTAGCGAAAACAGTAGCGAGTTTTCCATTGCCAGTTCTCACAGGAATTGGACACGCAACCAATGAAACTGTTACAGAAATGGTGGCACATTCCAATCATATCACTCCGACCAAATTGGCTGAATCTCTACTGCAGAAGTTTCACGATTTTTCAGTTCCCGTTCAGAAAGCCGAAGAGCAAATGATTTATCAAGCAAGAATGATTTTGAATGAGAATAAATTTAACCTAAAAAATGAAATGAAGTTCTTTAAATCATTGACTCAAAATATTTTAAATCAAAATAATTCTCTGCTGAATCAATTGCCAATTACCTTGTCAAAGGAAATAAAAAATCTAATCAAAGAAAATAAATTTTACCTCGATCAAAATTCTGAACATATAAAAAAGGATGCTCAACAACTTCTAAAATATCAAAAACAAAAATTGGATTCATTGGAAAAAAATGTTGAGATTTTAGATCCAAAAAATGTTTTGAAAAGAGGATTTAGCATTACAAAATTCAATGGAAAATCAATCAAAAATCCAAATGATTTAGAAATTGGACAAAACGTAGAAACTATTTTGTATGAAGGAGAATTTACAAGTAAAATTGAAAAAATAAAACCAACGAATTGATATGAAAGAAGAAATTAAATATACAGAAGCTTTTGAAGAATTGCAGCAAATTGTGAGCGAAATCGAACAAGGAGAAATTTCAGTCGATGAACTTTCGGATAAAGTTAAAAGAGCAACTTTATTGATCAAAATTTGTAAGAACAAATTGACCCAAACCGAAGAAAATGTAGAGGAAATTTTAAAAGAATTAGAAAGCGAAGAACCTATTTAAAATGTTAGATGTCGTTTGTGCAATTATAATCAATGATGATAAAGTTTTGATTTGTCAACGTTCAGAAAAAATGAAACTTCCTCTCAAATGGGAATTTCCTGGAGGTAAAATCGAAAAGAATGAAAATGAAATCGATGGTCTGAAGCGTGAAATCTTAGAAGAATTAAAAATTGAAATTGAAGTTTTCCAAAAATTAAGCAAGGTAGAACATCATTATACAGATTTTTCAATTCAGCTCACACCTTACATTTGCAACATAAAAAAAGGAAATCCTCTGCCGATGGAACACAAGCAGATAAAATGGGTAGCATTCAATGAGTTGAAAACTTATGATTGGGCAGCAGCAGATTTACCAATTGTCGATGAATTGATGGAGTTTTGGACTGAAAATCAATTATAAACGATAGAATTTATCAAAGAATAAGCTCTTCACATAAATCTAAGTATTTGTACTTCTATACAATCCTCAAATTTACTATCTTTGCAATCCTTAAATAAATATTGAACATGTTTCAGAGTTTACAAGATAAATTAGACAAGGCACTACATACTTTAAAAGGTAAAGGTCAAATTACAGAAATCAACGTAGCAGAAACCGTAAAAGAAGTTCGTAGAGCTTTGGTAGATGCGGACGTTAGTTATAAAGTAGCCAAAGAATTCACCGATAAAGTAAAGGAAAAAGCACTCGGTCAAGACGTATTGACTTCATTGAATCCTAATCAATTAATGGTTAAAATCGTTCATGACGAGTTAGCGAAATTGATGGGCGGTGAAAGTGCTGAATTGAATTTAAGCGACAATCCAACTATCATATTAATCGCTGGTTTACAAGGTTCGGGTAAAACCACTTTTTCAGGTAAATTAGCCAATTACTTAAAGACTAAAAAGTCGAAAAATCCATTATTGGTTGCTGGTGACGTTTATCGACCTGCGGCCATTGATCAGCTAAAAGTTTTGGGTGAACAAATCGGTGTTCCTGTTTATGCTGAAATTGAAAATAAAAATCCAGTTGAAATTGCTCAAAATGCTTTGGCACAAGCAAAAGAAAGCAAACACAATGTTGTGATTGTCGATACGGCTGGACGTTTGGCCATTGACGAAGCGATGATGAATGAGATTCGTACGTTGCATCAAACTTTGAAACCTACTGAAACCCTTTTTGTTGTTGACTCGATGACAGGTCAGGATGCTGTAAATACTGCAAAAGCATTCAACGATGTTTTAGATTACAATGGAGTTGTACTGACGAAATTGGATGGTGACACAAGAGGTGGAGCTGCGCTTACGATTAAAACTGTAGTTGATAAACCCATTAAATTTATATCAACTGGAGAGAAAATGGAAGCTTTGGATATATTCTATCCTGAGCGTATGGCGGACCGTATCCTTGGAATGGGAGACGTTGTTTCTTTGGTTGAAAGAGCACAAGAACAATTCGACGAAGAAGAAGCAAAAAGACTTCATAAGAAAATTGCTAAAAACACCTTTGATTTTGACGATTTCTTGAAACAAATCCAACAAATCAAACGTATGGGTAATATGAAAGATTTGATGGGAATGATTCCTGGTGCAGGAAAAGCACTGAAAAATGTTGAAATCGATGATGATGCATTCAAAGGAGTTGAAGCCATTATTTATTCGATGACACCAGACGAAAGACAAAATCCTAAAATCATCGACGCAAGTAGAAAAAGAAGAATTGCTAAAGGTTCAGGAACTTCGGTTCAAGAAGTGAATCAACTGTTAAAACAGTTCTCAGAAATGGGTAAAATGATGAGATTTATGCAATCTTCGAGCGGACGTAAAATGATGCAAATGATGGGTAAAAACTCACCTAAAATGTAATTGATATATTTGAAATCTGAAATTTAGATTTCAAATATTTTTTTTATAAAAAGAAAAACTATAAGCCTAAACCCAAAACAAGGGATTTGATTTTAAATTCCTGTTTGACTTTATATAAGTCTTATTATATTTGTTATTCATTAAAAAATGAGAGCTTAGCTATGGAATATTTAGATTTTGAACAACCCATTAAAGAATTGCAAGAACAACTTGATAACTGTAGGGTTGTGGGTGAGGAAAATGGCGTTGATGTAAGACAAGCCTGTAAACAAATTGAAGCTACAATTGAAGAATCAAAAAAGAAGATATACTCAAATTTGACGGCATGGCAAAAAGTTCAACTTTCACGTCATCCTTCAAGACCTTATTCACTCGATTATATATACGAAATCACTGATAATACTTTTATCGAATTGCACGGCGATAGGAACTTTGGTGATGATAAGGCTATGATTGGTGGAATGGGAAAAATCGATGGAATGCCATTTATGTTTGTTGGACAACAAAAGGGAAAAAACACTAAAGAACGTCAGTACAGACGTTTTGGTATGCCAAATCCTGAAGGTTACAGAAAAGCACTTCGATTGATGAAATTGGCTGAAAAGTTCAACATTCCTATTGTAACTTTAATGGATACTCCGGGTGCTTATCCTGGTTTGGAAGCTGAAGAAAGAGGTCAAGGTGAAGCCATCGCGAGAAATATTTACGAAATGATGAAACTTACAGTTCCTGTAATTAGCGTTGTTATCGGTGAGGGTGCAAGTGGTGGTGCTCTGGGAATCGGTGTTGGAAATAAAGTTTTCATGATGGAAAACACTTGGTATTCGGTGATTTCTCCAGAAAACTGTTCAGCGATTTTATGGCGTTCATGGGATTACAAAGAACAAGTGGCAAGTCAAATGAAAATGACACCTGAAGATATGCTGAAATTGAAAATTATCGATGGAATTATCAAAGAACCATTAGGTGGAGCTCATTACGATCCATCGAAAGCTGCCAACGAATTGAAGAAACAAATTCTAAAAACTTATAAGGAGTTGAGTAAATTGTCAGGCGAAGAATTGAAAACCCAAAGACAAGAAAAATTCATTGCTATGGGAGAATTTAGTGGTTAAATTCCGCTGACTTTTCGATTGAAATTAAATAATTATTACAAAATAAAACAAGCCAACTCTAAGTTGGCTTGTTTCTTTTATACTGTTTTGAATGGGTTTTCTAATATATATTCGATTTGATTCAAAGTTTTGATCGAAGGTTTATTGAAGAAAATTCCAGAATCACTTCCATTTCTCATTCCTCGAACAAATAAATAAAATACACCTCCAAAATCTCGAGTGTAATTGAACTTAGCTCCTAACCTATTTTCCAAATATTTTTTCACAGCATAACAATAAATCAAATATTGTAAATGATAATTACTTTCGCTCATCGCCTGCTGCAATTGTTCATCTGAATAACTCTCAACATTTGGTCCTAAATAATTTGATTTCCAATCAAGAATATAAAATTTCCCATCTTTTTCAAAGAATAAATCAATTTTTCCATTCATCACTCCTTCGATTTGACCTTTGTATTTTTCGGAAATAATTATTCCTTCATCCATTAATTTCTCCAATTGAAAAGGACTAAAAGTTTTCACAGGAAAGTCAAATTCCAATTCATGTATGCATTTCTCAGGTCTTATACTCGACAATTTAAATCGATGATTGTTTGTTTGAATTTCTGTGTGCAAAACATGAGTAACGAGTTCTTTTAACTTTAAATACAACTCTTCGTCGGTCTTTGAAACAAACCTTTTGATCGCTCTTTCAATCACCCATTCCCAAGATTCTTCGTAAGTGAAATCTAAATTTTCAAAAATGAAATGTAGGAAATTTCCCGTTTGAGCTCCTTTCTTTAATTCCTTGAAAATAAAATCATCATAGGCTTCATCTGAACTTTCAAATTGCTCTTTAATTTTCCATTCTAAACGTGCAGCCAATCCGCTATAACTCATTTTTAACCAATTGTTTTCTTTCAAATGAAAATTCTCAACTTTTAGAATTTTTGAATTTCCTTGAACCTCAGCTATGTATCTATTCAATTGTTCTTTGTCGAACGAAACATTTTCTTTGGCAATGAATTCACCATCATATTCTAAATTATTTAAAAAAGTGGTGAGTGTGGTATTTTTACCTAGTCTTTCATTTTTATAAATAAAACATTTATAAACAGCACGTGTCAAAGTTACATAAACCAACCTTCTATTTTCTTGTTCTTCTTGTTGCTTAACCTTATCAAATTGATCATCAATAAATTGAGAAGGTTTTCCTGATTTATATTCCCCATTTTCATTTCTGTACGAATAAACTTTATTTGATTCAGTTTTAAATTTAAAATCTAAAGTTGGAGCAAAAACTATTGGATATTGCAAACCTTTACTACTATGAATGGTTGTAATACTGACCGCATCTTCATCGCTTTCAACTCTTTGAATCATTTCATCTTCATTCGAATCATTTTTTTGAATGTTGATTTTCAGCCAATTCAATAAATCGTTCGGTCCGAAATTTTGTCGATGTGCTGTTTTGTATAAAATTTCTAAAAGATGAAATAAATTCGTGATTATTCTTTCTCCATTTCCTGAAGGATGATTCAATAAATATTGTTCAATGTTGAAATCGACTATAAAGCTTTTCAAAGCAGAATAAATTCCATCGTTTCGCCATTTTTCATTGTACAATCTAAATTTTTCGACCAACTTTTCTTCATCTAAAATCTGAATTTTATCCGTATTCCAACCTATATAATTGCTCATCAAAGCTCGATTGAGATTGGCACGATTGTGATGAATAAACGCTTCTAATACATAAAGAATTTCCTTTGCTTCATCGGATTGTAGAACTTTTGAATCATCGATGCTCACCGAAGGAATTCCCAATTTTGACAATTCACTTTTAATTTCAACACCATTTTTTTTACTTCGTACCAAAATCGCAATATCAGAAGGCCTAACCCTTCGCATTTCATTGTTCAATAGATCTGGGATCAAATAATTTTCATTGGTCAATAAATCTAAAATTTGAAGGCTTAAATTCTCATAGACAACTGCTTTAGTCTTGAAAGATGAAATACTTATGGGAACACATTTCTGATTTTCAAAAGTTAAATTCCCTTTCGAACTATTTTTCGGCGCATCGACTTTGATGTAATTGATTTGACTTTTTTCGCCTTCAAAAGCAAAAGTGTCAAAGTTTTCTTTTGGAAGGAAAAATCGATTCATAGCTTCGATCAAATCTGGAGTCGATCGATAATTCACATTCATGCCATAAACATTGTCCACTCCTTCCCTCGCCTTGAAATAAGTCGCTATATCGGCCTTTCTCCAAGCATAAATCGATTGTTTTGGATCGCCTATATAAAACAACAAAGCATGTCCCTGAAATGCTTTTTCAAAAATTTCAAATTGCAATTTATCTGTGTCTTGAAATTCATCGATAAAAATCGCTTGGTATTTATTTCTCAATTCATTTTCCAAAGCATGATTTTCTCTTTCATGAAGTGAACGGTGTAAATTATTGATCAAATCATCGAAAGACAAAATGTTTCTCGATAATTTTTGTTGATTGACGAATTGAATCGATTGTTGAATGGCCGATGAAAGAATATGCGACAAAAATTCATCGATTTGTTTATCTAAATTTTCTTTGGCTGAAGTGATTTTTTCGTGACATTCGACCAATTCAGGAATCTTTTGTACATATTGTGATTTGATTTTTTCTGCTACAACTTTCATTAAATTCTCAGGTTCTGAAACTAACGGCTGTAGATTTTTTTTAGCGTGAGTATTATTATTAATAATTTCAATTAAATGATCTTGGTTGTTTAAAATGTATTGATAAACTTCATTTTGAGTTTGTGTCAATGCTTCAGTTTTATTTTGAATTTCATCATAAAATTCATCAATTATAAACTCATTAATTTCATAATACTTATGACTTTCATAAAAAACAAAATCTTTTCCATTCAGATGAGAATTGACTATTGATCGAATAGAATCTATACTTAATTTTTTATCAATCAATAAAAGTTTCAGCACCTGTTGAGGCAAATGTGTGATGTTTTTTCTCCAAAATTTATGGATGGATTCTTCTATGATATCGTTCGTATCTTGGACCAATTCCGCATTGAAAAGTTGCCTGGTTTCGAATGCAAATTCATTCAAAGTTTGCTGACAAAAGCTATGAATGGTCATCACTGAAGTTTCATCCAAATACAAAATCGCTGAATCTAAAAGTTCTTTGATTTTTTCTTCACCATGAATTTTCATGCTTTCATCGACCAATTCTCGAATCAATTTTTCATCAATTTCACTTTGATAGTTGGCGTATCGATGGGCAGTTCTGACAAATTTTCTAATTCTCTCTTCCAATTCAGCTACAGCTGCTTTTGTGAAAGTCACCATTAGAATTTCTTGAATGGGAATTTTCTTTTCGAGCAATAATCGCAAAACCAAAATTGCTATAGAAAATGTTTTTCCCGTACCTGCGCTTGCTTCTATGAGATTACTTCCTTCTAAAGGAACTGTTTTTACATTGAATTCTTTATAATCGATAGTTTTCATTGAAATCAAAAATTAAGTTTTTCAGGACAAATGGTTTGGAATGGTCTGATGATTAATTTTTTCGCCAAATTCATATAATTTTCATAAAAATCAGCTTGATCGAACAGACCATTTTCTTTTTCTTTTATGTGGTACTGATTGTTGAAGCTGTACTTCGGATTTCCAAAATAATTTTTTATTTCACTCTTCACATATAATAAGTCAATTTCTTTATTGGTATTAAAATTCACTAATCCCAAAGAAAATGGTAATAATTCAAAATGTCCTTTTTTGTAAATTTTCATCAGTTCGTTCAATTCTTCTAAAGCTTCACTTTGGGTAATATCTTTGGCAGAAAAAACTTTTTGTTCGGCATTGAAAATGAAATAAAATTCAATTTTTTCCCCTTGAGCTCGGGCCAATAAATAATGAATGTAAGCTTCTAAAACATATTTCTCTTCGTTGCTTGAAAATGTGTATCGAATCATCCGCTCGCCGAAAATCTTGGAAAGGTTTCCAACGATTAGAGAGTTGTCAATTTCGAGTTCGATTAGAAGATTTCTTTCAGGAAAATTATCTGTGAGTTCTTGAATTTTTTCTTTTGTGAATTCGATTTCTTCCAATTGATTTTGCAGAATAAATTCTCCAATATTTTTTAATGGAAGTTTTCCAGTTTTCAATTGTTTGTTTTTCAAATCATCAATGGTTTCAGCTTTGAGCAATTCATTTTTCAAAAACCACTTTTCTAAATTATTCAGTTCGAAAACTTCAGTTTCTTCTAATTTATAATCTTCTTCTCTGTAATAAACATTTAAAACTCTTTTATAATATTCGCTGATTGGATCTTGAAGGAATTTGACAAATCTTCCAATTTCAATTTCACCAAAATCAAATTCCAAAGTTTTTTGTTTGGTATCAGAAGTGAAATCTGATAACTTTTTTGGGTAATCGAGCAAATACGAATACAACTTTTCATTGGTTGAATTGTATTTTTTACTGAATCCATGCAGTGGATGATTTTGAATGAAATTTTCTCTAACAAAATCTGGATTTTCAGATCTCACACTGATAAAATCAATCAATTCATCGATCAAAGCAGAAGGCGGTAAAGTGCTGTTGTCTTTGACGCTTTGACCGATATAGCTGATGTATAAATAATCTTGTGCAGAAATTATAGTTTCTAAAAACAAGTGTTTATCATTATCTTTAACATTTCTATCACCTCTTTTTCTTTCTTTCAACATCAAATCGAAACTTTGTCTCTTATCGATTCGAGGAAATTTATCGAAATTCATTCCCAAAAGTCCAACGACTTTGAACGGAATACTTCGCATAGGAATTAAAGAACAAAATGTAATTCCACCCGAGGCAAATTGACCACTTTTTTTAGCATCTTTTATGGTTGGTAAAAAACTGTGTTGAAAAACTTCAAAACTAACTTTTTCGTCAAACAAATCTTGCAAAACATTGTATCGTTCCAAATGATTCAAAAGCACAGCATAATCTTCGTCTTGCACTTCTTCATTTATCCCAATAAATGTCGTCAACGTTTCTTCCACATATTCTACCCATTCAGTGATCGTTCGTTTTCTTTTTCTTTTTTCAATAGAATCAATAAGAGTTTGCACGAAATTGACAAAACGAACAACTTCAAACATATCATAACCTTCGACTGAATCCAAAGGAAAAAAACTATCTTCACCACTTCCATATTCCATTGCTTCACTCATGCACAGACCATACATCATTCGATTCATTCCATATTTCCAACTCACATAATGTGTTTGATCATTTTTATCGCCTTTGATTCCAAATTTTATATTGGCTTGAGCTACCAAATCTCTCATTTTCATATCATCATAGATTTGAAATTGCTTTTTTATGGCTGAGAAATTCAATAGATTCATCACTTTTTCCGATGTAAATTGACTTTCACTTAGCGAAAGAATTTCCACCAAAGTATTTGAAATCGTATCAGAAACCACATAGCTTTCATCGGCTATAGAATACCTGAAATAATAAGGTCCGTTGTCAAAAACCGCTCGTATGTAAGATGCATACAAATCAATGTCAGAAACCATCACCACTATATCACGAGCTGAAAGCGATTCATTTTTTTGATCGACCAAATGCACCAAATAATTGTACAAAGCTTCAACTTCACGCACAGGACTGAAGCATGAGTTGATTTGAATCGAACCGTCGTAGATTTGATCCATAGAAAATTCTATTTCTTCTTTTTCATTGTTGTAAATAGAATTTTGAATGGAGTGCAATAATGTATCTTTCGGAGGTTCTATGGTTTCTACTTCTTGATAATTATTCAAACTTTCTTCATTTTCAAACATCATCATGAAAGTATCTTGAATCAACTTTCCCCAATTGGTAAGCAATGGATTGGAAACGGATTTTTCTGTTTCAGGAATGATATCTTTTCTTTTTAAATAATCGATGACTTTTTCGGATTTATCTTCATACCAATAATCGTTTGGTGCAGGATTTTGCATGAGAAAATATAAATCGATGTGCTGAGCGATGGAATAAAAAATTTGTAAATGATAATGCGTCATCAAACTCAGTCCAAAAAAATAAATATTTGGAATTTTATTTTGAAGAAATTTAACTTTATTTGAATCATTTAGATTTTCCAAAATATATTTTCCAACCATGGTTTTATCTGGAAAATCATTTGAAGCAATTTCTCTTGCTTTGATCCAAAGATCTTTTTGCCAATGATCTTCACCCTCTCCTCTGTTCCATTGCTCGATCATTTCAGTTCTATACACTTGGTATTGATCAAAAAGGTCTGCGATTTCTTCGGCCAAAGCCATTCGTTTGATGTCTTTGTCAATTCCAGCAAATTCATAATAAGATGAAATGTTTGGATATTTTTCAATGAATTCCTTTTCGCCCAAAAGTTTATACAATAACCAATTCATATCATGAGTAGAAATCGATTGAATATAATTTCCACCTAAGTTTTTATAAATCAAATTGATGATATCGTTGGGTTTCAAAAATTGGATATTGGCAGCAATTCCTAATTTTTCTGCGATTTGTAGTCTCAGCCATGCGTTCATTCCCTCGGTTTGAGTGACCACATAAATCGGTTGAAAAACCGAAGTTTCGGTTTGGATTTTTTGTGAAAGTGAATCGGCTAAACTTTTTAATGAGTTTGAAACTATTAATTGAAATGACATATTGATTGGGTTAAAGTATTAAACAATACCTCTTTTTTTCTTTATATTTTCGTAAGCTTTCTGAATTTTCTGAAATTGTTCTTTGGCATTTTGTTGATGTTCCTCACCTAAATGCATCACTCGGTCCGGATGATATCTTTTCGCCAATTCTCTATACGCTCTTTTGATTTCATTTTCAGTGGCTGTTTCTTCTAAACCTAAAACTTTGTAATCAGAACTTTTGACCACAATAAACATATGCTTAACTCTTTGAAAATCCGAGTTTGAAACTCCTGTTAAACGAGCAATTCTTTCAATCAAAAGATATTCAGCTTGAGAAATTTGTCCATCAGCACTTGCAATTCCAAATAAATAATGTAAAATCAACACTCTTTCTTGCATATTGACTGTTTCTTTGATATCCATGCAAACTTTTTCAATCGGAATATG
>Ga0209487_1002960_pt1 | contig 13548 bp, 13 predicted proteins | sample Poulit2012_FD_187524 | JGI IMG/M metagenome (GOLD analysis project Ga0209487, IMG submission 187524) | Agricultural soil microbial communities from Georgia to study Nitrogen management - Poultry litter 2012 (SPAdes) (version 2) | ecosystem: Environmental > Terrestrial > Soil > Agricultural land... | reverse complement strand
GTCCCCGACCAACCAGAGTTTATCGTCGGCGGGGTCGAAATTGATGCGATCCAGCAGACGCTGTAGCGGTTCTAAACAGCCTTGCAGATCACCAATAGCGTAGGTGCTCATCACTACTCCGGTCGGCCATAACTCGATCAGTGCAACGCATGGGGCGGCACCAGAGCGAACGCTGGAATCGGCACCTGAAAGACCTCACCATCATCGGTACGCATGTCGTAACTGCCTTCCATCAGGCCGGTTTCCGCTTCTAAAACCACGCCGCTGGTGTAGGTGTAGCTCTTGCCCGGCGCCAGGCGCGGCTGCTCACCAACCACCCCTACTCCTTTGACTTCCTGACGCTTGTTGCGCTCATCCCGAATCACCCAATGCCGTCCCATCAGTTGTGCGGTCACCTCGCCTTTATTAGCGATGGTAACCGTGTAGGCGTACACGTAACGTTGCTCCGCTGGGCGCGACTGGGCGGCGATGTACCGGGTTTTAATGCTGACCTCGATAGCGGTGGCGATGGGGTGTTCCATAATCAAGATTCCGAAAATCCGTTTGATGCCGCAATAATATTGCTCAGCTCCACGTAGGTGGGCAGTGAGATATTTTCAGCGCGCAAGCCGGTGTCCACCGGCAGTGCATCGATTTGCTCCACGGGAAGCAATTGCTTCAGGGCGTTGCGCAGTGTTTTCCGACGTTGCTGAAACGCCAGGTTAACCAGCTTTTCCAACGTGGGCAGATGATCTGCCCGGTAGGGCAACTCTTTGTGGGGCACCAGACGCACCACCGCCGAGTCCACTTTCGGCGCAGGCGCAAAAGCCCCCGGCGGTACCTCAAACAAATTTTCCACCTGGCAATAATACTGCACCATTATGCCCAGGCGGCCATAGGCTTTGTCTTCCGGCTGTGCTGCCAAGCGCTGCACCACTTCCTTTTGCAGCATGAAGTGCATGTCCTGCACCAGATGGGCGCAACGCAGCAGGTGGAATATTAACGGTGTGGAAATATTGTACGGCAAGTTACCCACAATACGCAGCGGAGCATCGGCCTGGGCCAGGGCCGAAAAATCGAACTTGAGGGCATCGGCTTGAAACAGCTCAAACCCCTTGTAGCGTTCGAATCTTATTTTCAGCCACGGCACCAGATCCCGGTCCAATTCAATCACGCTGAGGCGCTCGGCCTCTTGGACCAGCAACTCGGTCAACGCGCCCTTACCGGGCCCGATTTCGACCAGATGCTGACCGGGCGCTGGATGCACGGCGCGGGCGATTCGGTCCAGCACCGCGTGGTCAACCAGGAAATTTTGCCCAAAACGCTTGCGCGCCCGATGCGCCAGGTCGCCGCTTGAAAACTTAGTCATCCGTCTACTGATTCCTGTGGCCGGTGATGCCGGGTTATTCCTGTGGCCGGGGGTGCCGGGCCTGAGCCATGGTGGCGGCGTACTCCAGGGCGGTTTTCAGACTTCCCAAATCCGCTCGGCCGGTGCCCGCCAGATCCAGTGCCGTACCGTGATCCACGGAGGTTCGCACCAGGGGTAAACCTAGGGTGATGTTCACGGCTTGCCCGAAACCTTTGTATTTTAATACCGGCAGCCCCTGGTCATGATACATAGCCAGCACCGCGTCGGCGTCAGTCAGATGCCTGGGGGTAAACAGGGTGTCGGCGGGTAAAGGCCCTATAAGATCAAAACCACGCTCGCGCCCCTGGGCCAATACCGGCTCGATAACGTCGATTTCCTCCCGACCAAGGTGGCCGCCCTCCCCGGCGTGGGGATTGAGCCCGCAGACCAATATTTTCGGTTGCGATAATCCGAAATCCCGCCGCATGGAGGCGTGCAATACGTCGATTATCTCAGTCAGAAGCTCGGCCGTGAGCGCATCGGCCACATCTTTTAACGGCAGGTGTGTGGTGGCCAAGGCTACCCGAAGCCCTTCGGTCGCCAACATCATGACTACTCTGGGCGTCGCGGTTTTTTCAGCCAGATATTCCGTGTGGCCAGTAAAGGCGATACCGGCATCGTTGATCACCCCTTTGTGCACTGGGCCAGTCACCAGAGCATCGAAGTGGCCTTTCAGACAGCCTTCGATGGCCAGATCGAGGGTGCTCAAAACATACTGAGCATTGCGCGGGTTCAACTGACCCGCGAAGGCGGCAGTGTGTAAAGGCACCGGCGCCACCCACAATTCTCCGGCCTGGGCGGGCGCCGGGGTCTGGCTGGGATGCCACTCACGCAAGGTGAGCGGCAGGCCCAAATCGGCGGCGCGCTGCTCCAGTAGAGCTGGGTCCGCCACGGCCACCAATGCGACCGATCGCGCCTCTTGAGCCAGGGCAATCGCCAGGTCTGGGCCTATTCCAGCGGGTTCGCCGGGGGTATAAGCAATGCAGGGTACGGTCATCGGCTGAGGTTTGCCTCGATTCGGAACTTAAGGTTTAATTTCGATGTAGGCTTCTTCACGAAGCTCCGCCAACCAGGTTTGCAGCTCTTCATCAAAGCGCCGCTCTCGCAGCAACTGGGCCGCCTCGTTGCGCAACATCAGGTCGCTCATATCTTTTTGACGCCGTTCCTGCACTTGCAGAATATGCCAGCCGAAGGGGCTCTGAAACGGCTCGCTAACTTCGCCCGGCTCAGTCTGGGCCATCACTTGCTCAAAGGCCGGCACCATCTGGCCGGGGTTAGCCCAGCCCAGATCACCGCCTTGTAGCATAGAGCCGATGTCGTCGGAGTGCTCCCGCGCCAATTCGCTGAAATCTTCGCCATCCAGAATTCTCTGTCGCAGTTCGCGCAGCTGCTGCTCAGCGGCCTCATCGTCAATAAGCTCCGAGGTTTGGATAAGAATATGCCGGGCGCGTGTTTGCTCGATCACGCTATTATCGCGTCGACTGCGGGTTTCGTGAGCTTTGAGAATATGAAAGCCCGCACCGCTACGCAGCGGTTCCGCTACCTCGCCAGCGCGCAAGCGGCTCACGGGGTCGGCAAAAAGCTCCGGAAGCTGTTCCAAACGACGCCAACCCAATTCTCCGCCCTGAAGCGCATTCGGATCGTTGGAGTACGTAATGGCCAGCTGTTCAAAATCGGCGCCTTCCACCAGCTGAGTGTACAGGCTGTTGGCCGTGGCTTCGATTTCGCTCACCTCGTCAGCTTCCGCTCCACTGGGTATAGCCAGCAGAATATGGCCGAGCCGGTACTCTGGGGACGTGGCAAAGCGGCCATCGGCCGAGGCCAAGAAACTATCGATATCCCGATCGTTAATTTGCAGCCGGCTGTTGACGATGGCCTGCTGAACCTGGTTCACCGACAGCTCTTTATGAATTTGCGCACGGAACTCCGCCATGGTTTCGCCACTCGCACGCAGCTGCTGCTCTAATTGTTCAGGGGTCAAGCGGTTGTTGTGCATAATTGTGGCCACCGCTTCATCCAGCTGCTGTTCACTCACTTCAAGCCCGTAGCGCCGCCCAGTCTGAATTTGCAGGCTCTCGAGAATAAGCTGATCCAGTATCTGTTGGTGCAGAACCTCGGCGGGGGGCAATTGCTGGCGGTTGCCCACTTGGCGCAAGCGCTCCATCACGGTTTGAAGGCGATCTTGCAATTCGCTTTCCAGCACCACATCGTCGTCGACAATGGCCACGATGCGGTCCAGCCGCTCGGCTTGCGCCCAAGCGGCCACGGCCCCAAAAGGCAAGCTAAAAACGAGGCACCAGAGCAAAAGTTTCATGCGGGACATAGGCATAAGGAGGTCACTGTCTGTTAATCGTATTGTTAGTCTGAAAAATATTTTGTTTCCCGGTTACCGTAGCCGGGGATCGCACGTTGCAGCATGTCGGCTACGCGCCGGTTAACGCTACCCAACCCTTTGAACTGAAGGTCCAGAACGATGCTGTCTTCCAGGTCTTCGCGGTTGACTGTTTCCAGGAAATTGGAATTGAATGTGTAATCAAAGTCTAGCCAGCGTCGGGCCAGAAGCCGCAACCGGTAGCAACAGTCGTCGTATTCGAGTCCGATAAAGGTGTCGAGTTCCTGCTTGTAGGTGATGTCGTAATGGCCTCGGCCTATCAAACTCCAGCCCCCATAGATCGGCCAATGAAAGGAGGCATCAATCTGATTTTGGCTCCGGTTCAACAGCTCGCTCGGGTCCAGTCGGCCGGGGGCCGGGGGCCGACGGTTGAACCGGTATGACAGGTTGAAAATCCGGTACTGGGGATCCAGATAGCGCAACCTGGCACTGGCCCACGTGTATTCGTGTTCGTAAGTATCGTAGGTCACATCGGTACTCAGACTCCAGTAATCTGTGACCCGGGCGTTGATCTGCAGCGCCACGTCGGATCGGCTGCGCTCGTGCTCGGCAATCCCGCCATCGGGGTCCGGCCTTAGTTCACGCAGACCAACGCGGCGATCATCAAAATAAAAAATTTGCCCAACGCTCAGACTCAGGTGCTCGGTACCGCTTAGAGCGTCGATGAAGCGCGTGGTCAGACCGACCGAGAGCTGGTTGGCGTCGTCAATTCTATCATTTCCGGCAAAGCGTGTGGTGCGGTAAAGCTGGTCGTAGTTAAAGGTCAGGTCCTTGGTGTCAAAGTTCACGTCGCGTCCGCCAGGCGTCACGCCAAGCAAATCGCTGTGGTCTTCGTACTCACTGTAGAAATAGAACAAACGTGGTTCGAAGGTTTGTAAATAGGGGGTGTTCAGGGCGTTGCCGTAGCGTTCGAAGAATAGACCGGTATCCACTGTAGCCTGAGGCACGACCAGTGACGGGCCGGTATCGGCACCGGCCACCAGGTTCTCGTCATCCAGATCGTAAGACAGGGTTTTAACCATGGCCCGAGGCCGGAAAAAACCCCAAAGCCAATCCTGATTCCAGGTCAAACCGTAATCCGTGCGAAGTCGCTCGCCCACGACAATGTTTTCCAGCTGCCGCTCGGTACCGTCAAACGTTTTGCTTAAATCGAAGCGGGCGTACTCATTGTCCAGATCCAGTTGCCACTTACCCCAACGGTAGCGGCCATCGGCGTTCATCCGAGGCAGTTCCCGGTGGGGCCAGCGGGCGGACGTCAAGGAGCGCAGCTCTTCCACTCGAATACCGTAGTTCCAGTTATCACTTTGATAGCCCGCCCGAGCCATTTGCCGGACCACGGCAGAGCGGTTTACATCCAAAGAGCCGCTATCCAGATCCCGCAGGTAATCGATATCGCTCAGATCGGTGTAGTCGATCTCTGTGCTCCAGCGCTCACCTACGCCACCGGTTTGCTCAAGTTGCAGGCGCCAGCGCTCCTCACCGCGAAACGGATAGGCTTCCTCTTCCGTTATCTCATCACGGGCAATCTGGTTCTCCAGGCGGCGGTTATACCCACCTCGGTCCGAGCTGATCCAACTGGCATCCACTGTGGTTTCAAAGTAACGGGACAAGTGCCGTGCCTCGACATTCCACAAAGTGCCGCGTTTGGACATGTAGTTGGGTGTCACGGTCAGGTCATAGTTAGGCGCTATATTCCAGTAAAACGGCACAGAGAACTCGGTGCCATCACGGCGGCTTTCCCCGATAGCCGGAAATAAGAACCCGGTTTGGCGCTCATCGCCCACCGGAAAGCGCACGTAGGGAACATAGAATACCGGCACGTGGAACAGCTTGAGCCGGGCGTGACGAGCGGTGCCATAGTGCCGATCCGGATAGATACGGATATCGGACCCGGCCAACACCCAGTCATTGCGGCCCGGCTCACAGCGGGTAATTTCACTGCGGCTGAGTCGAAACAAATCCGTGCCGATTTTCTCCATCTGATCGGCGCTGCCACGGTAATGGGTATCGTGGAAAACAAACTCAGCGTCGTCCAGTTTCGCGTCACCCGAATTCAGGTCGACGCGGGCGTTTTGTGCTCGCACCAATACGCCGGGCTCGCGAATAACCACATCGCCGCTGGCTTCGGCGGTGTTGGCCGCTGAGTTGTAACGCGCGCACTCGGCTTCGATACTCCGGTAACCCTGGGTAAACAGAACCCCGCCTTCCAAGGTAGTCAGCCCGTCCCGGCCCCGCTCGGCGGTATCGGAAAAAGCACGAGTTGAGGATTCATCCGGATGGTTCAGGGCGTCATCGTCGTCCCGCACAGGGGAGATATAAGCCCCGCAGCACCCAGGGCGCAGCAGTTCCAGCTGCTCGGGGGACATGTCTTCAACGGGGACCCAGTCATAGCGGGCGTGGCTGTCTTCGGCGCTGGCAGAGAAACTGATCAGTGCGAACACCAGCACACGCAGGGCTCGGGTGCCGGTGTTGTAAGCCGAACCTGGGCTACAGCGCCGGCCCCGACGATCAAGGCGCCGATAACCAGAATGGGCTAAGTGCATGAATAAATGTCTCGACATTCTCGGCTCCGGCTGCCGCAACATTGGCTGCGCGGAGTTGGCAGACCTCTATTGGCCGCTCGCTCGAACTTGGCTGCCTGCTCGAACTTGCTCGAAGTTTTGCTCCAAATCGGGCCAGCGCGCGTAAAGGCAGGGATTCTACTTGAATATCCCTTGGCTTGGAATGAACTTACACTGAAGCCCTGGCCACCAGATTTTGACTTTTACCTGCTCTGCCGAGGTAGAATCCGTTGTCTTTCATCGTTTATGCAACCAGAGCGGCGGAGTAACCATGGCCGAGCAGCACTCACAGCAGCTGAATTCCTCTACGGAGCGGCCCGCGGCCTTTAAGGCCTGGGTACATGAGCAATTAAAAACGCTGCGCCCCAATGCCCCCATCGCCGAGCTGGTGCTGACTCCACTGCGCAGCGATGCCGGGTTTCGACAGTATTATCGTCTGAACACAGAGCCCTCCATGCTCGCCGTAGATGCCCCACCCAGCCATGAAAACAGTGAGCAATTCGTCAAACTCGTGCGCTATTTACGTCCTCAGGGCATTGATGTGCCGGCAGTCGTAGCGGCGGACATCGAGCGCGGATTCTTGCTAATCCAGGATTTTGGCGATCGGCTGCTGCAACACGAACTGGAAAGTTCGCCGGACTCAGCCCCTGTGCTTTATGGCGAAGCCCTGTTTCAACTGCTGGCACTGCAACAAAGCCCCGATGCGCAGCAGGTGCTGGAACCCTACGACCGGAAGGCGCTGGCCGATGAGCTGGCGTTGTTTCCAGACTGGTTTATAACGCAGTTGCTGCAGTACCGGCTCAACGATGCTGAACGAGAGCAGCTGCAAGCGGTATTTGCCCAGCTGGAAAACAGCGCCCTGGAGCAGCCTCAAGTTCTGGTACACCGGGATTATCACTCCCGTAACCTACTGCTACGGACCAGTGGCCGCATGGGCATTGTGGATTTTCAGGACGCGCTCTGGGGGCCGATCACCTATGACGTCGTATCTTTGTTGCGAGACTGCTACCTGCGCTGGCCCGACGAGCAGGTGCGACAATGGGCCCTGGGCTACGGCAATATGGCGGCCGACGCGGGTTTACTGGCGGATGTGGACGAATTGCGCTATCTGCGCTGGTTTGACTGGATGGGATTGCAGCGGCACTTGAAGGTTTTGGGCGTTTTTTCCCGCCTGTCATTGCGCGACGGCAAGCATCACTATTTGGCCGACCTGCCATTGGTAATCCGCTATGTGCTGGAAGTCTCTCAGCGCTACCCAGAACTGGCGGAATTCGCTCAATGGTTTGAACAACAACTGCTGCCTCTGGCCGAGCAGCAACCTTGGTACCACGACTACCGCCGTGCCGGAGATCGCCCCGCGTGAAAGCCATGATACTGGCTGCCGGTCTGGGCAAGCGCATGCGCCCGCTCACGGATCACACCCCCAAACCGCTGCTCTGCGTAAGGGGCAAACCGTTGCTCCAATATCACCTGGAAGCCCTGGCTGAAGCCGGGGTGAGCGACGTTATCATCAACCTGGCTTATCTGGGCGAGCAGATCCGTGACTTTGTGGGCAGCGGCCAGCGCTTCGGCTTGCGGGTAACTTACTCGCCGGAACCCGAACCTCTGGAAACGGGCGGCGCCATCGCCCATGCCTTACCTTTACTGGGGGAGGCGCCGTTTTTGCTAATTAATGCGGATGTGTGGTGCGACTACCCACTCATACAACTGGCGAGCACGCCACTGGCCGCCGGGTGTTTAGGCCGACTGCTGTTGGTCCCCAACCCCGACTTTCATCCCGAGGGAGATTTTACGCTGACGGAAAACGGCACCTTGGCTGACGGCCCACCCCAAACACCTGAGCAGCAGCGCTTAACCTTTGCTGGTATCAGCCTGTTGCGCCCCGCTCTGGTGGCAGATTATCCCCATCGACGCCACCGGTTTCCGCTTTTGGAAGCATTTAAGGCCGCCATCTCGCAACAGCGCCTGCAAGGCGAGCTATACTCTGGCGCTTGGAGTGACGTGGGCACGCCGCAGCGGTTACAGGTGTTGAACGAGCCGCTCCCGCACCATTCGTAAGTCATAAGCCCGATACGAGTCTTATCCCGAGTTTTTACCCTGCGCCTGGAGCAAGCCGTGACTCGCCGCCTCTTCTGCATCGCCCACCGGGGCGGACCCGGTCCCGAAAACAGCCTGGAAGCCATCAACGCCAGCCTTGCACTAGGCGTGGATGCCATTGAAATTGACCTCTGGTACGCCGGCGGCGAGCTGCTGGTCACCCATGATCGCCGCCTGGGCCGACAGATATCTGGACAGGGGACGCTGCTGGACTTGCCCCGCGATCACCTGCGCGCCTTGCGCCTGAAAAACGGGGAAGCTATTCCCACGCTTGAAGACGTTCTGCGCACCGTCGGGGAGCGGGTGTTGCTGAATATCGAAATCAAAGGCCCCGACTGCGCGGCACCACTGACCGAAGCCCTGCTGGCACATTGCCATGACAACGGCGGACGGCTGGAGCAGTACCTGGTGTCCAGCTTCGATCACCAGCAACTGCATGACATGATGCAGAGACTGCCACAGCTGAAACGGGGCGTTCTGGTTGCGGGCATTCCGTTGGATTATGCGGGCTGTTGTGAGGCGCTCAACGCCTACGCGTTCAACTGCAGCATCGACTTTCTCAGCCCCGCTCTGGTGGCGGACACCCACCGGCGCGGTTTGAAAAGCTGGGTGTACACCGCCAACCATCCTGACGAATGGCGTCAGCTCTGCGCCTTGGGCGTCGACGGTGTATTTACCGACTGCCCCAAACAGCTGCTGGAGTTCAACGCCAACTCTGACAAGTCGGCGTCAACCCTTGTTTAAAAGCCGGCGATGAACAACGCTCAACACAGCCTTCCTGTTATTTTCGCGCCGACCGCACCCAGCGAAGCATGAGTTTAAGACTTAGCCAGCGCTTCAAATCCAGATAAACCAGCAGAGCTACAATCACGAGCAGCGTCCCAACAAGCAGCGAGGCGGTGAGCTGCTCCTTCGCCACCAGCGCGCCAATGAACAACGCAAGCACTGGCGTGACAAGCGTTATCAACGACACCGAACTGGGCGACAAATGATTGAGCACATAGTAAAACAGCGTGAACCCCAACACCGATCCACACACCGCAAGATAAATAAGCGCCCACAGCGCCCGTTCCGACATAGGCCCTGGCCACTCGCCATCCCACCACCACCAAGTCAACAGCAATCCAGGCAGGGAAAACAGCAGTGCACCGGCGGTTTGCCGGAAGGCATCCGTGCCCTCATTTAGGCGCTTCAAGGTGACGCTACTGGTGCCAAACAGCACGCATGACAACAACAGGCCGCAGATGCCATAAACTGATCGCACATCAACTTGCAGTTGCCCGCGGAAAATAATCACCAAACCCACCAAGGCAATCAGCAGGGCCAATACTTTAAGTCGGTTGAAGGGATTCTCCCGCAAAATAACCATCGACAGCAGGCCGGTGACGAACGGTGACAACGCAAAAATCACGGCCATCAACCCCGAAGGCACAAACTGCGCGGACCAATACACTAAGGGCATATTGGGGAAAATGCCCAGTGAGGCGACCAGATATACCTTCCAGACGCCCGGTCGAGTGAACAAAGCGCCGCGACGCAGCCACACCAATACCGCCAGCGCCACGGCCAGAGCCAGGCTCATACGCAGTGTTACCGAGGCCATAAAGGACACACTGTCGCTGCTCCATTGAATGGCCAACGGAGTGGTGGACCAAATCAGCACCACCAAAATATACGCCAGATAAATCTGCACGGGACGCTCCTGTGTCGTGCAACAAACTCCCGGGCTTTTTATTTTTAATACAAGGAGGAAATAAAAAAGCCGCAGAGTAGGCTGCGGCTTTTTGAGGAAAAAACGGTGTTAACTCTATCGTTTCTATCGCCCCTCCGCCGCAAATGCGCGTACGCGCACCACACGCCACATTGGGCGTAGCGCGTGCACCACAGAGTTTGCGATCAGAGCCAGAGTAAGGGCCATTTACTTAATCCAATACGAAATACAGTGGGTAGACTGTGCTACCGGACCCGGCGCGCGCAGTTAAAGACACGCTGGTCGTCCACGGGGTCCAAAGGGACAGGCTCTACTGTAATTCAAGCCTTGATATCGCACAAGAAGCCAGCGGAATTATTTTGTGTCAATATGAGCCCTGTTCATCCACTCCCCATCCACTTGAAGGAACCAAGCTAACCGGCATGAAAATCTATCTCGTAGGCGGTGCCGTACGCGACAAACTTCTGGGCTACCCGCACCACGAACACGACTGGGTGGTGGTGGGCGCGCGCCCAAATGAGTTGGAAGCAAAAGGATTTGTTCCCGTCGGCAAAGACTTTCCCGTATTTCTGCATCCAGAGACCAAAGAAGAATATGCTCTGGCGCGCACCGAACGAAAAACCGGGTCCGGCTACACAGGGTTTCTGTTTCACAGCGCACCGGATGTGACACTGGAAGAAGATCTGCGCCGCCGCGACCTGACCATCAACGCCATGGCCGAAGACGAGCACGGACAGTTGGTGGACCCCTACGGCGGCCGTGAGGACTTACAACGCAAACTGTTGCGTCATGTCTCCCCCGCCTTTGTGGAAGACCCGGTGCGGGTATTACGAGTGGCTCGTTTCGCGGCGCGTTACCATCATTTGGGTTTTCGCATCGCCCCCGAAACCCTGGCACTGATGAAAGAGCTGGTGCAAAACGGCGAAGTGGATCACCTGGTGGCCGAGCGTATTTGGAAAGAAACCGAGCGAGCCTTGCTGGAGCGTTCGCCACACATTTTTATTACCAGCTTGCGTGAATGCGGCGCCCTGGGTCGCATCATGCCGGAATTGGACGCACTGTTCGGCGTGCCGCAGCCGCCCGAGCACCACCCCGAAATTGATACTGGCGAGCACTGCCTGCTGGTTTTGCAACAGGCGGCCGCGCTGAGTGAGTCGGCGTCGGTACGCTTTGCCGCGCTGGTGCACGATCTGGGCAAGGGCATCACGCCCCCATCTCAATGGCCCCGCCACATCGGTCATGAAAAACGCGGCCTGCCGCTACTGGCCCAATTGTGTGAGCGTTTAGCGGTACCAAAAGAACATCGGGAACTGGCGCGGCTCGCCACGGAATTCCATACCCACTGCCACCGCGCCCAAGAGCTGAAACCGAGCACCGTGCTCAAGCTGTTAAAAAGCACCGACGCGTTTCGCCGGCCCGAGCGCTTCGAGGAATTTTTATTGTGCTGCGAGGCCGATGCCCGGGGGCGCACCGGCTTTGAAAACCGCTCTTACCCTCAGGCGGACTACCTGCGCGCGGCGCTAACAGCTTGTCTGAGCATCGACAATCGCGACATAGCCGCTCAGGGAGTCACCGGAAAAGCGTTTGGGCGAGCGCTGGATCAGGAACGTCTGAGCCGTTTACATACCGTTAAATCCGAATTTTTTGGCGATAGCGCGCCGGGCTAGCCCGGCGTTTTAACACAAGGTAAGTCCCTATGAGTCAAACATCTCCGGTAGCACTGATTACGGGTGCCGGCCGCCGGATTGGCGCCCATGTGGCCCGAGCCCTCCACGCGGCGGGGCATCGGGTGATTGTGCATTACCACCGCTCCGCCGACGACGCCAACACTTTGGTGGGCGAGCTTAACGACACGCGCCCCGATTCCGCCTTGGCCTTGTCGGCAGACCTGGCTGATATTACGCAGCTCAACACCCTCGCTCAGCGCGCCTTGGCTCATTGGCAGCGTCTGGATGTACTGATCAATAACGCGTCGAGTTTTTATCCCACGCCCCTAGGCACGGCCGACGTTGCTCAGTGGGATGATTTGATGGGCAGCAATTTGAAAGCGCCTTTTTTTCTCGCTCAGGCGTTGATGGAACCCTTGCGCCGGGCACAGGGGTGCATCGTCAACATGGTGGATATTTACGCGCAGCGGCCGCTGAAGGATCACCCCATTTACGCGGCCGCCAAGGCTGGTCATGTGATGTTGACCAAAGCTCTGGCGCTGGAACTGGCGCCCGATGTGCGCGTCAACGCCGTGGCACCGGGGGCCATTTTATGGCCTGAGCAGGAGGGTTCTCTCGCCGAGGACAACCGCCAGAGCATCCTTCAGCGGGTGCCTATGAAACGCCGCGGTGAGCCGGAGGATATTGCCAGCACGATATTATTTTTGATCTCTGGCTCCCCCTATATTACCGGGCAGATAATCACTGTGGACGGCGGGCGCAGTATCACCTAAACCCAGAGCCTCTGGGGCGGGCTGAATTAACCGGCATCTGGCCAGTGAAACTCCACCGGCCAAAGCCGCTGGGCCGAGGTGTCGTAACGACGCCACAGCTCAGCGTAGGAAATCTGTAACTCAGGGTGCAGTTGAGTGGGCGCGATCTCGGCTAGAGGCTGTAGTACAAAGGCGTTGTCAACGATCTCTGGTCTGGGCAAACGTATGCCCGCGTGTACGCCCACACAGTCATCATAGGTCAGGATATCGATGTCCAAAGTCCGGGCGCTGAACTTTGGCGCGCTACGTTCGCGCCCGTGCTCCGCCTCGATACGTTTCAGACATTCGGACAGTTGCGCCACGCTTAAATCAGTAACAATCCCTACCACTAGATTCAGGAAATTATCACCGTTGAAGCCCACCGCCTCACTTTCAAAAACGGTGGATACGGTCATTGGGCCAAACCGGTCCGCCAACGCATTCAGGCCTGCCTTTATATGGTGATACCGGTCGATGTTACTGCCCAGGCTCAGGTAAACGGCGCTCATTCGGGCTTGCTCCCCCGTTCAATAATCAAACCCACATCCTTGGCACCGCGCACAGCTCCCGGCTTGCTCAGCCGAAGACGCAGCCAGGGCACCGGGAATTCCTCTAGCACCAGTGCCGCCACTTCTTCCGCCAGCGATTCCACCAACAAGGCGTGGCGACTTTCCACATAGTCAATCAGGCGTTTTGTCACCGCTTTATAATTCAGTGCGTGGGCGATATCGTCAGTACGTGCGGCGGTTGTTATGTCGGTGGCCATTTCCAGGTCCAGGCTGACCGTTTGTTTAACCTCGCGTTCCCAATCGTATATGCCGATTATGGTTTCGATGCGAAGGTCTTTGATGTACACAATATCCATGGTGGTGTCCGGTAACAGCTTTCTATCAATATCCAGTAAGAATGTTATTCGCTAAATTCTTTCATGGGCTCAGGGCT
>Ga0209487_1002959_pt1 | contig 13549 bp, 15 predicted proteins | sample Poulit2012_FD_187524 | JGI IMG/M metagenome (GOLD analysis project Ga0209487, IMG submission 187524) | Agricultural soil microbial communities from Georgia to study Nitrogen management - Poultry litter 2012 (SPAdes) (version 2) | ecosystem: Environmental > Terrestrial > Soil > Agricultural land... | reverse complement strand
TTCTTCCCATACATAAATGACTTTTTCTTTTTTCCCTTTACCTTTCGCTATTTTAAATAAAGGTGGTAAAGCGATATATACTTTCCCTGCTTGGATAAGTGGTCTCATATAACGATAAAAAAATGTTAACAATAATACTTGTATGTGAGCACCATCTGTATCGGCATCCGTCATAATAATAATTTTTTTATAACGCACTGCATCTAAATTAAAATCAGTTCCAATCCCGGCACCAATCGTATGAATAATAGTCGCAATTTCTTCATTTTTTAATACTTCTTCTAATTTAGCTTTTTCAGAATTAATTACTTTTCCTCGTAATGGCAAAATAGCTTGGAATAAGCGATCCCTACCTTGTTTAGCGGAACCACCAGCAGAATCACCCTCCACCAAGAACAATTCGTTCTTGTCAACATTACGCGATTGCGCAGGTGTCAGCTTTCCACTTAAAATAGTATCTTTTCGTTTATTTTTCTTATCACTTCTCGCTTCTTCACGAGCCTTTTGTGCTGCAACCCGGGCATCCCGTGCCTTAATTGATTTCTCAACTAATTTTTTTGCAATTGGTCCATTTTCTTCTAAAAAATATAAAAACTTTTCAGAAACGATGGCATCAACAGCAGAACGTGCTTCCGGTGTTCCCAATCTTCCTTTCGTTTGACCTTCAAATTGTAATAGTTCTTCTGGAACCCTAACAGAAACGATGGCTGTCAACCCTTCGCGAATATCATTACCATCTAAATTTTTTTCTTTTTCTTTTAAATAACTGTTACGTCGTGCATAATCATTAAATGTTCTCGTGATGGCAGTACGGGTACCAACCTCATGACTGCCACCATCTTTCGTTCTAACATGATTCACAAACGAGTGAATATTTTCTGTAAAACTATCACAAAACTGGAAAGCTATTTCAACTTCCATTCCTTGTTGCTCTCCTTCAAATGAAACAACGTCATGAATCGTGTTTTTCCCTTCATTTAAATAATGAATAAAAGATACCAAACCATCTGTATAATGATAGTTTTGAGTCACATTTGTACGCTCATCATTCAAAGTAATGGATAAATCTTTAAATAAAAATGCAGATTCTCTCAATCGATCTGCGATTGTTTCAAAAGAAAAGTTAACAGTTGAAAACAAATTTGAATCAGGTTGAAAATGAATTTTTGTTCCACTTCTTTTCGTTGGACCTATCATTTGTAGATCCGTTTTAGGTTTACCTCCGTAATGAAATGATTGCCTATATTCCTTACCATCACGGTATGTCGTCACTTCAAACCATTCTGAAAGCGCATTCACTACGGCAGCTCCTACACCATGTAAACCACCACTTGCTTTATAACCACCTTGTCCAAATTTACCTCCTGCATGCAAGACCGTAAAAATGACTTCAGTTGTCGGTTTACCTGTTTCATGAATGCCAGTTGGTATTCCCCGCCCAAAGTCCTCAACAGAAATACTTCCATCATGATGAATCGTTACATTTATTTTATCACCGTAACCCGCTAATGCTTCATCAATCGCATTATCAAAAATTTCATAAGTTAAATGATGTAATCCTTTAACATCCGTACTACCAATATACATGGCAGGTCTTTTTCTTACGGCATCTAATCCTTCTAATACTTGAATAGATGTTTCTGAATAATTTTCATTTTTGTCAACCAAGTGATTCCCGACTCCTTTATAATACGACTATTGTTTAACGTTTAATTAATATCTCCTACAAACTTACTCTATAGCAATATTATACAAAAATGTAGGATGAAGCAATTATTTTTAAAATTATATTTAACATAAAAGCTATCTAAACAGACACCACAAAAAAAGATGACTTAAATTATACTTTTTAATGTCATCCTTTTGAACTTATACATAAATCGAATGTACTACCTTTATACAAGTATCCATAATAGTTGTTATATCATGTTTTTTTAGAAAATGATAGGCTTCTTCATTAATGACCCCTAGTTGTGCCCAAAATACTTTACAATTTGTTTTAACTGCTTCTTTAGCGAGAACTGGTAAAAATTCAGAACGTCTAAAAACATTTATAATATCAATTGGTTCATCTATGTCTGTCAGTGATGCATAAGATTTTTCTCCTAACACTTCATCTATCGTTGGATTAACAGGAATAATTTTATAACCATGACGTTGCATTTCTTTTGCAATTTGGTATGAAGTTCTACTCGGATTATCTGATAAACCAACTACAGCAATTGTTTTAGCATCTTTTAATATTTTTGCCATCTCTTCATTTGATGGATTCGTCCAAGTCATCATCTCACCTCATTCGTTTATACTTATAGTGTATCATAATTATTTACTTTATATTTGTTCAAAAAATATTTTTAATAAGAATATGATTAAAGATGATTAACTACATATAGTACAGTTATTACTTTTAGTTAAATCTATGATAAGATAACGATATACAAATATTGAAAGAAGGTACGTAATGGAATATATTTTGTTTTTTTTAATAGCTTATATTTTGGGCTCGATCCCTTCGGCTCTTATCGTCGGAAAAATTGGCTATCAAATAGATGTTCGGGAACATGGGAGTGGTAATCTAGGAGCAACTAATGCCTTTAGAGTATTAGGAACAAAAGCAGGAATTATCGTGACTTTATCTGATATTTTAAAAGGTACAATTGCTACCATTATTCCGTTAATTGTTAGTATTTTCATTGATTTAGAAGTGTCACGTTTACTCATAGGTATTTTTGCTGTTATCGGTCATACATACCCTGTATTCGCTAAATTTAAAGGCGGAAAGGCAGTAGCCACTTCAGGTGGAATCATTTTAGGCGTCCATCCATTACTGTTTCTTGCTATCCTTCTAACATTCTTAATTACTTTATACTTATTTAAGTATGTATCATTGGCTTCTCTTGTTACGGGAGTTGTTGCCTCTATTATAACGCTAATTTTACAAGATTGGTTATTATTTGCATTAATTTTCATCCTAACTATTTTTGTATTTTATCGTCATCGAGAAAACATTAAACGAATACGTAATAAAACTGAACCTAAAATTACATGGATGTAATACTTTGTACAAATAATAATTAAACAGATTGATTGAAACATTAATCACTTTTTCGTATACTTTTATGGAATTAAATAATTGTTTGTAAGGAGAAACAAATGACTAAATTAACTCAAAAATTATCTTTACCTTCTAAAGAAGATAGACATAAATTGTTTGGTTCTGTTGCTCCAGGACCAAGAACAAAACCAACAACAAAAGACGAAATGGTAGATTTACAAAACTTAAATAAAGATTTTTTGTTTGACATTGATGCAGTTGGAGTTAGTAATGTTAAATATCCTGTATTAATCAATACAAATACTCAAGTATCCCCACAATCAACTGTAGGAACGTTTAAATTAACATCTAATATTTCTCGTATGAGTAAAGGTACAAATATGAGCAGATTCCTTGAGGAAATTGAAAATACAAGTAAAGAACAAAATGGTTTTCAAGTTTCATTTTCAGCCTTAAAACAATTTACAAAACGGTTACAACAAAGACTAGAACAAGATTCTGCAACGATTGAGGTGACATTTCCGTGGTTTTATGAACGTAAAGGGCCTAATTCAAATTTATCAGGATTTAATCATGCTAATGTCACATTATCTACGACATATAAAATCGATGGCACCCTTGTATATAAAGGATCGCTTTCAACGATGATTACGACTTTATGTCCTTGTTCTAAGGAAATTAGTGAATATAGTGCACATAGTCAACGAGGTATTGTGACGATGGAAGTAGACTTCACTGACGATGTGGCGGAGCAATCAATCGATTGGATGAATGATTTACTTGAGGCAGCGGAATCTAATGCAAGTGCTATGATTCATCCCGTCTTAAAACGCATCGATGAAAAACAAGTGACAGAAAATGCATATGAAAACCCTCGCTTTGTTGAAGATATTGTCCGTTTAGTTGCAGCAGAATTATATGAAACACCTTATGTATCAAAATTTTCGGTAACGTGTAGAAATGAAGAGTCTATCCATATGCATGATGCAATTGCAACGATTAATTTTGATAAAAATATCGATAAATTAAAGTAGGGTTTATGATGAAAAGGTTATTTATTTTTTTCATTCGAATATATCAAAAAGTCATTAGTCCTATTAAACCAACCAACATGTCGTTTTTATCCAACATGCTCTCAATATAGTTTAGAAAGTTATGAACGACATGGTGTATTAAAAGGAACTTATTTAACGATTATTCGGATAAGTAAATGTCACCCGTTTCATCCCGGAGGTGTTGATTTAGTACCAGAGAAAAAAACTAATAATTCACAATAAAACTATAAATTAAAATCTATATATATTTTTTTAGTGGAGGGTATAAGATTGGAAATTGTGATTTCAAAAGAAGTTGCTGATTGGTATAAGGATGAATTACATTTAAAAGATGGGGATGCTATCCGGTTTTTCGTTAGATATGGTGGAGTCGGAGGTAATATTCCCGGATTTTCATTGGGAGTTAATGTCGAAAAGCAAAAAAAGCCTCACAAAACTGTTTCTATTTCCAATATCGATTTTTTTGTAGAAGAAAGTGATGTTTGGTATTTTGAAGATCAAGACTTACATGTAAATCTTGATGAAACATTAAATGAACCAATCTTTTCATATGTTTCTAATAATGATTAATATATAAATTCATTATTTTTTATTCAAAAATATTAAAGATTAAACCTATGGATATGGTGATTATATCCTTCTTTTAATAATATGCTTTTTTGGATATTTCCAAATAAATCAAAGTGTGGAAATCTTGAATGATAATCAATCCATTCTTCTTTTAAATCATATTTCTTTCCCCAGTCAATTAATTTATTTATATCATTACAACCTGCTTTAGTCACTGTATAACATCCTTTAAATCGGCTATCCTGCCAATAATGAGTTAAAAGTGCAATTTCACCAGATTTTACTCTCCGTTTCCATTGTATTAACTCTTCCCGATTAATGCCAAAAGCCATCTTTACATTTCCCCATTCAATACTTTTCTATAAGCTAAATCCCATTCTGAATTTATTTGTTTTAACCTAACTGGTCTAAATTTATCTTTTTTCACGACAACATGGGTAGAATTACCCTCGACTAATAACTTGTTTTCTTCGTTGAAAATTTTATAGGCATAAATGGTTCTTAATCCATCATAAAGTTTTAATGAAGTTTCTATATATACTTTATCACCGTAACGAGCAGGTCTTTTATAAGATATTTGTAAATCTGTTACAGGTGAGACAACATTCTCCTTTTCTAATTCGGCATATTTAAATCCTAATTGTTCTATAAATTTAGTTCTCCCTATTTCAAACCACACTAAATAATTAGCATGATAAACAACACCCATCTGATCAGTTTCTTGATACCTTACATCGATTTCGGTTTTATTAATCAAACAAATCATCCTTTTCATCGTATAAATTTTTAAAATAGAGAAATATTAAAAATCGGTTACAAAGATTACAATTTAAATATTTGGTTTATTATTTTTAAAAATTATAGTATAATGCTATATGCCTATTATTGGCCATGACTAAATGATTACTAAATTGAATCGATAAGGTAAATGGAAAGAGGGTTAACATAGTGAAAAATTATTTAAACAAATTATTTCAATCTTTTACAATTACAATTTTACCATCAAATGTAGAAAAAAATGTTAGTCGTGTTAAGCTACCTAATTATATTATACCACTCACATTATTAATTTTCATTATACCGATCATTTCACTCATCTATTATGTAGATAAAACTCAAAAATTAGCGGAAGAAAAAATAAATCAAATTGAATTAAATGAAAAGCTATCATCACAGCTGTCTTTACAAACGACACAATCCGAAAAACTATTATCAAAAGTTTCTACGCTTGAGGAAAATGCCTCTAAAGTTAAAAATCAATTGGATATTTTAGACGAATTAGAATTAGAGCTTCGCGATCATCTTGAAGGTTTACCAGTTGATATTCCTGGTACCGGTGGCCTAGATATTCCATTGGAAGAAGAAAATGAAATAAATAATGAGATGATGTTACATAACACAATTGAATCTGAAGATCCTATATTGAATCTTACCTCTAATTTAAATTTACAATCAGATTTATTAATTGATCGTTTTAATCATACATTGTCTATTGTTGAAGAAACTAGTGAAGAAATGGATTACATACCGACAAAATGGCCATTAAATACTAATTTTGTCACTTCAGACTTTGGGAAACGTTCAGACCCTTTTAGTAGACGCTCCGCTATCCATACTGGAATTGATGTTAGGGGAAGTTATGGAGATCCGGTTTATGCAAGTGCAAATGGAACGGTCATTTTAGCATCATATAATGGTGGTTATGGTAATTCTGTTAAACTACAACATCGTCAATCTTATGAATCGTTATACGCACATTTATCAAGCTATACAGTAAAAAAAGGAGAAAAGGTTAAAAAAGGCGATATCATTGGCTATGTTGGCAGTACTGGTAGAAGTACCGGCCCTCATTTACACTTCGAAATAATGAAAAATGGCGAATATATTCATCCAAAGCAATTTATTGATAAATTAAATTAATTTATAAAAGGAGAATATTGATGTTTAGTAAGAAAGGTTCTAAAAAGCAAGATACTATCGATACGATAATAAGTCCAATGACTGTCATTGAGGGTAAAATTACTCATCCCAAAAGTCTGCGTATCGATGGTAAATTAATTGGTGAAGTACATTGTGAAGGTGACGTATACATAGGAAAAGAAGGAATAACGGAACCACTTATTAAAGCTAATAATTTAGTCATATCAGGAGAAGCGAATGGTGATATTGTTGTAAATGGAAAAGTTCATATCAAATCTACTGGTAAATTAAATGGTTCAATTACATCTAAAGGAATAATTATTGATGAAGGTGGAGTTTTTACGGGTAATAGTAAAATAATTCAAAATGAAGATAACATCCATTTAATTAAAAATATTAAAGAAGAAGTAGAAAGCGAATTTTAAACATAACAATGACCGTTTACACCAATTGTAAACGGTCTATAATTAACATCTTCTATTCAATTATCCAACTCATCTCTAATCTCATCACGGAATCCCTCTATTGCTTTTTTACGTTTCCTATTTTTGTTTAAAATTTCATCTTTATTTTCCTCTGATGTGACATTTAATGTTTCTTCTGATTCGTCTATATTATTTAAAGTATCCTGAATCATTGATTGCAATTTTTCCACATTATCGCTTCGATCATCGGGATTTGGCTTATTCTTTTTTTCAGACAATTTTAAAATACCTCCTATAATTTTATAACAATAGCTTGGCATTTTATTGTCTATTTATACAACTTAATGATTAAAATTAAATTCTTTATAATTAAAAGTTTGCTTTAATTAAAAGCTCGATTAAATTCCTTTGTTGATGAATAAATGAACTCAAGTTCACTACTCTAACCACAAGTGAGACCTGCCCAAAGTAGGATGTGAATGTTCTTAACCAAACTTAAAGGGCGCTCATCCTTATTATTAACATCCGATATTTTAACAATAAACTTTAATAAAACCAAATTAAAAAACGTTGATGAACTTGGGTTGATCGCCCATAAATTCATCAACGTTTATATTTAATTAATTATGCTTCAACTCTTTCACGTAAAACTAGTTGTAAAATACCACCATGTCGATAATAATCCATTTCAACTTCACTATCAAAACGGACGACAACATTAAATTTAGTCTCTTTTCCATTTTCATCAGTAGCTATAACGGGAATTAATTCATTAGGTTTAACAGATTCATCAATTTGAATGTTAATAGATTCTTTCCCTGTTAACCCTAATTTATCAGCGTTTTGACCATCTTCAAATACTAACGGTAAAACTCCCATCATCACAAGATTTGAACGGTGAATTCTTTCGTAACTTTCAGCAATAACTGCTTTGATACCTAATAAATTTGAACCTTTAGCAGCCCAGTCACGTGATGAACCCATTCCGTAATCTTTTCCACCAAAAACAACTAGCCCAGTGTCATCCTCACGATACTTCATCGCAGCATCATAAATTGACATTACTTCCCCTGTTGGCCAATACGTTGTGTATCCACCCTCTGTTCCAGGGGCAATTTTGTTTCTAATACGAATGTTAGCAAAAGTTCCACGCATCATTACTTCGTGATTTCCCCGTCGTGATCCGTAAGAATTAAAGTAACGTGGGCTAACATCTTTCTCTTGTAAATACTTCCCTGCTGGAACATCTAATCCAATTGCACCTGCAGGTGAAATGTGGTCTGTTGTAATAGAATCTCCAAAGTAGCCGACAACACGTAAATCGTTTAACGGTTTAATCATTTCTGGTTCTTTTGATAATCCTTCAAAGAATGGTGGATTTTGAATGTAAGTTGATTCATCAGACCATTCATATAACGGTTCATCTGTTGTATCAATTTCATTCCATTTGTCATTTGATTCAAATAAGTTATCATATTCAGAACGGAAAATAGTTGGGTTAACTACTTTATCAATTTCCGCTTGAATTTCAGCCATTGAAGGCCAAATGTCTTTTAAATAAACATCATTACCATCTTTGTCTTTACCTAAAGGCTCATTTGTTAAGTCCATATCAACCGTTCCGGCAAGTGCGTAAGCAACAACCAATGGTGGTGAAGCTAAATAGTTTGCTTTTGTTAACGGATGAATTCGTCCTTCAAAGTTTCTATTTCCGGATAAAACAGAAGAAACAGTTAAATCATTATCAATAATTGCTTTTTCAATTTCATCACGAAGTGGACCTGAGTTACCAATACATGTTGTACAACCATATCCAACTGTATTAAATCCTAGTTCATCTAAATATTTAGATAATCCAGAATCATCTAAATATCTTGTTACTACTGTTGAACCAGGTGCGAGTGATGTCTTCACATATGCTGGTACTTTTAAACCTTTATCAAGAGCATTTTTAGCTAATAATCCAGCTCCCAACATAACATGTGGGTTTGACGTATTTGTGCATGATGTGATAGCTGCAATCGCTACCGACCCTGTTTTCATAATCGAAGTTTCACCAGATGGATGATCTACTTTAACTTCTTTATCAAACTCAGACGCATCTAAACCAAAACCTTGGTTACCCATTGGTGCAGTAATTGCCTTTTTAAATTCTGATTGCATATCTGTTAATGGAATTCTATCTTGTGGGCGTTTTGGACCTGCTAAGTTTGGTACTAATTCAGATAAATTAATTTCAACCGTTTCTGTATACTCAGGGTCTGGCATTTGAGAGTCATACCATAGATGGTTTGCTTTACAATATTTTTCAACCAACTCTATTTGTTCTTCAGATCTTCCCGTTAAACGTAAATAGTTCAATGACTCTTCATCAATTGGGAAAAAACCACAAGTTGCTCCATATTCCGGCGCCATATTAGAAATAGTTGCTCTATCTGCTAATGGCATATCTTTTAGGCCGGGACCATAGTATTCAACAAATTTTCCAACGACATGTTTTTTACGCAATGTTTCTGTTACTGTTAAAGCAAGGTCAGTAGCTGTCGTTCCTTCAGGAAAACTACCTGTAAACTTAACACCAATTACTTCAGGTGATGGAAAATAAGAAGGCTGTCCTAACATTCCTGCTTCTGCTTCAATTCCCCCTACTCCCCAACCTAATACTCCAAGTCCATTTACCATTGGTGTGTGGGAGTCAGTTCCAACTAGAGTGTCTGGGAATGTGTCATATGAGCCTTCGTCATTTTCATTTGCATGGACAACATCTGCTAAATATTCCAAGTTTACCTGGTGAACAATTCCTGTAGCAGGTGGAACTGCACGATAATTTTCAAATGCTTTTTGTGCCCAATGTAAAAATTCATAACGCTCAGCATTACGTTCAAATTCAAGTTCCATATTAGCTTGTAATGCATTAGGAGAACCATATTGATCAACTTGTACTGAGTGGTCAATAACTAAATCAACTGGAACTTCAGGATTAATTTTATTTGGATCTCCACCCATATCTACCATTGCTTTCCGCAAAGAAGCTAAATCAACGACAGCTGGAACTCCAGTGAAGTCTTGCAAAATAACTCGGGACGGTTTAAAAGGAACATCTTGATTTTTCCCTTCATTAGTTCCCCATTTTGCTAAACCGATAATATGTTCATCTTTGATTACCCTTGCATCATGTTGTCTAATAACTGATTCTAATAAAACTCGAATTGAAAATGGTAAGCGACTTACTTTACCAACATTAGCATTTTCAATTGCTTTTAAATCATAATAGTTGTATTTTTTACCATTTAGTTCAAAATGCTTTTTGTCTCTCAATTCGTTATTTTGACTATTCGTCATATACATCGTTCTCCTTTCAATTTGTACTAAATTTATGTCTTATTGCACACAGAACTTGTCTATATGATATAGAGTATAATTCTATTAAACTTAAACTCTATACTATAGACAAAAAATAAATCCTATATACTAGTTTAAATGAAAAACTGTTATAAAACAAATGTTTAGAAATGATAATCTTGCATAAAAATTCAATAAATTACATTCTTGGCAATAATAACTCAAAGTTACTCCCAATCGACAGGTTTGATGAGATTCTTAATTTGCCATTATGTTGTTTCATAATTTTATTACAAATCATTAATCCTAACCCAGTACCATCCGTTTTTGTCGTATAAAAAGGTTTATTTAAGTTGTCTAATACTGATTTCTCCACACCTGGACCTTCATCTCTTATAGATATTATTAAATTACTATTCTCGTAATAACTGGTAATATAAAGTGTACCATTTTTATCCATCGATTCGATACCGTTTTTAATAAGATTAATTAATACTTGTTTAATTTTAGTACGATTACAAGTGACATATAGACTTTGGGGAACATCTACATCCAAATTCACATTATTTAATGTTGATTGAACTGAGAACAAATAAGCAACATCATCAATCATCGATTTAACATTTTCTTTTGAAAATTGGTAATGATTTGCTGGCTTGGAGTTCTCTAAAAGTTCATTAGTCATTGACTCAATTTTATCAATTTCACATAACATAAGTTTATAATATTCATTCTTTTGTTTAATCCCTTTTTGGGTTAACTGTAAAAATCCTTTTATCGATGCAAGCGGATTTTTAATTTCATGGACTAAACCAGCAGATAGTTTGTTTATCATTAAAAATTTATGAGAATTATAAATTGATTCTTCTAACATATATTTATGCGAAACATTCTGAATTTTCAACAAAAAATATACTTCTTTGTTAAATTCTAAAGTAAAAAAGCTGCCATTTAAAATAAATTGTTCTTTTTCGGAAGTTTGAAGATGTATATGAAGAAGGGGGAGTTCATCTTTTGAATTAGTAATGTGGTTGATAATTATTGGCTGATATTCTTTATCAACAATTCTTGTCCACTTTTTACCAATCCATTCTTTTATATCTTGATCTGTTAATTCTTGAAATGACGATGATACAAATTCAATATTATCATTCTCATTCCAGATTAATATATAATGATCCTTGTCACCAATAATAGCATTTAGTAATTCATTGTTGAATATTTTGTTTAACTCGTTCTTTCTTTCTCCTTCTACAACGGACAACTCAGCATAACTTTTTTCCATCGTAATCCCCTTTTAAAATATTATCTTTCTTGTATGTATATGAATTAAACACTATAATATATGGTGTAATGATAAATATATGATTATAAAACTGATATAATACTTTCTCACTTATAGTTTACTATATATTTACAGAAAATGGAATAGCCTTTTCAGATTTTTTCATCAGGAGGAATATTATGTTCACCGTTATTGTTTCATTATGGGGATTCTTTTTAATAGGTTTTCTTGCTATTGGTGGTTATTTTATGTTCAGAAAGTTTCTTAAATCAATACCAAAGAAAGATGGAATGTCCGATTTAGACTGGCAAAATTATTATATTGATCAGACAAAACATATGTGGCATCAGGAGGAGAAAGATTTATTAGCTGAATTAGTATCCCCTGTACCTGAGTTATTTAGGGACGTTGCTAGGCAGTCTATTGCCGGTAGAATTGGCAAACTTGCAATAGATAAAAATGAAGATAAAATAACGAAAGAACTATTAATTGAAGGATATATTATCGGTACTCCGAAACGGGATCATCGGTTTTTAAGAAAAACATTAAAAGAACAAAAGATTGACATTACTCCATATGAACAATTTTTCGAATTATCCCCTTCTGATTATGAAAAAGGATGGAAAGAAAAATATTAAAATAAAAAATCAAACACGTATGACTCATGATGTTCATACGTGTTCCCTTTTTAATTGGTTTTTTTGCAGTTTTTTAAATTCAATAAACATCGCAATTCTCCAAGTGACAATCATTCCAAAAGCTAATATAAAGAACATGCCACTTGTTTCACCTACATCAATTTGACTTCCAATGATGACTTTACCGATAAGCCTTAAAGCTAATAATCCAAATAAAATGAAAATAAATGCCCTTGAAGGTTTTAAATATATATGACCGTTTTCAACACGAAACTTTGTCGTCATAATTAATAAAATAGATACAAACGCACCAACAGTAAAAGCTTCTAACACTTGCAACCACCTTACATGGAATATTGGAAATATAAACATTAAGAACCCAGAACTCATGAAAATGGGTGGTAAAATAATCTTTTTAGTACTTGTTGGCTTTTTAGAAGACTTTAAACGCATTACATTCATTGTAATACCCATAAAAATTGCAACTACAGTACTTCCAATGATTAAAATTGTATTATTCAAAACACCATTCCTTAATAAATCGTTACTTTCAAGTTCGTATAAAAAAACTAATCCTGATCAAAAGCGACATTTAATATAATCGTCATCGTTGTACCTAACACTGTCATAAATACTCCAATATCGAAAAACATCGCTGTTGCAATTTCAATCCCACCTATAAATGGTACAGGTATTACACCAAATGTATGTGTTAAAAATGGCACATTAAAAATAACAGCCCCAAGTCCCGTCAAAGTAGCGATTAATAAACCGATTGGTATAAATGATATATAGTTGATTGGTAATATTTTCTTTGCTGTTTGCTCTCCAAAAGCAAAGTATAATAGTAGTATAGCTGCCGAGGTTACTAAGCCACCAACAAACCCACCACCAGGTGAATTATGACCTGCGATTAATAAGTATGCAGCAAAACCTAATAAAACAAACACAATAATTGATGAAGTCGATTTTAAAATTAAATCATTCGGTCTGTACATATTCTTCCTCCGTAAACAGTAATGTCTTTTACTTAGCTAATATATTAATTGTAAACGATTTCCCTATAAAATTAAAGTGAAACTTCCAAAAATAGAAATACATAGTGGAGAAGCGATTAATTTAAAGTAAGTGATGCGCGCGCGGGGATATCGGTGATTATTTTGGGTGAAGTTAGTAATTTTGCTTGTATGAGCGCGCTAATTATGAATTATAACGGTTTTATAGCCAAATTTCATATTAGAAATCAGGATTTTGTCTTG
>Ga0209487_1002958_pt1 | contig 13557 bp, 11 predicted proteins | sample Poulit2012_FD_187524 | JGI IMG/M metagenome (GOLD analysis project Ga0209487, IMG submission 187524) | Agricultural soil microbial communities from Georgia to study Nitrogen management - Poultry litter 2012 (SPAdes) (version 2) | ecosystem: Environmental > Terrestrial > Soil > Agricultural land... | reverse complement strand
CTCCGAGAGACGCATCGTAAGCGGAATCGTGTACGTACCGCACCGCTAAACTGTGGTGTGGCGAGGATCCTTGCAAGCCTGATCCTGCTCCTGAGCGCCGCCTGCGGGTTCGCGCAGCGGGAGCAGGCGACGGTAGAGCTGGGTCACTCCGGCGTGCTGGTCGCTGACGCCTGGAATCCCCTGCGGCTGGTGGTGAGGGATTTGCCGGGCGCCAGCCTCGAGGTCGCCTTCGACCAGGGGACTCTGCGGACCGGTGAGATTCCGGGAACCTACACCGTGAGCCTGCCAGGCAGCGGCGGGGTTCACGTCTTCGAGGACGACATCTACGTGCCGCGGTTCACATCCCTGGTCTGGCGCGTTCGCCAGGGAGACGCGGTTGTCGCCTCGGGAGCCGTCGATCCCCGGACGGTGAGCGACCAGCCGTTGCTGCTCATCGCCAGTGAGGGGCCCAGTGGCCTGCCCACCGGGGAGGAGCTGCCCGGCCGGCCGGTGCACGTCCACCCTGCCCAGCTCCCCCGCCGGGCGGCGGCGTACGACCCGGTACTGGCGGTGCTGGTGGACTCAGGCGCGACCTCTGCCGACCCGGCCGCTCTGGCCGCTGCAGCAGCCGCAGGCAGTATCGTTACGGCCACGCCAGGCGCGCTCGAGGCGTCTGAAGGCCTTGCGCTTCTCTTCAGCGGGACCGTGCAGCGTGTGGGGAGCGGTTACTTCACTACCCTGGACGAGACCCAGGGGGTGGCAGCACAGCTGCGCGCGCTGGCCGCAGTGCCCGAGGAGGAGAGTCTCCAGCGCAGGATCGGCACCGCGGTTGCGCGCGCCACCAGCATCAACAGCGGCGCAACAGTTCCGCTCATGCCGCTTCTCACCATAGGTGCCGTCTACATACTGGTGTCCTACCTGCTGACGAGGTTCGGGGGACCGATCGGTGTGTTCTCGGCCCTGATCCTGGCGGCCGGTGCATCCTTCCTCGCTTTCGCCCACCTGCGGCCCCCAGCCCCTGTTGCCGTGGCGAACACCAGGGTGCTCATCGGCGCCGGCGGCCTGGGCACGGAGTACGGCTACTTCACGGCCATCTCCTACTCGGGAGAGCCTGTCACCCTGGACCGTGCGGCCGCTCCCGCAACGCCGGTACCGTACCGGGGCACACCGGACGCACTGGAGGCCCGACTCCCCCGCTGGTCCGAACTGGCCTTCGAAGGGAAGCCGACGCTTGCGACCCCGCTGCTCACCTGGCGGGACGACTCGCCTCAGCTTCGGGGCAACGATCCCGTCTACGTCGTCGGTGAGGATGGTCCTGCGGGCGGCGACGGCGCGCCGCCGGCCCCTGCCCTGATTCAGGCGGTCGCCCGGGAGGTCCCGGCCGGCACCGCGCTGGCGGAGAGCGGCGGGACTGTCCATGTTGCTTTGCCGGCGGGTGGCCCGTGAGGCCCGGGCTCGCGCTCGCGGAGCTGGTGCACGAGCGGCTCTCCCGCGAGGACCTGATTTCGCTGGTCGTCTTCTACCCCGCCCTGCTGCTGGTGGTACTGGCGCTCACCTGGCAGGGAACCAGCGGTCCCGCAGGCGTATGGACCCCGCTCGCACATGCCCGCGGCATCGCCCTGGCGCTCCTGGGGCTTGGCTACGGCGTTGGTCTGGCCCAGGAAACGGTGAATGACCGGCGGGCAACGGCCATTGCGCTGGTCATCATCGCCCTGCTGGGCCTGCCGGTCGAACTCGCGGCGCTTGCCGCCAGCTTCGCCCCCGTGCCGCTCGCCTGGATACTCGCGCTCACGCCCCTCACCGTCCTGGGCTTCATGGGTATGGGCCAGATACTCGGCGCGCTGCTGGCCACCCTCCGCGTCCGGGCACTCGCCCCGGTCGTAGTTCCGGCCGCACTGGCTGGCACGCTTTTCCTGGACATCTCGCTTGGCGTGAACCTGCTTAGCCCCTTTCATGCGGCCACAACCCCCTCGACGCCTCACCTCGTCGTTCTCATGGCGGCCAGCCTGTGGCTGCTACTCTCGATGTGGAGGGGAAGCAGCAGATGACGTTCCTGACCCGGGACAGGCACACAGAGCGACCGCGGCTCAATACCGCCGCGCACGAGGAGCTGGCGGGCAGCCGCTTACGCCACTCGCGGCTTACGGCCGGCGCCCTGGCCGCGCTTCTGGGGGCCCTCCTGACCTGGTTCTTCCCCATTGGTTTGGCTGTGCGTCTTGTCGTCGTTGCTGGCCTGTTCCTGGCCGGTATGTTCCTGCCGCTGCTGAACGCTGACCGGGCGCGCCGCTGGGCGCTCGACTGGATCGCCCGGCACTCGGGTCTCGCCTACGAGAGCTACCTGGAGCTCAGTTCCCGGAGTGGCAGCCAGCCCCCTGCTGCTGTCCAGGACGACCAGGACCTGGCCGCCGTACTCGAGGAGCGGGCCTATCTCGCTACACGCTCCCTGCCACAACCAAGCTTCACTCCCTACTACCTGCCGATACTGGCGGTCACCGCACTCCTCCTCTTCCTGCCCCAGTTGAACCTGGGGGGCCTCTTCCCCTCCGGGGCGGGTGGTTCCGCCACCCCTGCTGGCACGCCGCCTTCACAGGAGGCAGCTCCTGCCGCGCCAACCGAACCCGAGCGTGAGCCGGACACCGAAGAGAGCCGCATCCCCTTCAACCCCACGGAAAGCGAACCGGCGCAGCTCCCGGAAGAGAACGACGCAGCGCAGGAGGGCGAGGAGGCGGCCGCCGAGCAGTTCCTGCAGGCGCTGCGCGAGCAGCGGGAGCTGGAGTCGACCGGCGCTGCCGGTACACAGGACGCAGCAGACGCCGAGCCCCGGGGCGGGGGGCCGGATGACGGGGCCGGCGAGGAGGCAGCGGCTGCCGAACCCGGTCAGGCGCAGACCGTGGATGGGCAGGAGGTTGAGCGGGAGGAGGTGTCCTCTGCCTCTCCGGAATCCGCAGAGCCTCGCGCCAGTGGCGGTCAGTCGCAGGCCCAGGGCCAGGAAGGCGAGCAGGACGGCCAGGAGTCGGGTGGGCTTCAGGAGAGGCCGCTCGTCGAGCGGGATGGTCAGGAGGGCGAGCCTGCCCGCCGCGATTCGGTGATACCGGCGCAGGATGACGAGAGCACTGAAGAAGGTGAAGAGGGCGGGTCCGACGGGGCAGCCCCGCAAGGCCAGGACGAGCCCTCACCAGCCGGTCCGGACGAGTCCGGTGAGGCCGCGCAGGCCGGCGACCAGGGGGAAGGCCAGGAAGACGAACCCCAGGAGGGGGAAGCCCCCGTGCCGCAACAGGCGCAGGGTGAAGCCGGCGAGGAAGGCGAAGGTACGACCACGTTGCAGGGCAGCGGTGATGGGCAGCAGGGCCCGGAAGGTGACGGGCAGTCGGGGCAGGCCCCCAGTCAGGACGACGGCGTCGCCGGCAACGACGATGAGGCTTCAGCAGGTGGCGCCGGGGCCGGAGCCGCACAGCCCCAGTCGCCCGGGATCGCAGCCGAGGGCGAAGGCGATATCGCCTTCCTTCCCGGCCGTCGGGGTGAGGGTGAATCGAGTCCAGGCGGAGAAGTCCGAATCCCCGGCTCCCCCGACGCCGACCTGCCCCTGGGCCGGGAGAGCGGGTTCTACCGGGAGGAGGTCGAGCGGGTGATTCGCGAGGGTCGCATACCGCTCGAGTACCAGGAGGTCATCCGCAACTACTTCCAGTAACCGCTACTGTCCGGCTGGCTGCACCATGTTCCGGTACTGAGCGGCGAGCTCGTCCAGCTGGCCGGCCACCGCGGGTGCGACGTTCGCCAGGGCGTGGTCGGCAAGCTGGCGCAGGTCGGGATCCTCGTCGAGCGCGGGGAGATCAACCTGGACCGGCAGGCGCCTGTGCCCCGTGTACTCGCGGGACGTGAAGGCGGCAAGCTGCTGTTCGGCGTGGGGATCGACGAAGAGCACCTCGACCTGCACGCGGTAGTCCAGGTACTGGTAGTTCCCCTCCACTTCGACCTCCCGCTCGAAGACCGGTGCGGCAACGAGGATGGCCAGATCGGCGGTCAGGTTGCGTGCCAGGGAGGAGGCCGAGGGAATCGCCCGCGAGCGCCCCATGTCCCGGTGCGTCTCCTGGAACCGGATCGGACCGGGCCGCATGAAGGTGTAGGTTTCGCGGGTACCGACCCGTTCGACCGCCTCTTCGAGGTCCTCGGCGAGGAAGGACTGCCGGGTCTCGGTCGGGGCGTTGATCACCGTGACCAGCGGGCGCGGCGTGTCGGGTGAAACCACCGTCGGTGCGCAGGCGGCGAGCACCAGCGTTCCCAGGAGCAAAATAGCGGGCCAAAGTTGCTTTCGCATCTACTCTCCCTCCACTTCCTTGATGCGGGCGCTGCCGCGGGTCGAGTCGACCAGCCGCTTCCTGAATCCGGCACTTTCGGCGGCCGGCAGTTCAAGCTCGAAGTTCCAGCCCACACTGTCGTACTCTTCGCTGCCGATCACCGCAGCCCTCGTTTCGGCCACCAGCCTGTGAACCACGTCGACCGACTGATAGTTGACGCCAATCCGGAGGGTCTCGCGGTCCTCGACCTCCCTCTCGCCTGCACTGTCCAGCGCCTTTGCTGCCGTTCCACTATAGGCCCGCACGAGGCCGCCGGCGCCCAGCAGCTTGCCGCCAAAATAGCGCACGACGACCACACCCGTACGGTCGAGGTCACGCCTCAGCAGCACCTCCAGCATGGGCCTGCCCGCGGTGCCGCCAGGCTCCCCGTCATCCGAAAAGCGCATCTCCTCGCCGAAGCGGTAGGCCCAGCAGTGGTGCGTTGCGGCAGGGTGTTCGTTCCGGATTCCCTCCAGCCACGTCTCGAACTGGTTTACGTCCTCCAGGGGAAGGACCAGGCCCAGGAAGCGCGATCCCTTGATCTCCTCCTCCACCAGTGCCGGTCCACTTGCAGTCTTGTAAGCCATCCTCCCGAGTGTACGCATTCGGGGCCGCGCCGCCCGTGCCGCCAGGTTCCCGCGGCAGGCGCAGGACCAGTCATCCGGCCGGCTGATGCTAAACTCCATGACTGATGTCCCTGAAGCTATACAACAGCATGACGCGCCAGAAGGAGAAGTTCGAGCCGGTCACCCCCGGGAGGGTCGGCATCTACTTCTGCGGGCCCACGGTCTACTCTGACCCCCACCTTGGGCACGCGCGCGGTCCCGTAGTGTTCGACGTGCTCAAGAGGTGGCTTGAGCACTCGGGCTACGAGGTGCGCCTGGTTTCCAACATTACCGACGTGGGACACCTTACCGACGACAGCGACGACGGCGAGGACAAGCTCCTGCGCCGCGCGAAGCTCGAGGAGCTCGAGCCGATGGAGGTCGCCGACAAGTACTTCTGGTCGTTCCAGGATTCGATGAGCGCCCTTGGCGTGCGCAAGCCTGACATCACGCCGCGGGCAACGGGTCACATCATCGAGCAGATCGAACTCACCCAGGAGCTCGTAAGCCGCGGCCTGGCCTACGAGGTGGACGGGAGTGTCTACTTCGATGTCTCTGCCTGGGACAGCTACGGTGAGCTCTCGGGGCGCGATCCTGATGATCTCGTCGAGGGCACCCGCGTCGAGGTCCGCAGCGACAAGGATGACCCGCGCGACTTCGCGCTCTGGAAGAAGGCAGAGAAGGGCCACCTCATGCGCTGGAACAGCCCCTGGGGCGAGGGCTATCCGGGCTGGCACATCGAGTGCACGGTCATGAGCACCAAGTACCTGGGTGACGAGTTCGACATCCATGGCGGCGGCCTGGACCTGATCTTCCCGCACCACGAGAGCGAACTTGCCCAGGCGCGCGGGGCAGGCAAGCCTTTCGCCCGTTACTGGATGCACTGGAACATGCTTACCCTGGGCGGCGAGAAGATGTCGAAGTCGAAAGGCCATGTAGTCGAGCTGGACGAGCTGTTCAAGCGTTACGACCCGCTGGCCATCCGCTTCCACCTGCTGCGCTCCCACTACCGCAGCGTCTCCGACTTCAGTGAGGAGGCACTCCAGTCGTCGACGCAGGGCCTGCGCAGGCTTCAGTCGCTCTACCAGACTCTGCAGAGTTCACTTGAGGACGGGCATGCCGGTGGGTCCGGCGAGGGGACGGGCACGGCCAGGGCTCAGGATGGTGCAGCCGCGAGCGCCTTCCATGAGCAGCGGGTTGCGTTTGCCGACGCAATGAACGACGACTTGAACACGCCTGAAGCGATTGCAGTTCTCTTCGACTTCGCCCGGGAAGTGAACCGGAACCTGGAGGGTGGCAAGGCGTCCGCGGAGTACCGCAGCAGCGCCCTCGCTTTCATGCAGGAACACTTTGACGGGATCCTGGGACTGGACGGCAGCCGGACAACGATGGCCGAGGATGAGAAGAACCTCGTGTCCGGCGTTGTCGAACTCCTGCTGGAGGAGCGTCACCAGGCGCGGATACGTCGTGACTTCAGCTCGGCCGACCGCATCCGGGACGAGCTGGCAAGGCTGGGCATCGCCGTGGAGGACACGGCCCAGGGCAGCCGCTGGAAGTTGCAGTAGGCGCCGCGGCCTGAGCCGCCCGCCGCGACCGGGCGGCTGACGCTCCTCAGGATTGCGAACGGAGACGCGATCGGTGCAGCTCCAGGGTTTCGCGCACCTCCTCGTCCTCCACCTGCTCGAAGCTTTCGAACCAGGCGCCCACTGAACCGAAATTCGGGGGCGCCAGCAGGCACACGAGTTCGTCTACCTGCTCGCCAAGCACGGCAAGAACATCGGGCGCGGCGACCGGCACCGCCACGCTCACGGCTTCCGCATCAAGGCCGCGGGCGGCCTGTACCGCCACGCGCATGCTCGCTCCAGTTGCCAACCCGTCATCGACGAGGAGCACGCGTTTCCGGTTCAGCTGCGGCTGGGGGTTGTCGCCGCGGTACAGCTCCTCCCTTCGCCTCAGCTCGGCCTCCTCCCTCTCCACCACCAGCTGCAGGGTTTCCTCGTCCACCCGGGCAGCGCCCAGCACGTCCCTGTTGAGCACCTGATGGCCTCCGCTGGCCAGAGCTCCCATGGCCAGTTCGCTGCGCGAGGGCACGCCAAGCTTGCGCACGACGAGTACGTCGAGGGGCAGGTTCAGCTTTGCCGCGATGGGCGCCGCAACCGGCACACCACCCCGTGGCAGCGCCAGTACGAGATCGAACTGCAGCGCCCGCTCCTGCAGCTCCTTCGCCAGGCGCTCACCGGCGTCCGACCGGTCCCGGAATGCGTACACACCCGTACGATGGCCCTTATCGCACGTGCATTTTGTGAGTCCACTTACACTTCGCAGCGGGTTCTGGGCAGTAACCTGCCACCCCCCGGCATTCACCCAACCGGCAGCCACCCGGAACGCCCGGACCGCTACTGTTGCAGTTGATGAACATGCAGGCAGCGTTACGGATCAGTCTGGCCGGCTCCTTGCGCACCCACGCCAGGGCCCTGCTTGAGGCCTTCGGCAGCTTCGACGAGGCACTCGGCAGCGACTTCAGCTCCTGGCGGGAGGCGGGAGTCAACAGGCCGCAGCTCTACGCCAAGGCGACTTCCCGGGAGCTTGGACGCAAGGTGTCCCAGGTCGAAGCCGACACCCGGGCAATCGGGGCCGGGCTCATCTCCCTTGAGGACGATGACTTCCCGACGCTGCTCAAGCAGGTGCACGATCCCCCGCCTGTTCTGTTCTTCAAGGGAAACAGTCGCGCCCTCCATGGCCCAACGGTCGCCATCGTAGGCGCCAGGAAGGCAAGCGAGGGAAGCCTGGCCTTTGCCAACGGTGTCGCCTACGAGCTGGCGACTGCCGGGGCAACAATAGTCAGCGGCCTGGCGGTAGGGGTGGACGCGCAGGCGCACCGTGCGACGGTCGCGGCAGCCGGGGTGGGCGTCGCCGTGTTGGCGCACGGCCTCGACATGGTCTACCCCGAACGGCATGAATCTTTGGCTCAGGCGCTGCTGGAGAGGGGTTGCCTCGTAAGCGAGTGGCAACCTGGGATCCCGCCGCAAAGTCACCTCTTTGTCGCGCGAAACCGGCTCGTCATGGGGCTCTCCCACTGCCTCGCCATCTTCGAGGCGGGAGTGCGCTCGGGAGCGCTCAGTACGGCGCACTTTGCGCTGGAGGCGGGCCGCGAGATCTACGTGATGCCGGCCCGGCCAAATGAGGAGCGCTTCCGGGGCACCATTGAGCTGCTTCGGGACGGTGCGCATATGCTCCTTGACGCTGCGAGCATAGCGGGCAGCCTGCCACTTAGTCGCGAGGTTGCCAGCGAGGCAACGGGCGACCTAGACCGGCTGCTCCGGGCGGGCAGCACGGTAGAGGAGCTGACGGCCAGCCTGGGAAGGCCGCAACTGGAAATAATGAGGGAGCTGGGTTGGCTCGAGGTGAGCGGCAAGATTCGCCGGGGACGGGACGGCAGGTTCTACCTGACGTAGGATTCCTGATGATGCGAAGACGAGCCGTTCGACTCCTGCTGTTCGTTCTCCTGCTGCCTCTTGCACCGGGTGTCCTGGCCCAGGACGTGCGGGTCTGGAGCCTCCTTACGAGTCCGGGGCAGCTGGAGTGGCTCCACAGTGAGATACGGGCTTTCGAAAGCGCTACGGGCAGGGACGTCGAGCTGGAGCAGCTGAGTCCGGGCGAGCTGCGCGGCCGGCTCGACGTTGCCGATCAGGAGGAAGGGAACGCGAACCCGGTCGCGGTGATCGTCGGTCTGCGCCACACCCAAATCGGCGAACTCGCTACCTCCGGTGCCCTGGTTCCGCTCGAGGCCTATGCCACTGGCAACTACCTGGGTGACCTCCTGCCGGCCGCCCGCACCGCCTTCGAGACGGCCAACAGCATCTGGGGGCTGCCCCTCTGGATCGAAGGGCCTGCCCTCATCTACAACCGTGCGCTGCTTCCCGAGATCCCCGACAGCTACGCGGCGTTCCAGCGCGAGCTCGGGGCCATAAGCCAGGGCGGGACTGTGGGCCTCGCCTTCGATACGTCGAACCTCTACTACTCGTACACCTGGCTGCGCAGTTTCGGCGGGTATCTGTTCGGCAGGGAAGCCGACGGACGGGTGAGGCCGCACGAAATCGGCATCTCCACCCACGGTGCCGCGCTGGGGGCCAGAGAGCTGCAGCTCCTGCGCCACACCTACGGCCAGCTGCCGGACGCGACCTCGGAGGAGGTGGCCCGACTGTTCGCCGGCGGCGGGGTTGCCGTCATCTACGACGGGCCCTGGGCCGTTCCCCGGTTCCACAATGCAGGCATCGACGTCGGCGTGGCACCGTTGCCCGAGCGGTCCGGGAACCGCTGGGTCTCCTTCATGGCCAGTGCGGGGGTCGGGGTGAGCGCGGGCGAAGGCGACACGACCGCGGCCGTCAACATGGCGAAGTGGTTTGCAACCGCCGAGAGCCAGGCTCGCCTGGCGCGGTTCGAGTACCTGCTGCCCGCCTCCCGTGAGGCCGTGCGGCGCCTGGGCGACCAGCGGCTGGCGGCTTTCGCCCGGGCGCTGGAGGAGGCCGAGCCCCTGCCACCCGAATCCGCAATGGCCGGTGTCTGGGCGCCCATGAGCGCAGCGCTGCGCGAAATACTTGCGCATGAAGCCGCCCCGGCGCAGGAGATCCTCGAGCTGGCACGCCTGAAGATCCTCGACTGAGCGCGTCGCCCGCTCATTTGCCTCCCATCTGATAGCCTTTATTCCATGGACGCCCTCGAATACGGTCGTCGTTTAACCATCGATGCGTTTCGCCCGGGTGCGGACCTCTCTCCGACCGAGGAGGAAGTGACCGACTACCTGAGGGAGCTTTACACGCAGCTCGAGAATGCGCGGCGTGACAGGTCCCTCCTGGTGATCTCCGACGAAACCGGTCTGAGCGGCGCGATCACGGGGGCCGAGTCGAACGTTTCTATTCATATCTTCCCCAGCCTGGGGGCCCTCACTCTGAAGGTGCTGACGAGGCGCGATGTGCTGCTCTCCCAACTGACCGGATCGCTGGGCGCAAGGTTCGATGTGGGCAAGTTCGAGAGCCACCTGAGCAACGTCGCACGGGCCATGCCCGACGAGCCGGAGCGGCTCAGGCGGGTGCTCATGGGGGACCGCAGTTACGCCCGGGCGCGCCTGGACGACATCTGGCTGCGGGGACGCTAGCGAAGGACGGAAACCAAAGTGGCTGACTTCATCCTTGCCCTGGACCAGGGCACAACATCGTCGCGGGCCATTCTGTTTGATCAGGGCGGAGAAGTCCGCGCCATAGCCCAGCAGGAGTTCGACCAGTCATACCCGGAGCGGGGTTGGGTCGAGCACGACCCGCAGCAGATCTGGGACACCCAGCTGGCCGTCGCCCGTGAGGCCCTTTCCCAGGCCGGGATCACCGCACGCGACGTGGTCGCGCTGGGGATCACGAACCAGCGGGAGACCGCGGTCGTCTGGGAGGCCAGCACCGGCAAACCGATCCATCCGGCCATCGTGTGGCAGGATCGCCGCACTGCAGGCAGGATGGCTCAACTCGCTGAGCGGGGCCTGGCGGGCCCGGTCGAGTCGAAAACGGGTCTGGTGCTTGACTCGTACTTCTCTGCCAGCAAGATCGCCTGGATCCTGGATAACGTGGACGGCGCCCGCCGGCGCGCCCGGGAGGGCGAGCTCCGGGCGGGGACAATCGACACCTGGCTCATCTACAACCTGACCGGTGGCAGCTGCTTCGTTACCGACGTGACCAATGCAAGCCGCACCATGCTCTTCGACATCAATTCCCAGTCGTGGGACAACGAACTGCTGGAACTCTTCGAGATCCCCCGCGAAATGCTGCCCGAGGTGGGGCCGTCCTCCCACGTTTACGGCGAGACAACGGCGCTCGACGGCGAGACTCCCATCCGGATCGCTGGCATCGCCGGCGATCAGCAGGCCGCCACCTTCGGTCAGGCCTGCTTTGCTGAGGGTCAGGGGAAGTGCACCTACGGTACCGGCGCCTTCATCCTCATGAACACCGGCCCGGAGCGGAAGCGCTCCACCCAGAACCTGCTCAGTACGACACTGTGGCAGGTGGGCGAGCGGCCCACATATGCGCTGGAGGGCTCGATTTTCGTTGCCGGCGCGGTTGTCCAGTGGCTGCGGGATGAGTTGCAGATCATCCGGGATGCTGCCGAGGTCGAGGAGCTGGCCCGCTCCGTCCCCGACAGCAACGGGGTGATGCTCGTTCCGGCGTTCACCGGCCTTGGCGCTCCGCACTGGGATTCCTACGCGAGAGGAACGGTCCTTGGCCTCACCCGGGGCAGCAACCGGGCGCACATTGCCCGCGCCGCCCTGGACAGCATTGCGCACCAGGTCGCCGATGTGACCGGCGCAATGGAAAGCGACACGGGCCTGCCCCTCAGGGAGCTGCGGGTCGACGGGGGCGCGGCCAGGAACGACCTGCTGATGCAGCACCAGGCGAATATCCTGGGCCTGCCGGTGGTGCGGCCGGCGATCACGGAGACCACCGCCCTTGGCGCCGCCTACCTCGCCGGTCTGGCGGTGGGGTTCTGGAGCGGGAAGGAGCAGATCAGCGCACAGTGGAAACAGGACGCGATCTTCGAGCCGCAGATGGAGGCGCAGGTCAGGGACTCCCTGCGCGAGGAGTGGGTGCGGGCGGTCGAGCGTGCGAAGGGCTGGGCGCAGCCCTAGGAAATGGCCACCGTGCGGGGAGAGCGTTTATACTGTCCCTCGCATGCCGGGATGGCGGAATGGTAGACGCAGCGGACTTAAAATCCGCTGGCCGCAAGGCCGTGCGGGTTCGAGCCCCGCTCCCGGCACCATCATTCGGAAACCTGTGAATCCTCCGGGGGCAGCAGCATCTGCAGCGCCCCCGGCTCTACCTCAACCGCGGCCGAGAACCCCTTCTCAGGCGCCTCAATCGCCTCCTTGCACAGCGACTGATCGTCGACGTGGAGGGCCGAGCCCTTCCAGGTAAGCTGAACCCGCCTCGCGTTGTAGACCTCCACGCTGGGCAGGCTGGTGAGCGTTCCGCTGACCAGGGAGGTCACATAGTTGATGATGGCGTCGCGATTCTCGAAGCGGATCAGTACGACGTCCAGCAGCCCGTCCAGTGGACTGGCCTGATCCCCGATGGTGAGGCGCGGCCCCACCGCGGGCGTGTTCATCACCTGCACCATGAGATACTCCCCCTCGATAAGCTGGCCGTCCACGTCGAGTCGGCAGCGCACCGGATTCTCGGACCCCAGCTCATTGGCCACCACACCCGCGGCGCGCAGCAGGTTCTTCCCTTCGGAGGGGTCGTAGGCCGAGAGCATGTTGGCAAATGCGCCCAGGCCCGCACCCTCGACGAGCAGCTCGCGCCCCCAGCCGCCGCGCACCCATGCGACGTCGACCGCCGTGAGCCGGGTGAACGGCAGCTCGCGGATCAGCTCCGGCACCGGTCTGGCGATACCGAGCCCCCGCGAGACGTTATTCGCAGTTCCCATGGGCAGGTGGACGAGCGGTACTCCCGTCCCTACGAACCACTTGGCGGCCTCACGGAAGGTACCGTCCCCGCCGGCGACGACGACGAAATCGCCGGGCTCGTCCCGCACCTTGCTCAGGTCCTGAGGGGAGTCGGTCGGCACATGCTCGACATCGATTCCGGCTTGCGCCAGCAGCTCGATCAGCTGGCCGGGATCGTTCCCTGTTCCGCCGGCCCGATTGTTGTGGACGAGGGAGCCGCGCATCCCGCTTATGATGCCGCCTTGCGCGTCTCCCCCGCCCTCCTGCAGTTCATTGCCGGCTGCGCCTGGCGAGACCCCGACACTCCGGTCCAGTTCGTCCTGCGCTTCATGCCGACCCTCAAATGGCGAGTTTGCCTTGGTCACACATGCCCTCCCCGACGGCCAGTCTAGACCGGCGACGGACGGGGATCTGTGCGACGCGGAGGTTACTCAGGTAAGGGCACCCTCCCCGGTCAGTTCGCGACCCACGATGAGGGTGTGGATGTCGTAGGTGCCCTCGTAGGTGTCGACGGTCTCGAGGTTCAGCATGTGCCTGATCGCGTGATATTCGAGGGTGATGCCGTTCCCGCCAAGGATCTCACGCGCGGTTCTGGCGGCGAGCAGGGCCTTGCGAACGTTGTTGCGCTTGGCGAGGCTCACCTGAGTGAACTTCAGCTTGCCGGCATCCTTGATCCGACCAAGCCTCCAGGCCAGGAGCAGTCCCGTGGTGTGGTCGGTCGCCATCTCCACGAGCTTGTGCTGCACGAGTTGCCGTGCGGCGATTGGCCGGTCGAAGGTGATCCTGGTTTGCGAGAACTCGACAGCCTCCTGATAGACGGCCTCGAGGGCACCCAGCGCGCCCCAGGAGATGCCGTAGCGGGCCTGGGTCAGGCAGCCCAGCGGGGCGCGCAGCCCCATTCCGCCCGGGAGTCGCAGGCTTTCCGGCACCCTGACATCCTCGAGAACGAGTTCGCTCGTGACCGAAGCGCGCAGGCTCACCTTGTGCTTGACCAGGTTGGCAGAGAAGCCCGGCGTATCGGTCGGCACTATGAAGCCCTGGATCTGGCCCTCTTCGTCCTTGGCCCAGACGATGGCAATCTGGGAGATGTTGCCGTTGGTGATCCACATCTTCGCGCCGTTGAGGATCCAGTCATCGCCGTCGCGCCGGGCCGTGG
>Ga0209487_1002957_pt1 | contig 13571 bp, 11 predicted proteins | sample Poulit2012_FD_187524 | JGI IMG/M metagenome (GOLD analysis project Ga0209487, IMG submission 187524) | Agricultural soil microbial communities from Georgia to study Nitrogen management - Poultry litter 2012 (SPAdes) (version 2) | ecosystem: Environmental > Terrestrial > Soil > Agricultural land... | reverse complement strand
TGCTGACGGATCGTATGTTGATTGGTCGGCCAAGGCGCGTGGAACAAAGGCTGATGCAGAAACACAGCGGACGGCGCTCGCGGACACCGGCTACGTTCTTCAAGATCGAGCTTCGGAATGAGGAACGCGAATGCTCCGGTGCCGCTCTTGGACGCACCGGAGACTCGCCTTTCAAAACTGCCCGATCCACTACCAGACTTACAGCGCCTTCACTTCCTGAATAAGCTTCTGGACCGACTCGCGAGCGTCGCCGAAGAGCATCCGAGTATTGTCTTTGTAAAACAACTCGTTCTCGATGCCTGAATACCCGGGCCGCATGCTTCGCTTTAGCACGATCGTCGTCTGAGACTGATCAACGTTCAGAATCGGCATGCCGTAGATCGGACTACTTTTGTCCGTTCGAGCAGCCGGATTGACGACGTCGTTCGCACCGATGACGAGCGAGACATCCGTCATACTAAACTCATTGTTGATGTCGTCCATCTCGTACAGATGGTCGTAGGCAACGTTGGCCTCAGCCAGCAGCACGTTCATATGACCCGGCATCCGGCCGGCCACGGAGTGGATCGCGTACTTGACCGTGACCCCCTTCTCGGCCAATACGTCGGCCAGCTCACGAACCTGATGCTGTGCCTGAGCGACAGCCATCCCATATCCCGGCACGATGACAACCTGGCGAGCATAAGACATCAATATGGCCACGTCGTCGGCGGTTGTTTCCGTGACAGACTGTCCATCGGCGAGGGATGCCCCGGCACCATCTCCGGAAGAATCGCCGCCGAATCCACCGAGCAGCACGTTCAACAGCGACCGGTTCATCGCCTCACACATGATCATGGTGAGGATGAGACCTGCAGCACCCACCAACGCTCCGCTGACGATCAGAGCGGTGTTACTGAGGACGAAGCCGGCTGCTGCGGCGGCGAGCCCCGAGTAGCTGTTGAGCAGCGATACAACCACGGGCATGTCTGCGCCGCCGATCGGAATGACCAGGAGAATGCCCAGTATGAAAGCTAACACACACAGCGCGACAGTTCCTCCGATCACCGCATCCGGCTCGCCGGGGAAGGCGCCCGTTCCAACAATCAGAATGACGCCCGAGGCAATCGCTGCAATTGCAAGCAATGCCGATAAGACGCGCATTCCAGGAAACGAAATGGGATTGCCAGAAATAATTCCGCCCAGTTTGCCGTACGCGACAAAGCTTCCCGAGAACGTGATCATCCCCACCAGGACGGAAACAAAAACGGTGAAAGCCGTCACGGCCGATAGCGGTGACAGCGCAGCCGCGGAGGTAGTCTGGGCGACGGTAACAACCACCGACGCCTCCGGGGTAACCAGGTAGCGCATGACTTCGGCGGCTGCAACGAGGGCTGATGCAAGACCACCAAACCCATTGAGCACGGCCACCAACTCAGGCATCGCGGTCATCTTGACCCGCGTTGCGAGGAGCGCGCCGATGATCGAGCCGATCGCGATACCGACTACCAACTCAATGGGCGTAATGATGCGATGCAGGAAAAGCGTTGCGACGACGGCGATGAACATTCCGACGGCAGAAATACGGTTTCCCGTACGCGCTGTGGCGGGCGATTGAAGTCGCTTCAGGCCAACGATGAAGAGAACCGCCGCGACGAGGTAGGCGAGGTTGATTATTGTTTCGGTCATGGCAGATGGAGGTCGCAGGTCAGTTGGAAGTTGCGGCAGACGTCGTAGCCGGCGTTGGCGCTGCTTCGGCAGCGGCCGGCCGTGTCTCCTTCTTCTTGAACATCTGCAACATCCGATCTGTGACTACGAACCCACCGACAACGTTAATCGTGGCAACGATCAACGCGATAAATCCGAGCCATTTTGCCCACGTACCGCCCACCATGCCGGCAACTACAATCGCGCCGACCATGGTGATTCCGCTGATCGCGTTCGACCCCGACATCAGGGGCGTGTGGAGAGTTTGCGGGACTTTACTGATGACTTCGAAGCCGATAAACGCCGCCAGTACGAATATTATCAGGTTCTCGAGCATGAGGAAGGAGGCTTCAGGGTGAGAAAAGGGTTGGAGAGAAAAGCGAGGTGTTTGGGACCGGCGCCTCAATGGCGACTTATCCTTCGACCAGCGATTTGACGCGTTCGTTGACGACCTCACCGGCGCGCGTTACGCATGCACTCCGCAGGATGTCGTCGTCGAAATCGGGAGAGAAAGCACCATCCGCCGTGAACTCGGCAATCATGGCGTGGATCGTCCGGGCGTACATCGCGCTTGCATGCACGGGCATCAAGGCAGGTAAATTCGTCGGACCGGCTATAAAGACATCGTGTTGTTCTACCACGGTGTCCGACTGTGTTAGCTCGCAGTTGCCACCGTTTGCTGCAGCAAGGTCAACGATGACGGAGCCACTGGCCATCTGCCGCACCGCCTCCTCCGTGACCAGGACCGGCGCTTTGCGGCCGGGAATGAGAGCCGTCGAGATCACCACGTCTGATTTGGCGATGTGGGGCACCAGCAGCTCCGTTTGCCGTCGTGCTTTTTCTTCGGCGAGCGCCTTGGCGTAGCCGCCGGAGTCCTGCGCATCTTGCGTCTCGAGCTCCAGTTCGACGAATTGAGCGCCCAGACTCTGCACTTCTTCGCGCACGGCAACGCGAACGTCGTATGCCGACACACGGGCACCCAGTCTACGCGCGGTTGCGATGGCCTGCAGTCCGGCAACTCCTGCACCCAGCACCAGCACCGATGCCGGACGCACCGTCCCGGCGGCCGTGGTCAACAGCGGGAAGAACTTGGGCAGCATCGTAGCCGCATCAAGCACGGCACGGTAGCCGGCGATGGAACTCATCGCCGAAAGCGCGTCCATCTTCTGGGCACGCGAGATCCGCGGGACGAGCTCCATGCTGACGGCGACGACGCCTCGAGCCGCAAGTCTCGCAACACCCTGGGGATCGTCCAGCGGCGCAAGAAACGAGATCAGATGGCCGCCTTGTTTAAAGAGTACGGCTTCTTCTGCGGACGGAGGCGCCACCTTAACCACGAGATCGGCCGCAAAGGCCTCTGCCTTGGTTACGACCGTCGCGCCGGCCTCTTCGTATTCAGCATCTGTGATGCGAGAGGATTTACCTGCATCCTTTTCGACCAGTACTTCAAGTCCAAGCTTCTGGTAGCGTCCAACGGTTTCTGGCGTAGCGGCAACACGAGTCTCGCCGGCAGCGGTCTCTTTAGGAACGCCAACGGATTTTAACATGCGAATTTGCGAGGGATGGTGGTCGGTTGCTGCCCGCGATTGGCGCACTAAGGGCAGAAGCGGAAGATTTGTCGGCCCTGCGCACAGTTTGGCGTAGGCATCCCATAGCCATGGGATTGCCTACGGAACCGCGACCGACGCGGACCTTTCGGTACGAACGGGTCAGCCGTGTTTTCGCTCGAACTCGTCCATGAAGGCGATGAGCGCATCAACAGACGCAGGCGCGCAGGCGTTGTAGATCGACGCGCGGATGCCGCCTACGCTACGGTGGCCCTTTAACGCCAGCAGTCCGTTATGCTTTGCCTCTTCAACGAAAGACGTCTCGAGGCTCTCATCGGCCAGCCGGAACGTAACATTCATTCTCGAGCGATCTGAAGTCTCAGCGGTGCCCTGGTAAAAGTCATTCTTGTCGATGCGGGAATAAAGCCGCGCCGCCTTTTCCTCGTTGCGCTTTTCCATCTCATCAAGCCCGATGCCTTCCAGCCACTTCAGCACTTTCTCCACCAGATACACGGCATATACTGGAGGCGTGTTGAATAGCTTCTTTGCGTGTGTGCCGTAATCGAGTATCGTGGGAAGGGATGAATTTCGGCGCTGCAGAAAATCATCTTTCACTAGTACGACGGTGACACCGGCCGGACCAAGGTTCTTCTGGGCTCCCGCGTAGATGAGACCATAGCGGTCGATGTCGATCTTCCGGCTCAAGAAGTCGCTCGAAGCATCGCAGACGAGGGGCGCGGTAGTCTCGGGCTCACTCCGATACTGCGTTCCGAAAATGGTGTTGTTTGAGGTGAAGTGGACGTATGATGCATCATCATCCAGCTCACGTGCAGCGGCATCCGGAATGTAGCTGAAGTTGCGGTCCTCGCTTGACGCTGCCGCCCGTGCGTTACCAATTGCTCGCGCTTCCTTCAGTGCTTTCTCGGCCCACGCGCCGGTGACGAGATAGTCGGCACCGCCGTCTTTCGGAAGAAAGTTCAGCGGCACCTGGTAGAACTGCATCGACGCGCCACCCTGCAAGAACAGGATGTGCCAGTCATCACCCAGCCCCAGCAATCGGCGGATACGCGCTCGTGCGCTCGTTTCTACTTCGTCATAGGCAGGAGACCGGTGGCTGATCTCCATGATCGACGAACCGACGGTCCGGTATAACGGCAACTCCTCCTTTACTTCGAGAAGGACCTCCTCCGGCAACGTCCCGGGACCGGCGGAAAAGTTATGCTGGCGTTGAGTCTTCGTGGTGGTATCGGAGGAGCTATGTGCGTCAGGTTGCATTGCTGGTGGCGTTGACTATCACGACGGGGCGACGACTTGCCGCATCCCGAAAGTTAAGGCGTAAGGAGGGATACCGCGAGGATATTATCAAGATCTCGGATACGATCTACGACGGATTGGTCTTCTCGCCCATCTACTTGTATGCGCGCACACGCGGCTTGCGCTCCTGCAAAGACCAGATTCTCCATCTCCTGAACGTTCCAGTCGGCCTTTCGGATCTCGTCTAACACGGATGCCAGCACCCCGACGCGATCCAAATGGCGCACCGCTAAAAGCATCGTTGCCGGCGATTGATCAGCAAGGTTGACGCAGTTCTCGACGCGGCCTGTTTCGTTATACACATTTACGATGCGAGCGGCTTCGATCGCCGTCTCATCCTGAGCCTGCTGCGTAGACGCCCCGATGTGATGCGTGATATAAACACCCTCGACCTGCGCCAGCGGATGCGAAAATTCCCCTGATTTACCGGCCGGCTCATTCTCCACGACATCCAGCGCCGCTCTGATGCCCCGATTTTCGACCGCCCATCGAAGTGCGGCTTCGTCAACCACGGACCCGCGCGTGGTGTTTATGAAACCGGCGCCCTCCTTCATCCGCTCAAAGAACTCCCGCCCGGCGAGTTGCTTTGTGTCGGGCGTGGCCGCAACGTGGAGCGTCACGTAATCGGACGCAGCAGCTACGGCAAGCGGATCCTCTCGGCGTTCGATGCCGAGTTCTGCGGCGCGTTCGTCGGTCAACGACCGGCTCCACGCCACGACTCGCATGTTAAGCGAAAGGCCGAGCTTCACCACAAGCGTCCCAATGCCGCCGAGGCCGATCACGCCGAGTGTACGTCCTTTCAATCCCGACGCCTTTGAAAATTGGCCCTTCTCCCATCGCCCGTTGCGTGCTTCAATCACGTTGTCGGGAATCGCACGGTCCAGCGCCAGGAGCAGGCCGATGGTGAGCTCGGCAACGGCGGCAGCATTCTTTCCCGGGCAGTTGCTGACGAAGACGCCGCGCGCCGAGGCGGCCTGTACATCAATATTATCGTAGCCGGCGCCTGCTCGCACAATGAGCTCGAGACTCGGTGATGCCGCGATCGCAGGCTCAGGGACCTTCGTCGAGCGGACGACCAGCACGGCCGGCTCAGTCTCCCGCAGCGCATCGATCAGTTCGTCTCCGGTGAGATCAGGCCGGACAGCGACTTCATGTTCATGCTGCCGAAGCCGTTCGATTCCACTCTCCGCAAGCTTGTCGGCTACGAGTATTTTCATAAGTCAGTCGAATTGGTGGACAAGCAGGCCGCTTCGCAGCTTCGGTTCGAACCACGTGGATTTCGGCGGCATAAGCAGTCCTGCATCCGAGATGGCAACGAGTTCTTCAATACTCGTCGGATAGACGGAGAATGCAAGCGCAGCCCGTCCGCTGTCGACAAGGTTCTCGAGTTCCTCGGTGCCGCGGATGCCGCCCACGAAGCCGATGTTCTCGTCACGCCGCGGATCGGTTATGCCGAGCAGGGGCTCAAGGATGTATTCATTCAGCCGAGCAACGTCTAAGGCATCGGCCAGCGATTCGCGCCTCGTCGGAGGAAGCGTAAGCCGGTGCCACTCTCCTGAAAAGTAGATACACACTTCCCCCTTCTCCTCCGGGATCGGGTCGGCCCCTGACTCCACATCAAACTGTTTGCGCAGCTCCTCCATGAAGTCGGTCGTGTCTCCCCGTAGTTGATACACCACGCGGTTGTATGCGAGGATGTTCATCTCATCCATCGGGAAAAGCACGGCGGGAAAGTAATTCGCCTCGGGAATGTTCTCACCACGATTACGCACATCCTCGGCCGCACGGCTTGCCGCCTTACAACGATGATGGCCGTCGGCGACATACAGCTTCTCGACGAGCCGGAACGCGTCTACCAGTTGCTCGGCCCCGGCAACCTTCCAGATGGTATGCCGGACGCCGTCGCCGGCAGTGAAATCGTAAATCGGCTCTTCTTCCGCTGCCGCGTCCGTGATCGACTGGATATCATCATTCGAGCGGAATGTCAGCATAACAGGCTCAGCGTGCGCGCGCTGTGTGAGAATGTGGCGGGTCCGGTCGTCTTCTTTGACCGGCCGCGTTTTCTCATGCTTAAGAATCACGTTGTTGTCATAATCCTCCACCGATACGCAGCCATAGATGCCCGTTTGCGCACGGCCGTCCATGACGAGGCGATATACATATACGGCGGGTTCTGCCTCCTTGAGCGCGTGCGATGACTCGGCGAACTTGCGCAGGTTCTCGGCCCCCATATCGTAAACGGCATCGTCATGTTCATCCGTACCGTCTGGTAGATCGATTTCCGGACGGATCACGTGCAGGAAGCTGAGTGGTTTTCCCTTTGCCAGGGCGTGTGCCTCCTCAACGTCAATAACATCGTAAGGAACGCAGGCGACCTCCTGTACAACGGCAGGTGCGGGACGCAGGGCACGAAACGGGTGAAGATGGGCCATGAGGCTGAGATGATCGTTTTCTGTGAAGATGATCGATTATACGGCGTCGAAGAGGCCAATCGGAACTCAGCTCAGTGATGAGCACGTAAAGAACTGCAGGACGTGCAGGCGAGCTCGGGGTTCATATCTCATTCACTTGACGAACTGCCTGATATGGGGTACCATCGTAACTCTCAATCGCGGGGTGGAGCAGCTGGTAGCTCACCGGGCTCATAACCCGGAGGTCGCGGGTTCGAATCCCGCCCCCGCTACGATAGCGTCTGGAGCCAAGGCTTCAGACGCTTTTTTTATGGAGTGGACCCTGGTGCAAGGGGCTCGTGCATTGGCCCACGCCCACGTCGAGATGGATAGGTCGCGACGGCGGGGCGCAGCGTCGCGAGTTTTACCAAAAAAAGGAGGCGGCCGTTCAGCCGCCTCCGTCGTCGTTGCCAATTGCATATAGCGCGCCGTCCTGTTTTCGACGTGCGCTTCGGGATGCCCGGTAGTTACCCCACCCCGTTCGTGGCGGCTTCATGTTGGTCTTCCGTTGCGATCATGCCCAATGCGACTTTCACATTGTACTTGATCTCCTCCATCTGGTCCGGATTGTCGCGTAACCACTGTTTGGCCGCTTCCCTGCCCTGGCCGATGGTAACGTCACCGGCAGCGTACCACGAGCCGCTTTTGTTGACCTGGCCATGTTCCACGCCAAGGTCGATCAGCTCGCCGAGCGAAGAGATGCCTTCGCCGTAAATGATGTCGAACTCGGCCTCCCGGAACGGCGGTGCCACTTTGTTCTTCACCACTTTAACGCGCGTGCGGTTACCGACAACCTCGGTTCCGTCCTTAATCGCACCAATTCTGCGGATATCCATTCGAACCGACGAATAGAACTTCAGCGCGCGGCCGCCGGTGGTCGTCTCGGGGCTACCGAACATCACACCGATCTTCTCACGGATCTGGTTGATGAAGATGAGGACGGTCTTCGTCCGGTTGATGGTACCGGTCAGCTTACGCAGCGCCTGGCTCATAAGGCGCGCCTGAAGGCCGACGTGGCTGTCGCCCATGTCGCCCTCGATCTCGGCTTGCGGAACGAGCGCCGCCACGGAGTCGATAACGATCACATCGAGCGCGCCGCTACGTACGAGCATGTCGCAGATATTGAGCGCCTGCTCACCGGTATCAGGTTGAGAGACGAGAAGGTTCTCGATATCGACACCGAGCTTTCCTGCATACGTCGAATCAAAGGCATGCTCGGCGTCGATAAACGCAGCTGACCCGCCGAGCCGCTGTGCCTCTGCGATGATGTGAGTGGCGAGCGTTGTCTTACCCGACGACTCCGGGCCGTAAATTTCGACAACGCGGCCACGTGGCACGCCACCTACGCCCAGCGCTGAATCAAGCGCGAGCGACCCCGTCGGCACCGTCTCCATTTGCGTGACAGGCTCATCGCCCAGACGCATGATGGCGCCCTTCCCAAATTGCTTCTCGATCTGTTTTACCGCCAGATTCAGTGCTTTAAGCTTGGCGGATTCTTCTGCTGCCATCACGATGTCGTTGCTGTAAGTGATAATCGTCGACCGAGGCGGCATTCTACGCCGCCGGGGTGACATCCCTGCGTCACCTTGTACTTAAGAGCAGGGTTCGGGTCGAATATAACGTCGGCCGTGTGGATTGGCCGTCATGCTTTCATGGAGATGATGCGCCGGCGAACCAGGTCGAGTACGGCGGTGGTCGTTAGCTCCTTGTTTAAACCGCGATGGCCACCCAGGCGAAGCAGATGCGCCTGCTCTCCATCCGGACCCGTATAGGCGATCCATACCGTACCCACAGGCTTCTCCGGCGTCCCGCCCGTCGGCCCGGCGATGCCTGTGGTTGAAACGCCGATATCGACACCGAGCCGCTCGCGGACGCCCCGCGCCATTTGCAGCGCGACGATCTCGCTTACTGCGCCGTCGACTTCCAGAGCAGCCGCGTCTACGCCCAGTGCCTTCTGCTTGACGGCGTTGCTGTAGGCCACGATGCCGCCGAAAAAGTAACTCGACGATCCTGGGATGTCGGATAGGCGGTTCGCGACGGTTCCGCCGGTGCAGCTTTCTGCAGCCGCGATGGAGAGGCCCTTGTCTTTGAGGAGTCTGCCAAGAGCGGCTTCGAGCAGGTCGTCTCCCTCCCCGTAGATATGATCGTCCAGCCGCTCGCGCAGCGCTGCCTCCAGAAAGTCGAGTCCCTCCTCGATCTCGTCCGAGTCATCCCCGGCAGCCGTGAGCCGTAGCCGCACGCTGCCGGCGCTGGGTAAATACGCCAGCCAGAGTCGATCGTTATCATCGTCAGGCACGATGTCTCGAATCATCTCCTGAAGTGATGTCTCTCCGATGCCCGTCGTCAACAAAACACGCGAGCGCACCTGATAGAGATCACGATGCTGCTTGATGAGCGGAAGAAGTTCTTCCCGAAGCATGGCCTCCATCTCGGCAGGTACGCCGGGCATCGCCGCAAAAATGCGGGTGTGGCCACCGATCTTCTCGACTTTAACATAGCCCGGGGCCGTTCCAATCCGATTCGGGAGCAGGTCGAATCCGTCAGGAACAGCCGCCAGCACGTCGACCGTGGGCGGAAGCGCGTTGCCCCTCCCCCGCTCCTCATACCACTTGACGACCATCTGCCGAGCGTCGTCGCGCACGCGGAGCTGTACGTCGAACGCCTCAGCGAGCGCCTCGCGTGTGATATCGTCGTGCGTCGGGCCGAGCCCACCGGTCGTGATGACCAGCTCAGATTCATCCCATGCACGCTCAATTGACTTTCGGATCTCATCGCGGCGGTCGGCCACCGTCTCCATCCTCACCACATCCACGCCCGCCCGGTGCAACCGCTCGGCAATCCAGGCAGCGTTAGAGTTCACGATCTGTCCGATCAGGATTTCATCGCCGATCGTGATGATCTCAGCCTTCATCTATGGATTAACTGATTACAATTGATGACTCCCGGCAGACCACCCTTCTGGGTCGCTCCGCCACGCTTCGAGACTCTCGATGGCGGCGCCGTCGAGGTAGTGCTGCGCACGCGCTTCATCGATCAAAGATTCGAGACTCGTCAGGACGTGCAGCCGAGCTTCGGCTGCCGCGAACGCTTCCTCCGCACGAGTGAATCCGTATGTATAGATGGCGAGGACATCCCTCACCTCGAAACCAGCCTCGCGAAGTGCCTCGAGCGCGGTGACCGAAGATCCTCCGGTCGATACAAGATCCTCGACGAGTAAAACGCGGCGACCCGGATCGACCGGACCTTCGATGCGGCTGGATGTACCGTGGCCTTTCGCTTTGCTGCGTACGTAAACCATCGGAAGCCCGAGCCGATCGGCGAGCCACGCTGCATGCGGAATTCCCGCTGTGGCCGTGCCCGCGATGACCTCGGGTTGAAGGCCGGCGGTGCGAATGATCTCGACAAAGCCGTCGGTGATACGGCGTCTGACCTCCGGATGACCAATTGTCAGGCGGTTGTCGCAGTACACGGGCGAGCGGAGTCCTGAGGCCCACGTGAACGGCGCCTCCGGAGAAAGTTTTACGGCGCCTATTCGAAGCAGATCGCCGGCGAGGCGCGACGCGGTGGCAGATGATTCAGGCATCGGTGGGTGTTGATGGAGACGATACGTCGGGCCGCGCGAAATACATCACACCGGTGCCTACGGTAAAAACGACGACGATCATCATACCGACGAAGACGACACCCGACGTCAGCAGCCACTCGGCCGCGTTTACCAGGAAAGCCGGCGAGGGTAGTTTGGCCGCGACGAGGAATACGAGCACAGAGATGAGAAATGTGAGCTGGACCGTCGTCTTCGCTTTCGCGACGCCGCTTGTGCGGAGGGATTTCCCCCGAGCCTCTACCCAGGAGCGAAGGCCCGTCACCGCAAAATCGCGCACGGCAACGAGCAGTACGCCCCACCAGGGAATCTGATCGGGCATCAGATACGAGAGAACGGCGAACGTGCCAAGAACCAGCACCTTGTCAGCGAATGGATCGAGAAACTGACCGAGACGAGAGCCGACACCGTAACGTCGGGCGAGGCTGCCGTCAACATAGTCCGATATGGCCGCGCCTATGAAGAGGATGAGCGCCAGGAATTGCCCGAGAAGCGTACCGGATAACAGAAGCACCAGAAGAACCGGTGTCACCAGGATGCGGGCAATTGTGATCGCGTTGGGGAGGTGTCTCATACGATGCGCAGACTTCGCGCGGGTGAGATCCGGCTCCGGGGCCGTTTCAGGTTTCGCTTTCTCGCGGCGGCCGGATGTCCTGGCTTGCTGTGCGGTCACGACCGCCGTGTTTGCCGGGCCCGGCTCAAGCGGCCCAATATACTTCGGCACGATGATTCTATTGTCACAGTTGAAATGACCGGCATGCTACATGCCCCTATGTCTGGATGCGGCAACCACGGCGTGTGCTCTCAAACCCGGCAGATCGGATTGTCAGCCGAGCCGTCACGCCTGCAGGTGTTATCTGACAAGTTGGCCGAATTAATCCTTCGGCACTGTTGTTGAGATGGCACATCGCACGTTGCACGCAGAACGCCAATACGCGCTAACAGCTATTAAGTCACAATGAGTAAAATTATCGGCATTGACCTCGGCACCACGAACTCGGTCGTCTCCGTGATGGAAGGCGGCGAGCCGGTCGTGATTCCCAACGCCGAGGGCGCACGCACCACGCCGTCAATCGTTGCTTACAAGAAAGACGGCGAGCGTCTGGTAGGCGGTCCGGCCAAGCGCCAGGCGGTCACCAACCCCCAGAACACAATTTTCTCGATCAAGCGGTTTACCGGCCGCCGGTATGACGAGGTCTCAAGCGAGATCAAAACCGTTCCATACGAGGTGGTATCGGGAGACGGCAACACGGCGCGCGTCAAGGTAGAAGACCGTGTATACACGCCGCAGGAGATCTCGGCGATGATCCTCCAGAAGCTAAAGCAGACGGCCGAAGATTACCTCGGCGACAAAGTCACGGAGGCCGTGATCACGGTTCCGGCTTACTTCAACGACGCCCAGCGTACGGCCACGAAAGAAGCAGGCGAAATCGCGGGGCTCAAGGTTCGGCGGATCATCAACGAGCCTACGGCCGCAGCACTGGCGTATGGTCTCGACAAGAAAGATCACGATGAGATCATCGCCGTGTACGACCTCGGTGGTGGTACCTACGACGTCTCGATCCTCGAGCTGGGCGACGGTGTTTTTGAAGTAAAAGCCACCTACGGCGATACGCACCTTGGTGGAGACGACTTCGACCAGCGGCTCATCGACTACATCGCCGATGAGTTTAAGAAGGAAGAGGGCATCGATCTGCGTAACGACAAGATGGCGCTTCAGCGGCTGAAGGAAGCTGCCGAGAAAGCCAAGATCGAGCTCTCGAGCGCCACGCAGACCAACATCAACCTGCCGTTCATTACCGCAACGCAGGAAGGTCCGAAGCACCTCTCGCTCGATCTCACCCGCTCGAAGTTCGAGCAGTTGATTGATGACCTCGTGCGCCGGACGATTCCGCAGATGGAGAAGGCGCTGAAGGATGCCGGCTTAGCGAAGAGCGAGGTAGACGAGGTTATCCTCGTCGGTGGTTCGACGCGCATCCCGTACGTCCAGCAGACGGTTGAGGAGTTCTTCGGCAAGAAGCCGAACAAGTCGGTCAACCCGGATGAAGTCGTGGCCATCGGCGCGGCCATCCAGGGTGGCGTACTCTCCGGGGATGTGTCGGACGTGCTGCTGCTCGACGTGACGCCGCTCAACCTGGGCATCGAAACGCTCGGCGGCGTGATGACCACGCTCATCACCGCGAACACAACGATCCCAACGAAGAAGAGCGAGACGTTTTCGACGGCAAGCGACAACCAGCCGTCGGTCGAGATCCATGTGCTCCAGGGCGACCGCGAGATGGCGGCGCACAACCGCACGATCGGCCGCTTCCACCTGGACGGGATTCCGCCCGCCCCGCGAGGCGTGCCCCAGGTCGAGGTAACGTTCGACATCGACGCCAACGGTATCCTCAACGTCTCGGCCAAAGATAAAGCCACCAACAAAGAGCAGTCGATTCGCATCGAAGCCTCGAGTGGCCTATCCGACGCCGAGATCGAGAAGATGCGCCGCGATGCTCGCGAGCACGCCGCTGAAGACAAAAAGCGGAAGGAGGAAATCGAGAAGGCGAACGCGGCCGACTCCCTGGTCTACTCCTCGGAGAAGAACCTGAAGGAGTATGGCGACAAGCTGCCTGCCGAAAAGCGCGCCAAGATCGAAGCCGCGCTCGAGCGTCTGAAAGAAGCGCTCAAAGAGCGGAACGTCGCAGAGATAGAATCCGGGACGACCCAGCTCAACGAAGCGTGGAGCGAAGCCAGCCAGGAGCTTTACCAGGCCCAGCAGGATGCTGCTGCAGCGGGTGAAGCTGAGCCGAGCAACGGCGCCGCAGGTGCCGAGGCTGAAGCCGAGGAGGGCGACTTCAAGGACGTCGACTATGAAGTAGTCGACGAGGATGAGGACAAGTAAGTATCCCTTCCAACCGGCATCCGCGCTAACCCGCGGAGCCGTTTATAGATAGATCAAGCCCCGGTCGAGACGTCGGCCGGGGCTTTTTT
>Ga0209487_1002956_pt1 | contig 13572 bp, 5 predicted proteins | sample Poulit2012_FD_187524 | JGI IMG/M metagenome (GOLD analysis project Ga0209487, IMG submission 187524) | Agricultural soil microbial communities from Georgia to study Nitrogen management - Poultry litter 2012 (SPAdes) (version 2) | ecosystem: Environmental > Terrestrial > Soil > Agricultural land... | reverse complement strand
GCCCCGTCACGATCTCATAGAAGAGCTGCCCCTGCATCTCACCGAACAGCTTCCGGAACGGCCCCGGCCCATGCTTGTGAGCATCGGCAATCGTGTGGATCCCCTGACTCTGCAGCCGCGCATACCGTCGCCGTCCGATCCCCCAGACCTTGTTCAGGTTCAGCCGGAACAGATGCTGAGCGGCGTCATCCGGATTCAGAATCACCATCTTCCCGTTGGGTTTACGCAGGCCTGAAGCCAGCTTCGCATATGTTTTGCTGGTCGCCAGACCCACCGAGGAGACCAGCCCCAGCTCCCCGTAGACCGCCTGCTTCGTCTGCGCGATCCAGTCGAGAATCCCCTTTCTCGAATGGCGCCGCAGAAACGTCACATCCAGGAAATACTCGTCCATCGAGTATTTTTCAACCGTCGGCGCACACTCCTCCAGGATCTCCTTGAGCCGGCGGCTGATCCCCTTGTACCTGTCGTAATCGATCTGCATGAAGAGGATATAGGGGCAGATCTTCTGCGCTTCAAAGGCGCTCATCGCCGTCTCGATACCCAGTTGACGCGCCTCATAGCTGGCCGTTGCCACAATACCGCGCGCCGTTCCGTCCGGCTTGCGCCAGCCTCCCATGGCCAGGGGCAGTCCATAAAGATTCCACGCCCGCTGCTCGACCTGGGCGTAGAAGCAGTTCATATCGAGGTGAAGGTAGAGCCGCTTTCGCAAGCTCCGGTGCTGATGCTCCCGTGCCACAGTGCTGTAGAGCGTGATGCGGTGCACATCGTGATCCGGGTCGTATGGGGCCATGTTTCTCGGGTTCATACATATATTGTACATATAATTTCCGACTCCATGCAACCCCTTTTTAAGGTTTGCAGCGGGGTATTTTTCTGAACCCTTATGGCGCTTTAAACGACCTGTCGCCCGTGATTATAAGCCTTCGAGTTTTCCGACTCGTACTATCGGCTCCTCTCTGCGGTCAATCAAATAGAATCGATCCCCTTTATCTTTCCAAATGGACATCACCGACGCTCTGTTATCCGCTGCCACCAAAGGCATGAAGGCATTCACCCTCTGCATCGAAAACCTTGATATCCATGGATTGCTGATCGGCAATCAGAATGTGCCCTTCTGCATCGGTTCGCAGTTCGGATGGATGACTCAACTGAAACTCCTCGACACTATCCGTATCAAAGCCTATGGTAAACTCTTCATTAAAATGGAGAGAGAGCTGAGGAGGCGTTTCAGGATCGGGGGTCATTGCAGCCGGCCAGTAACAGCAGAAGTGATCCGAGAGAGGGGATCCATAACGTATATCTGACAGGTGTTTTCATGACAGTCATCGGTTTTTGAAAATGGTCGGCTTCCGATATGATATTTGATATTACACCTCTTCCATCTCAATTCTGTACTTGACGATCTGGTGGGGTGGTTGCCCATTTTGTGTGTCTGCCATCCACTCCTCACGCAGGTCGGCAACCTATCAATTTTCAGACAGTCTCGCAGTCAAACAGGGTTCGTCCATAATTCAGTTTTGGGATTTTCCGCGGTAGGCTTTCTTTTCCATAGCTACCGATCCCAGCAGTGTGATTATCGAGTCTTCGTCAGGCATGCTGGAACGCTCAGAAGACCTGTTAGAAAGATCCATGCCCTGAATAAAAATTTATTGTTCCGAGAAACTTTTTTTAAAATAATTTGACAATTGAAATAATGCTTGCTTATTTGGTTGAAGGTTCTTCATCTACCTCATCACTGAACAGCTTAGTAAATTTCACACCTTCAAGAAAAGGAAAATGAGCCAGACTTGGTGAGTGCAGCAATTAGCTAACTTGCCAGTTACATAAAGACGTGCTCCATTTGAGAAGAGAGGGAGCACTTTGAGAGAACTGATTCAGCTTCGATTCAGGTAACAACCTCCGTGTACCAATTGGACGTTGTGTATACCAGTGTCAGATAACTTCACAACAAGAATGCCATGAGAGATAATGATAGTTGTAGCATGAAGAAGGTCCTGCTGTTTGCGATGCCCACGTTCTGTTTGCTTCTCTTTCAGCTCGGGACAGATCAGGTTCAGGCCGAAAGCATACATGAGAGTCATCTCCTTGCTGAACCCACATTGACAGATCTCTTTCAGGAGACGGTTCAGGGTCAGGTTGTTGATGCCGCTACGGAAGACCCGCTTCCGGGTGTCAGCATTGTTCTGCAAGGAACGACTACCGGAACATCAACCGATATAGAAGGCAATTTCGAACTGAATCTGCCGCAGTTAGAGGGGGTTCTGGAGATATCGTATATCGGCTATGAAACAGTTCAGATCGACATAGACGGGCGGAGTTCGATTGATGTCAGTCTGCAGCAGACAGCTATTGAAGGGGAGGATGTCATTGTCGTTGGATACGGTACCCAAGAAAGAATAAACCTGACTGGATCTGTTGGCGCAGTACGTGGTGATGCACTGGAAAATCGACCCATCGCTAATGTAGGGGAGGGCCTGCAGGGGTTGGTACCCAATTTGAACGTTAGCGTACCAAGTGGTGACCCTGCGGATAGTCCAAGATTCAATATTCGTGGATATGAATCTATTAATGGCGGGTCGCCACTGATCCTTGTCGATGGTATTCCCATGGATATAAACAGCATCAATCCCAGCGATATAGAGAGCATCAGTGTTCTGAAGGATGCAGCTGCAGCTGCTGTTTATGGTGCCAGGGGTGCTTTTGGGGTTATTCTGGTTGAGACAAAAAGTGGACGAACAGGGGAGGCTCTCAATGTCAGCCTCAATACGCAGTGGTCTATGGCTCGGCCCATCTTCAATATGGATCCGGTTACAGATCCTCACCAGTTTATCCTGGCCCGGAACATGGCAACCACCAGGACGAACGGAACCCCACAGTATGATGAAACCTGGCTTGAAGGAACCAGAAGGTGGGTGGAGAACCCAACACACGAGAATGCGTGGGAAGTGGTTGACGGATCTCTGCGATACTACGGGTATAATGATTATCAGAATCAACTGATGACAGACTACTCACCGACCCAGCAGCACGACCTGAGTATTTCTGGTGGATCAGAGAATTCGGCCTACTACCTGTCAGCAGGTTACATGAATAAAGATGGCTATTTAAGGGATCGGAATGCCAATGAAAAGTTCAGACGATATAATGTGCTGCTGGATGTTGATTTCATGATAAACGACTGGCTGAATCTTGGAGAGAGGATACAGTTCAGTTCAGAGAACAGTAACAAGCCTCATTTTTATAACTGGGATGTGAATATTAATTCACTCGCCAGGGTGAGTCCAATCATGCCGGTTCAATTTCCCGATCTGGATTACTATCTGGAACCGGGCGACAGGGGAAATTATGAACAATTTATAGGCATGTATTTTGGCGGGCCCAACTTCTACCCCTATCTGATGGATGGCGGTCGGGAAACCTATACCAACAATGACCTCTGGCTGACCCAGGAGGTGAATATTTCACCTTTAGCAAATCTTAATATTAACACTGACTTCTCATATAATATTTTCAACAGGAATTATCAGGATGTTGCCAGCAAAATAGACATTGTCTCTACCGATCTTACCAATATTGAAAATATGGTTAGTCATGGATTCAGTGATGATGACTGGATAGATGCCCGTAATAACTATAATCAAGAGTACATATTCAACATCTATGCAGAGTATGTTCTGGACCGGTTTGAGTCTCACAGTATAACAGCGATGGTCGGTTTTAATCAGGAGTGGTCACAAAATCGTTATATGAGGTCACAGGCTCGTTCTCTTCTTACACCTCAAATCACCAATCTGAATGCAACTGTGGGAAATCAGCAGGTATCCGGAAGCAGTTCACACGTTGCGCTGCGAGGTGCCTTCTATCGTCTCAACTATGTATTCCGGGATCGATATCTAATAGAGGCTAATGGTCGCTATGATGGTACCTCACGATTCCCGGAGGATGATCGCTTCGGCTTCTTCCCATCGTTTTCAGCCGGATGGATTATCTCCAATGAGAATTTCATGGCAGGAACCAGTGGGTTTCTGGAGATGCTCAAGATCCGGGCCTCCTATGGAACATTGGGGAATCAACTGCTTGGAAGCAATTACTACCCCTACATCTCCTCGATGGGTATCGGGAACTCCTCATTTATCATGTCAAGTGGACAGACTCCCTATGTCTCTGCTCCGGGTCTGGTAAGCCCTACACTGACTTGGGAGAAAGTAACCTCCAGAAATCTGGGAGTGGATGTTACCATGTTCGGGGGAATGCTTGATCTTGTTTTTGATATCTATACCCGTGACACAAAGGATATGTTGATGGGTGTGGACTATCCTGTGATTCTTGGTACAGGGGCGCCATCTGAAAATGCTGCTGATCTCAGGACTTCGGGATGGGAACTTGAAGTCACCTGGCGCCATGCTGTCAATAATGACTTGCAGTACAGTGTGGCTGTCGGGCTGTCTGACTGGGTTGCCGAAATAACCAAATACGACAATCCCAATAACTCCCTCTCTGACTACTATGTGGGTCAGAGGATCGGGGAGATATGGGGGTATGAAACAGTCGGGATTTTCCAGAATGAAGAGCAGGTAGCAAACGCAGCGGATCAATCTCAACTTGGAGCCAACTGGAGGCCCGGAGACATTCAGTATGCAGATCTGAATGGAGACGGAAGGGTGACACCTGGAAGTAATACCCTGGATGATCCGGGAGACAGAAGAGTTATTGGAAACAGTCAGCCCAGATATAGCTTCGGAATAACGCCGGGACTTACCTACAGAAACTTCTCTTTTTCACTGTTTTTTCAAGGGGTAATGCAGAGGGACTACTGGCCCTCCTCAGGTAACTGGACGCAGTTCTTTCCTTTCAACCAGGGTCACGTTGAAAACTACTACATCACGGACACATGGAGCGAGGATAATCGGGATGCCTACTTCCCGGCGCCTCACATTTCAACCAATGACAAGAAGAATCTGCAGGTACAGTCACGCTATCTGCAGAATGCGGCATACGTGCGATTGAAGAACCTGATGATCAGTTACAACCTTCCACAGAGTCTGATCGACCGGGTCGGTCTGGGGCAACTGCAGATCTACCTCAGTGGCATGAATCTGTGGGAGTATGCACCGATCTATGGTCCGCTGGATCCTGAATTTGCTGATTCCGGTCAATCCAGTTACCAATCCCATGGGGGTGCGATTGTATACCCTATGCAGCGTGTCTTCACGATCGGGACAAGGATATCATTGTAGGGAGTTGTTAAAGAAAGCGAAGCGTTCATCAATTCACCTTTTTTCACTTAGAGAGAAACCAATTCAAAAGGAAGTTTACACCATGAAAAACTTCAATCTACCGTATCTGCTCATTCTTGTTCTCCTTGCAATCTCTTTCACGGGTTGTAATGATGATTTTCTGACCAGAACGCCTCTGGATGAGATCAGCGATGAGACGTTTTGGGAAACAGAGAACGATTTGCGTGTATTCAATAACAGTCTCTATCATATGACCTTGAATGAATTTGATGTCCCCATCCTGATGGGACATCCCTCTGGATCTGGTGCTCAGGCCTGGAGGGGGAGTCTATGGTTTCAGGATGGTTTTTCTGATAACCTGGCGCCTCATCACGACCGCCACACCTACTTTCAACAGGTTCGGGCAGGAAAGCATAATATTCCGACGAGTGCTCAGGATTTTGGCTACAGGGGGTGGAACTTTGTCCGCTCTGCCAATGTGGGCCTTGAAAATTACGACAGGGCATCTGTTTCTGAGGAGATTATCAACAGGTACGCTGCCGAAGCCAGACTCTTCAGGGGCTGGTTTTATGCCGAGAAGGTCTCTAAGTTCGGTGATGTGCCCTGGGTAGACCGGCCACTGAATATCGATTCAGAAGAGCTGTATGCAGCCCGCACTCCGAGAGAAGAGGCAATGGAGTATGTCCTTGAAGATCTGCAGTTTGCAACGGAGTTTCTGCCCGATGACTGGGGAGATGGCGATGATCCGGGACGGTTGAACAGGTGGGATGCCCTTCTGGTTCTCTCAAGGGTTGCGCTGTTTGAAGGCAGCTGGAGGAAGTATCATGATGGAGAGGACCCTGATCGCTGGTTTCAGATTGCTGCCGATGCCGCCAGGGAGGTGATGGACAACAGCCCGCACTCTGTCTACTCAACCGAAGACCCTGAAAATGATTTTAATGCTTATCACCGTCTGACAGATCTTGCAGGCAATCCAGAGGTCATGTACTGGAGGAAGTATGAACATGGCGTCTACGACAATCTGGTTCATGGGTATTTCGGGTATACAGGCGGCGCGACAAAAAGTTTTGTTGATGATTTTCTGGCAACTGATGGGCTTCCAATTACATTGTCACCTCTTTATCAAGGTGATGAACAGATAGAGGATCTCTTTGAGAACAGGGATCCGAGACTCAGGCAGACAATACTCCATCCGGACGACAGCGACAGATACAGATACAACAGAGATGATGGCCGTGACTATCCCCGCATGCAAGGAATGGGTGGTTTTACAACCGCAACGGGGTATCATATCATCAAAGTCTATAATGCAGACGAACATGGATTGGTAGGTGATCCCAGCATCCTGGCAGCCATCAACCTGCGATATGGGGAAGTGCTGTTGAACTATGCGGAAGCCATGGCGGAACTGGGGACCATTACCCAGAATGATCTGGATATAAGTATCAATTTGCTGCGGGATCGTGTCGACATGCCGCACCTTGAGCTGGATCCACCTATGGACCCCCGCTATGCAGATGATGGTATCTCACCTCTCCTCGTAGAGATCCGGCGCGAACGACGTATCGAGCTGTTTCTGGAAGGCCATCGATACAATGACTTGAGGCGCTGGGGCCAGGGTTCAAAGCTGGAAGAGCCAACATTAGGTATTCGTTGGAATGATGCGGCTGCACAGCGATACGAAGGAGCTGAGGTACAAACAGCTCAAGATCCGGTATCGGGTAATACCTATATAGATGTATATCAGGGCACGGACTGGGCTGATCCGGTTTTTGATGAAAGCAGACACTATTTGTGGCCGATTCCGTTGAGTGTGCTTTCACAGAACCCGGATATAGGACAGAATCCAGGTTGGTAATTCAAGAGTTCTTTTTGTTTTTGTGCGTGATGGGCTACTTGTTGGTTTTGCCTGAATGAACGTATAAATCCTGCTTAAGCAGGATCTATTCTGAAGCGGAATTTAGAAATGGGCTAGAGTAATGTGTACGACATCAACAGAGGCCAATAGTAGACGTTATGGTTTTTGGAAAGCTTCTCTTCTTCTGCTGACCGCTTTCCTGCTCACATCCTGTTCGACTCCGGAATCTGCATCTGATTCTGCTGTATCGCCTCCGCCGAATTCAGTATCTGAACCTGTATCGCCTCCACTACACGAAACCCGGCAAATCCTTCTGTCTGATCACCCACGCATTCTCCTGTTGGAGGATGAAGTGGCTGATATTCACCAAGCTATTGCGACCAACCCTTACTGGGCTAACATGCATGATGTCATTCTGGGCGAGAGTGACAGATTGATTGAGGAGCCTGTTTTGGAGCGGACCATGATTGGCCGACGGCTTCTGGGGACCTCACGGGAAGCGTTGCGGAGAGTCTTCTTTCTCTCCTACGCCTATCGGATGACAGGTGATGACAGATATTCCGACCGCGCCGAAGAGGAGATGGTTGCTGCGGCAAGTTTCGAGGACTGGAATCCATCCCACTTTCTGGATGTAGCGGAGATGACAATGGCGCTTGCAATCGGCTATGACTGGCTTCACGATGCATTGGGTGCAGGATCCAGAGAGTTGATTCAGAGTGCGATTTTGACAAAAGGGCTGGAACCCTCATTTGACCCGGACTACAACTGGTTTCTGGAAGCAAGTCATAACTGGAACCAGGTCTGTAATGCCGGAATGACGTATGGTGCACTCGCGATCTACGATGAGCATCCCGACATAGCCAGAGAAGTGATAGAGAGAGCGATTGAAACCATCCCGCTCGCCAAAAAGGATTATGAACCCGTTGGTTCCTATCCGGAGGGCTATGGATATTGGGGGTACGGGACCTCGTTCAACGTTATGTTCCTCAGTGCACTGGACAAAGCATGGGCCGACGGATTCGACTACGGCCCCTATTCAGCCTTTCTGAATACAGGGCGTTTTCGGAAACACATGACCGGAACCACGCTCTCCAGTTTCAACTGGGGAGACAATGGAGCTTCCGCCAGCCTAAGTCCCTCCATGTTCTGGTTCGCCGATAAAAACAGTGAACCTTCGCTTCTGTGGAGAGAGATTCACTGGCTTGAAACGGCTGATTACAGCGATTTTGTAAGCAACCGTCTGCTGCCAGCGATCATGATCTGGGGCAAGAATATCCCTTTTGATGGGGTATCGCCACCTGAAGAGACGATGTATGTCACTCAGGGGGATATGCCACTGTCTATTATGAGAACCTCCTGGGAGCCGTCTGAGGGTATTTTTCTCGGGTTCAAAGGAGGGTCACCATCTGTCAATCACGGCCATATGGATATCGGATCATTTGTCATGGAGTCCGATGGGGTGCGATGGGCCAGTGATCTGGGGGCACAAAACTACAATTCACTTGAAACTCTGGGAATGAACATCTGGGACAGGGCCCAGGATTCTGAACGATGGTCCGTTTATCGACTCAATAACTTCTCTCACAGCACACTGACAGTCAATGATCAGCTGCAACGTGTCGACGGATACTCCAAAGTCGAGACCTGGTCAGATGATCCGGATTTCAGATTCGCTACGATTGATATGTCTTCACTCTATTCAGGCGAACTGTTTTCAGCAAAACGTGGCGCCGGTATCGTGGATCAGGAGTATGTTGTTGTCAGGGATGAGTTGAGAACCGGGGATGAACCGGCAACCGTACGCTGGCAGATGTTGACTGAAGCGGATGTAGAGCTCAGAGATGAGAGTTCAGCGATTCTGAGACGGGATGGCCAAGAGCTTACTCTGCAAGTTGTTGAACCAGAACAAATGAATGGTCGTATACCGGGCGTACAAACCTGGAGTACCCAGCCCGAAACTGATTTTGATGCTGAGAATCCGGGGACCATACTGGTTGGTTTTGAGTTTGAGGTTCCCGCCAACACCAGAGAGAACGTTCAGGTAGCCCTTATCCCTGGTTCGTCCGAAATTGAACCCGCATGGTCAGCCAGCCTTGCCGAATGGAGCGCTGATTTCGATGTAAGAGGAGATCTGGATGTGGTGCGAAGACGTGTCATTGATGAGCTGCTGGAGCCAACTGTGGATGATCAGGAGATCTCCGGATTGATGGAAGCCCTTCATTCTGATGGGTACTGGCCCGATATCGACTATGTGGATACAACCCGGACGGCATTTGAACACAGTGTTCATCTATCCAATATGGTCACGATGGGACGAGCATTCAAGAAATCTGAATCAGACTACTATCAGGATCAGAGTTTGAAACAGGCCATCTGGCGTGCCCTCGACTTCTGGATTGAGAACGATTTTATTGGAGAGAACTGGTGGAATAATCAGATCGGTACTCCCCAGCGTATCGGAGACCTGCTGTTGATCATGGATGAAGATCTTACAGAGGATCAGATTCTGGGTACGGCTCCAATTCTTGGCCGGGGCAGTCTGGGGTCCTGGGGCGCCAGGCCCGGTGGGGACCTCATGCATATTGCAGGAATACAGGGCAACTATGGACTCTTCAAAAGAGATGTCGGTATCCTGAATGAAGCGGTGGAGGCGATCGCAAAGGATATCCGTTTCGCTGTAGATCGTGGAGATTCTGTTGATACCCGAGGCTTGCAGACGGACTACAGTTTTCACCATCGGCACGATCGGGTGACCTCTACAATAACCTATGGAAATGTCTATGCGAACTACTTTATCAACTGGGCAGAGAGACTGGCAAGTACAGGGTTCGAGATGCCTGAGGAGTCTATTGAGCTGATTACAGATTTCTACCTGGATGGTATCTCCAAGACGATGGCTTTCGGTGTCTGGCCCGATCCCGGAGCCAGGAATCGAGGAATTTCCAGGAGAGGAGCACTGAATGCTGCAAGTCCGGTACTTCTGGAAAAATTACTCCGGATAAGCTCCTATCGGGAGGATGAGCTGGAGGCACTTGCCAGTGCTCGAAAAGGGGGAGAGTTTCCGGACTGGAGCAGCAGCCAGTTCTTCTGGCACACCGAATACTTCAGCCATCAACGTCCCGGCTACTTCTCCTCCGTACGGATGTACTCTTCCCGAAATCACAGTATGGAGGTGCCCTATAACAGTGAGGGGCTGAAAAATCACCATCTGGCCGACGGGTATAATTTTATCACCAGATCAGGAGAGGAGTATGTCGGCATCTTTCCTGTTTGGGACTGGCAGAAGGTGCCCGGAACGACTGTGGTTCAGAAGCCATCACTCCCCGATCCATCAGAGATTCAGCAGCCTGGCCGTACAGACTTTGTCGGTGGCATTACAGACGGAATGTACGGTTCGGCAGTATTCGACTTTAAGAGCCCTCTCGATCCGTTGTCAGCGAAAAAAGTATGGTTCTTTTTTGATGATGAGTACATCGCCATGGGTACGGGGATCTTCTCTGACTCCGAGTATCCCGTCGTTACGACTCTGAATCAGAGCCTGTTGAAGGGAGAGGTGGTTTATGGAGGAGTGAACGGTGAAGAGGTTCTGGATCGAGGAGATCATGCACTATCGGATATCAACTGGGTATTTCATGATCAGATCGCCTATATCTTTCCGGAACCGGGAAACGTTCAGCTCACTAATCGTGAACAGAGTGGTTCATGGTACGATATAACAGATCGCGAATGGGCGCGTGAACTTGGAGAGGTTCAGAAGGATGTGTTTACACTGTGGCTGGAGCATGAAGTAGCCCCGAAAGGGGAGGCATATGCGTACATCGTCGTTCCGGGGATTGAGGCGGAGGAGGTGGAACGCTACCGGTCGAACTCTCCGGTTGAAATTCTGTCCAATGCTCCGGATGTGCAGGCTGTTCATCACGGTGAGTTGCAGATCAGCCAAGTCGTTTTCTATGAACCGGCTGAAGTGGAGATTCCCGGTGGAGTGCGTATTGAGGCAGAAACACCCGGTCTGATCCTGATGAAGCGTGCAGATTCGGACCGGCTTGAGTTCACGGTATCCGATCCGTCACGTACCCTTGACCGTTTTCGATTCAGGATCTTTTCGTCTGATTCTTCACGTTCTCTTGAAAGCTTCAGAGCCTCTTCGTATGTAGAGGGAGGCGATGATAAGGCGGCACAAGTTATCTGGAATGAAGAGGATCGTTCAAGTCTGATTGAGATCAATTTGCCGGATGGTGAGTTCGCCGGACAGAGTGTCGGGGTAACGCTGGTGGTAGATGAATCGTGATGAATCGGATATTTTCTGTGATCCTTCTCTTTGTATGCACAATATGGCTTCAACCGTCCTTGGGGCAGGGTCATGAAGGAGACTTGTCTCCGGCAGGTGATATTAATACCTCTTTTGGCGGGACGGGTGGCGTTCACATTCTTGCTGAACCCGGTGAGCTTACAATCGATGTTGCAGCTCGTAATCTGAAAGATGTAGAGAGAGAACTGCGAGCTATTCTTGTTGGGCCGGATCGTCAGGTTATATCAGAGAAGCGGATTTCAACCGGTCAAAACGGAGACAGTGACCCAGAGCTTCAACGTGCAAGATTTCAGACAAAAGTGGAGCGGAAAGGTGTCTACAGTTTGAATATCACTGTTTCTGGTGGCCGTATGGAGACAGGGATTGTCTGGGGTTTTCAGACCAACAGCGAGCGATTTCTGGTTGAATCGGCGCGGGGACATCGGGATGCAGATCATGAAGAGCCTGTCATTTTACGCAACCAGGACGTGAGTACAGATATCTGGTTCCAGCCAAGAGACGGAGCTTTCAGTATTGAAATTACTGATCTTCCCGAATCTGTGGAGCAACTGACCCTGTATGACAAACAGGGTGATGTGATTAAGAATTTTGATGTCGCTGGCGGAGTAGCCCGAGGAACCGTCTCAGAAACTAAAGATCCGGTGAAGCAACCGTGGCGTATATCCTTCCCATCTGCATACGCAACACTTCATATTGATGGTGTGACACGTTGGTCAGATGATGACTCTTTTCAACACTTGAGCTACTGGTCAACGGATGGAGACTCGTGGTTCCCATATCAGGAGTATAGATGGCTGTTAACGCCTCCTAAACATCATATTCATGGAGAGGAATCAGGTGCCTTTACCTTTGAGGTTTATAACAATGCAAAAGAGACGCGAACGGTTCAGCTTACCTCAGAATTTCCAACGGCTGTTTTTGATATAGATCTGGTACCAGACAGGGTCACCCTAGGGAGTAAGGAGAGTGCCGAAGTGACCGCTAATTATTCAATTTCTGATGAAGGCGAAAGCCGTACCGTTCATATTCTGGCTGAACCGATAGAGGATCCGGATTTTTCAACATATGCCACGCTTGTGGTTCATTCGGAAGTACCTGTGGCAGAAGAACCGATTACGACTCCGCTGATACTGGAACCATACAGGCATGAAAATGCACAGTTTGGCTATAACCCTGATTATCCGACGGATTGGGAACTGTATTTTGACCTTGAAAACCAGTCATTTGTACGTGTGGACGGTGGTCTGATGACAAATGAAAATGGACAGTGGGAGATGCGAAGTTTTTCTTCCGACCGCATTACATACCGTGACAGGGGTTTCGCTGATGCGTCATTTGAACTGACACGTTCGGACACCAAAATTGCATTTGACAAGGATAATGAGATGTACCTGGTGGCTACTGCCAGCGGTGATATCAGCCCTGGCGATAATACCAGCTCCAGTGCCAAAACCGGAGAAGATAGCAGGAGGTTAGCACTGCTCCATTCGGCCGATCAAGGTCAGCATCTGACGGCATATGACCTTGGAGTCGATGGGAATTTTGATATTGAAAACTTCACGGGACACAACATTCCAGATGACCCGCCACCGATCCTTCGATCAGTATTGACCTATACAGATGAAGAGCGTATATGGCGTCGAATTCATAAACTTGAGCTTATCGTTGTCGAAAAAAAGGAGGAGGGACTCGTTGTTAATGAGCCGGTCCTGATTTCAGACATGTCACTGGGAGTAGGAACTCACTCCGGGCATGCTTCAGCGATCGTTTCCAGAGGTGACAGAGTCCATGTGATCTGGGGTGAAGCAACAGATCCCGGGGAAGATGTTCCGGGCGTTCCGACATACGTTAATACGTACAATCGATCTACAGGGCAGCTGGAGGGGGACCCTGTATTGATCGGATATGGCCCGCCAGCCAACAATGTCCATAACCGACCCAGCATAACTATCGATAGCAAGGGTTATCTACATGCATTGATCGGAACGCATGGACAGCCTTTTCTCTATACCCGATCTCTTGCGTCGAACGATGCCCACTCTGGTTGGACGGAACCAGAAATGTTATCGGAAGAAGAGGAGATGAGGCAGACCTATATCGGCCTGGTATGTGGACCAGACGATGCACTTCACTTGGTGTATAGATTGTGGCGGTACTCGGAACAACCC
>Ga0209487_1002954_pt1 | contig 13574 bp, 12 predicted proteins | sample Poulit2012_FD_187524 | JGI IMG/M metagenome (GOLD analysis project Ga0209487, IMG submission 187524) | Agricultural soil microbial communities from Georgia to study Nitrogen management - Poultry litter 2012 (SPAdes) (version 2) | ecosystem: Environmental > Terrestrial > Soil > Agricultural land... | reverse complement strand
TAGTACGGTATGAATGTAAATGCAAACAAATCGTGCGTACTGACGCAGATCTCTTTTACCGTAAAGTAAGATACCAGTTAAATGAGAGAGGTTCCAGTCATCTCTTCCGGCTTCTCAAGACCGAGAATTTGCAGAATGGTAGGAGCTACATCTGCAAGCTTGCCATTTTTAAGGGGGGTGCGAGGACTATCGGAAACCAGTATTACAGGAACCGGAGCTTCTGTATGCGCTGTATGCGGTATTCCCAGTGAATTAACCATGCAGTCTGCATTTCCATGATCTGCGATGATCAACACATCATAGTTGTGCTCTTTTGCAGCTTCAACTACTCGTTTCAGTTGCTCATCAACCGCTTCGACGGCTTTGATGGTGGCTTGCATATTGCCGGTGTGCCCGACCATATCCGGATTGGCAAAGTTGACCACAACAAAGTGATGCTCACCTTTCGTCAGATTCTCTACAACGACATCGCCCACCTGCGCTGCATTCATTTCCGGTTTAAGATCGTAAGTAGGTACTTTCGGACTTGGAATCACAATCCGGTCTTCCCCCGGAATGGGCGTCTCTACCCCACCGTTGAAGAAGTAGGTTACGTGAGGATACTTTTCTGTCTCAGCTACTCGCAGTTGCCGAAGATTTTTTTTGCCCAGATATTCACCAAGTGTGTTGTCCATTCTCTGGGGAGGAAATGCTACGTGCAGGAATGGGTCAAAAAGCTCATCGTAGGATGTAAACGTGGTATAGTTCAGACCCAGGTCACGAGTTTCGAAGGGGACATCTTCATGATTAAAGAGTGCCTTGGTTATCTCGCGTGCCCGGTCTCCCCTGATATTATAGAAAATGACAACATCCCCTTCCCGGATACGGGAATCCTGTTTGGTCTGTATAAGGTGTGGTTCCAGAAATTCATCAGTCGTTCCGGCTGCGTAACTTTCTCTAAAAACCTGTTCAGCATTTGCAGCAATCGTTCCTTCACCCCGGGTCAATAGATTGTACGCTTTCTCAATCCTCTCCCACCGATTATCCCGATCCATCGCATAATAGCGCCCCACGATGGAAGCAATCTCTCCGACACCAATTTCCTTCGCCTTTTCCTGAAACTCTTTCAGATAGTGCGCTCCGCCGTTTGGTGAAGTGTCCCGCCCATCTGTAAATGCATGAAGATAGACCTGCTCCAGATTCTGTTGGCTGGCCATCTCCATCAGCGCATAGAGGTGATCGCTATGGCTGTGGACGCCACCGTCTGAAAAGAGACCCATAAAGTGGATCCGTCCGCGCTCCCGGGCCGCCGTAAAGGCATTCACAAGAGCCGGATTCTTATAAAATTCCCCTGACTTTATAGAGTTATTAATTCGGGATAGCTCCTGCCAGACAATGCGCCCGGCACCGATGTTTAAGTGGCCGACTTCCGAGTTTCCAAACTGGCCTTGAGGCAGACCTACAGCTTCCCCGCTGGCAAGAAGCCTGGCATGGGGGTAGTTTTCGATCAGTGAGTCAAAGTAAGGTGTATCCGCCTGATCAATGGCACTGACATCTGGGTTCTCGGCTATTCCATAGCCATCTAATATAACAAGGAGCGCGTTACTCAACGTCTTCGGGTTTTACTTCTTCAGAGTTTGTTAACGTGGTTGGTCAACTGTGATTTCTTTCTGGCAGCGGTATTTTTGTGTACAATTCCTTTTGCCGTAAGTTTATCAATGAAGCTTACTGCTTCTTTAAGTCTGTTTTCCGCCTGCTCTTTTTCCGTTGCCTCCATGACTCCCCTCACCAGGGTTCTCATTTTGGACCGCCGGTTACGGTTGTGACTTCTTCTTTTCTTACTCTGTCTGAGTCTTTTGATAGCTGACTTGTGCTGTGGCATCTCAATAAGGTTATTAAATTTTTCGCTTTACTTTATAGAAAAGCAAAATTACTGCTTATATTTTTAATCTACAAGAATAAGATTGAATCTTACAAATAAAAAATTTATTTTAGCTGTTCTCTGATATGATCATTGTAATCGATGGACCAGCGGGTTCAGGCAAAAGCTCCAGTGCAAAAGAAATCGCCAGAAGATTAAACATCAATTTTCTGGACTCAGGTGCTCTCTACAGGGGAGTAACCTATATCTGGCTGGAACTAGGCCAACCCCCAGCTGATGAGTTCTTTCACTTTTTGGAACATATTCGACTTGAAGTAGAATACAAAGAACAGCAGTTCGTGCTGCGTTATAATAATAACGATATCACGAATGAAATCCGAAGCAATCGTGTTGCAGAACATGTAAGCCACATAGCTGCCAGGCCGCAGGTTCGGAATTATGCAAATAATTTAATGCGCAATCTGGTTAAGGAAGATCTGTTTATAGCAGATGGCCGGGATTTGGGAACTGTGGTATTTCCCGATGCAGCTCTGAAGTTCTATATGAATGCTTCCATCACTGAACGGGCTGAACGGCGGTTCCGGGAGTTGAAAGGATCGGAACCGGGCCTGACTCTCGAAATAGTTAAAGAGAACCTGCTTGAACGGGACCGGTTGGATACCGGACGGGAAGTCGCCCCACTGATGAAAGCGGACGATGCCATCGTTATCGATACTACCGAAAAGACCTTTGAAGAACAGATCGAAGAAATGATCCATATTATTGAGAATAAATTAAACTGAAACCACAATTAAACCCTGCATTCCGAAAATCGGGATGTAGTCGTACGAACAGGCAACGAATGAGTGAAGAAAAAAACAACACTGAAGTAAATGAAACGGAAATCAGCTCTTTAGAAGAATCTGCACAAGAGGAACGGGAAGAAACGGTACAAGAAGAAACAGCCGTAGAGAGCAACGATAGTGCAGCAGCTGAGGACGCAGCTTCCGATGAAACGGAAGAACGGACTTCAGAAGAGGCTGAAGACAACGAAGATGAAGAAACTGCGGAGGCGGTAGAGGATTCCATCCCTTCATTTACAGGCGATGTAGAGGGTGAAACCTACACCTTTAGTCAACTTGAAGCTGCATCTGAAGATTATACAGATGAAGAGTTTCATCAGCTTGCGGGCATGTATGAACAGACCCTCAGCGAAATTGATGAAAAAGAGATCGTAACGGGACTGGTTGTTTCCGTCGATGAAAAATATGTCATTGTAGATATCGGCTTCAAATCTGAAGGGATCATCCCTGCCAATGAATTTTCCAACAGTGTCCTGGAGAATCTCCAGCCGGGTGATGAAGTTGAAGTATTTTTGGATAAGGTTGAAGATCGTGAAGGCCAGCTGATTCTCTCACGCAGAAAGGCAGATATCCTGCAGGCGTGGGAAAAACTTGAGCAATCTTACGATACCGGAGAAATTATTGAAGGGTACATCCAGAGAAGAATTAAGGGCGGTATGGTTGTTGATGTCTTTGGTATTGACGCTTTCCTTCCCGGTTCACAGATCGATGTACGCCCTGTACGGGATTTCGATGCTTATGTTGGCAAGACCATGGAGTTTCAGGTTGTAAAGCTCAACATGCAGGCAGAAAACGTTGTTGTTTCACACAGAGCGCTGATTGAAAGCGACCTTGAAGATCAAAGACAGGAAATCCTGGAGACCATCGAAGCCGGACAGGTTCTGGAAGGGATGGTCAAGAACATTACCGACTTTGGAGTATTTATCGACCTGGGTGGTGTGGACGGCCTTCTTCACATTACAGACCTCTCCTGGGGCCGTGTAGAGCACCCGGATGAGATCGTCAGACTGGACCAGAAACTCAACGTTGCAGTTATCGACTTTGACGAAGAATCCAAGCGGGTATCTCTCGGCCTGAAGCAGCTGCAGCCACACCCCTGGGATGAAATTCGCGACAAATACCCGGACAATCTCCGCGTGCAGGGCCGTGTTGTCTCGATCGCTGATTATGGAGCATTTATTGAACTTGAGAAAGGGGTTGAAGGCTTGATTCATATTAGTGAAATGAGCTGGACGCAGCATATCAAGCACCCATCACAGCTGGTACAGAAGGATGATATCATTGAATGTGTTGTTCTGAATATCAATGAAGATGAAAAGAAAATCTCCCTGGGCGTGAAGCAGCTGGAAAAAGATCCATGGGAAGATCTCCTCGACAGGTATCCGGTAGGCTCGTCACACAAAGGTGAAGTTCGTAACCTTACCAACTTCGGTGTTTTTGTGGAACTGGAGCCCGGTATTGACGGCCTGATTCACGTTTCTGATCTCAGCTGGACAGACAAGGTGGATCACCCGAATGAAATCGTGGACAAGGGGCAGCAGATCGAAGTGGTGATCCTGGCTGTAGACTTTGACAACCGCCGGATTACACTTGGACACAAACAGGTGCAGGATAACCCCTGGGAAACCTATGCTGAAGAGTACGGATTGGGTTCAAAAGTGGAAGGAACGGTTTCGAAAATCACGGACAAGGGTCTCTTTGTGAAGCTGGATCTGGGCGTGAACGCCTTTATATCAGCCGATAAACTCGAAGAGAAAACTGACGACCTGAGTGAAGCCTTCAAAGAAGGTGACAAACTGGAAGGTTTTGTCGTTGAGTTTGACGAAGCAGGAAAATCCATTGAACTCTCCCAGCTGGAAGAAGATGTGAGAAAAGCCAAACCCAGAAAAGAGGCGCCAGAAAGGAGCGAAACTGTGGAAACAGGAACTCCGACACTGGGTGAAGTTTCGGGACTGGCTGAGAAGCTCGCAGAAAAAGAGAAGGAAGAGAAGTCTAAATAACAGAAACGGCTCTCTTTTAAGCTATCAAAAAAGCTCTGCGGCTTCAAAACCTGCAGAGCTTTTTTTTTACGGGCCTGAAACCTCCGCAAGAGTGTACCTGCTCTTACAATCGAAATCCGGAGACGCTGGCCCTCCCGATTTAATTGTAAGGCGAAGCCCTCTTTTAACTGGCAATTCCTTTATCGGTAGAGAAGGGACTGGCCCGCACTCTTTACATGCCGGCCTCACCCGGTAAGCCAAAAGGCCCGGACAGATGGTGCCGGCAACTCCATCCCGGGAGAGACTCGGTAACAAAGTGTATCAACAAATCTAAAACGATCTGAAGAAAGCAAGTTGGAATCATGAAGAAAGTCATCACTACTGAAAAATTACCCATCAAGATGTGGCTTACCGAACTGGAAGAAGGTGCTCTTTCACAGGCGAAAGATCTGGCAAATCTGCCATTCGCCTTCCACCATATTGCCATCATGCCGGACGCGCACCTTGGGTATGGCATGCCGATAGGCGCTGTACTTGCTTCAAAGGAAGCGGTTGTCCCTAATGCCGTTGGTGTAGATATTGGGTGCGGAATGTGCTCCTTGCGGACCAATTTAAAGTCGGTAGATACTGAAACGCTCAAAACGATCATGAGCGATATCCGAAATAGTGTCCCGGTCGGTTTCAAACACCACAAGGAGCAACAGGATGAATCATGGATGCCGAAAGTGACAGGCGATCTGCCGATCGTTGAACAGGAGTATGAGAAGGCACGCTATCAGGTTGGTACTCTTGGAGGCGGTAATCATTTTATTGAGATCCAACAGGGTTCCGACGGCTATGTCTGGATTATGATACACTCCGGTTCCAGGAATATAGGATACACGGTTGCACAGCACTATCATCGCCTGGCCGTTGAGATGCGGGATAAAATGAAGTTTAAGATCCCTCAGGATCTCTCCTGTTTCCCGCTGGAAACTGAGGAGGCCGACGCCTACCTGGCAGAGATGAACTACTGTATTGAATTTGCCCTCCGGAATAGAAAGTTGATGATGGAAAGAGTAAAGGAGGCTTTCAAAAGAGTCTCAGGCGATATTGAGTTTGACAATTTCATCAACAAGCCTCATAATTTTGCTGCCTGGGAAACCCACTTTGGAGAGGAGGTAATCGTACACCGAAAAGGTGCTACACGGGCCCGTAAAGGAGAACCGGGCATGATACCGGGTTCGCAGGGAAGTTTCTCCTATATTGTTAAAGGAAAAGGGAACCCCGAGTCGTTTGAATCCTGTTCACACGGAGCCGGGAGGGTGATGAGCCGGAATCAGGCCAGAAAAACGCTCTCTGTCCATGAAGAAACAACTCTCCTTAAAATGATGGGCGTCATCCACTCTATCCGCTCTAAAAGAGATCTGGACGAAGCGCCGGGCAGCTACAAGGATATTGAAGAAGTAATGGAGCTCCAAAAAGATCTGGTCGAGATCGATGTGACACTTCGTCCCCTGGCTGTGATCAAAGGGTAAGTGCTATGAACCCACCGGAGTGTCCCCGCTGGGATAAGGTTCCAGGAGTCATGTTGCGCTTACGATCTCTTCTGAACTGTCTGCCCCGCAAGACGAGGTTCCTGGTATACAAGGTGCCCAGGGGGCTGATATTTCCGGCAACAGGGGTCCTGTCAGCCAGAGGTCTGGTTACTGTTCTACGGGGCTCCGGCAATGCCCCACTTCTCTGCAATAGATTTACAAGAGGATGTGCGATCCTGCTGTCAAAAGCAGGGAGAGAGACCCGGTCCAGAGAGCCCTGGAGCTCAGGTTACCTCCCCTCCGACTTTCATAGCCGGGCTGAATATCTTTAATCCAGCTCCCCTCCCGGGCCACAACTTATATTAAAGTTCACTACGGTTTCTTCACCGGCAGAAATAACAACCGTTCGTGGATTGGGGACAGTGACACAATTTGAGCCTGAAATCCCGGCAAATTCAACATCATACGTTCCAACCGGCACCCTTTCAAATTGAATGGGTTCATTGGGAGCCACTTCGCCACTCTCCACAAGCTCTCCACTCACTCTATTCAGAACATGAACTGTAAACACTTCAGGAGCCAAATCTGAACCAATTATAACCTGATTATTTACGGTCAGCGAGCCTGGCTGCAATGAGTAGACAGCTTCAATATTCAAGGCCTCTGTCACCTCTACCTCAATGGGGTTGTCCTCCGGAACTGCATCTCCGATATCTCCCCGCCACCCTACAAACTCCCATCCCGGCAAGGGTACTGCTGTCAGCTCCAGTAACGACTCATAGTGATACTCACCCGGTTCCACTTCTTCACCGTCGACTACACGGATCTCCTGCTCTCCGGCATTAACGGGTTCAGAGCTTACTGTAATAGGATAAGCCAGCCGCTCAAAATGGCCGGTTACATTCACATCACCCGACATGGTCACCTCACCGGGATTCGCGCTGCCCGATAAGCCTCCGCTCCACCTGTCAAATCTCCAGCCATATTCTGGTGTTGCTTCCACCGTTACTGTTGAACCATCAATAAATACGCCGCTTCCCGGTTCAATTACCCCGGCTCCTTCCGGTACCACCAGGGTTTTCAGCTCAAAACCTTCCCGAAATTCAGCAGTTACTGTTTTTGGAGCATTCATCGTGACGGTTACAGGGTTCATGCTCTTTTCATCCGCCGGGATGTCACCAGACCACTCATAGAAGAGATAGTTCTCATCCGGGACAGCGGTCAGTTGTACGACTGTTCCAATTTCATAATAGGTAGTTTTGCCAGGCAGAATCTCTTCTTCCACAGTTCCTTCCCCGATAATTTCGATAGTCAGCGGATAAGTAATTTTTTCGAACACCGCCGTCACTTCAGTTTCCCCGTCAATAACAACCCGCGCCGGATTATCACTACCAGACAGATCGCCCTTCCACTCAGAAAACTCCCAGCCTGATTCCGCTTCAGCCGTCAGTTCCACAACAGTGTTGTGTTCATACTCGGAGGTTTTGGCCGGAATGACCCGCTCCCGCACTCTCCCTTCTCCTTCTACAGTAATGTGAAGAGGGTACTCCCTTTTAACAAATTTGGCTAAAATCTCTTTATCCGAATCCATGGTGATGACCGGATTGTTTTCGGTGCCCACATGGTCTCCATCCCACTCGCTGAATACCCAATGTTCATTGGGATTTGCAAAAATCTCGATCTCCCGGCCCTCTTCAAAGCTGGTGCGCTCAGGAGTGACAACCCCGCCCTCTTCGGGGACCGGGATCACCGTTAATTCATACATGGTAGGATCGTTGGAAGAACAGGAGTTCAACAATATCAGGGCAGGTACCAGCAGGGCAAACAGGGTCAGGTAGCGCATACGAAATGAACGTTCGAATCTTTATAAAATATAGAATCCAAAAACTTAGCCCGGGTCATAGTTCACCATTGGGTTACATGTAAGTTCAAGAGTGCCACGATTCAGCTTGTTTCTTGAATATCCCGGATGAGACTTCTTATCGTCGAGTCATAATTTACAACATTATCCCCTCCTATAAAATCGTCTATTCACCAACTTGCTCATCTCTGATAGATACCAAAAGCTTAAGACTGGGGCTATTCTGGGCTGGGATGCACAATGAGCTGAATGCAGGGGTACAGGCGGGAGTCGGGTTCTGCCTGATCCTCTCTCAGGGTTTCCCCTATGTAACAATCAGAGAAGCCACTCTATACCTTTATTCTATTTATCGGGATCTTTAAACCAACAAGAAAATACCAAACCCCTAGGCACTAAACCTTCTAATCATGAAAATTACCAACAGCATGAAAAAAATAATTACTCTGCTCACTCTGGCGATCCTGTCTTTTGGTTTTACAAACCTCCGGGGTCAAGACCGGGATATGCAATATTTCCGGCCCTCGGATAAAACGGGACTTAATGTTTTTGAAACTTCAAAACGGGACGATACTCCTTTCAACGGACTTAAGGTTCGGATCGGAGGGTCGAACACGATTCAATTTCAAGGTATCACCGTTGAAAACAGCGGCGCTGTTACCCCTCTGGAACTGGGCTCCAACTTCAACCTGGCTACGTCGAACTTCGATATCGATGCCCAGCTCTATGACGGGCTCAGAATGCACCTTCGAACGTACCTCTCCTCCAGACACCACCCGGAGCCCTATGTCAAGGATGGATATATCCAGATTGACAAACTGGAGTTTATCGATAAAGGCTTTGCGGAGAATCTGATGCAGTACATTACTGTAAAGATCGGTCATATGGAGGTGAACTACGGTGACGCCCACTTTCGAAGAAGTGACAACGGCCAGGCACTCTACAACCCATTTGTCGGAAACTATATTATGGACTCATTCACAACAGAAGTAGCAGGTGAGTTCTATTTCAAAAAGAACAACTTTCTTGCAATGGTCGGTCTCACAAATGGCAAATTGAATCAGAGCACAGTCAAGGCTGCTCCGGGCGCTCCAGAGTACAAGCCTGTATTTGTCGGAAAATTGGGATATGATACCCAAGTAAATCCGGATCTCAGATTTCGTTTAACCGGATCTGTCTATACGACCGGCGAGTCTGGAGGTAACTACCTCTACACAGGCGACCGCGCGGGCGGACGGTACTATAACGTTCTGGCTGAAGAGACCAGCGACTTCAGAACCGGACGTTTCAACCCCGGCTTCTCCAACGAAATTACTGCTATCATGCTGAACACATTCATCAAATATCAGGGCCTGGAATTTTTCGGCCTCTATGAGAACTCTTCAGGAAAAGCAGTCAGCGAAGCGAGCAGACGTACCTTTAATCACTACGGTGCAGAGCTCATCTATCGGATCGGAGAACAGGAGGATTTCTATCTCGGCGGGCGCTATAATGCGGTTTCAGGCGAACTGAATGGCGGAACCGATATCGATATCTCACGAATCAATATCGGCGGCGGATGGTTCATGACCAAGAACGTGCTGGCCAAAGCTGAATTTGTTTCACAGAAGTACAACGGCTTTGCCAATGACAGTATCTTCCATGATGGCAAGTTCAGCGGATTTGTCCTCGAAGCGGTAGTTAGTTTTTAATCCAACCCCAAACCACAGCAGAGGCCGGTTTACGGCCTCTGCGCATCAAAAATCCAACGATTATGTCTTACAGAAGAATTCTCTCAACACTTCTATTATTTATACTCCTGGCTCTCCCTGTTATTGCACAACAGACAACGTTACAGCTGCAGGATGGAGCTGTCCTGCGATTGGATGGGGACTCAAATGTTCGTAGCTGGGGAGCCGATGCGGAAACCGTTACCGGCACACTCACCCTTCGTCATTCCGGAGACCTTCTCCCTGAGAACCTTACACCGGAATCTTTCGGTAGTCTCGAACTCGCTGTTGCTGTGGAGAGCCTCGATTCAGGTACACGTGGATTAAACAAAAATATGTACGATTATCTGGAGAGTAAACAGCATCCTGCAATTACATTTTCCCTTCGGGAAGTGACAGGTGTGGAGATTTCGAACGGCAAGGCATCGGTACACGCCAAAGGCGTGGTCAATGCTGCCGGGCAGGATCATGAGATACTCATGAATGTCCTCACCGAAGTCGTATCCCCGACTGCCATCCGCTTCACCGGGGAACAGGAAATGCTGATGTCCGATTTCGGAATCGATCCCCCCACGGCAGTTTTTGGTACTGTACGTTCTGCGGATGAGATCGTGATCCGGTTCGACGTGACCTTCTCAAATTAAACCTTGCACAGAATTCCCTGCTTATGCCACCTTATTTCCTATTAGTCTGCCTGACACTTACCGCCATGATCTCCATGGCGGAATTGTCAATGGCACGTCAGACCTACTTTCATCCCGATAAAACTCTTAGCTCTCTCCGGATTGAGGGGCGTTCCAATGTGAATGAATTTGAATGTATCTCCCAGAACTATTCAGGATCTGCTTCGGTCTACAGCAGTGATTCCCCGGAGCTGGACGAAAACCGGTTTCATGGGGCTATCTATCTGGAGGTACGTATTCAGGTCGACGGGTTTGAATGCGGTAGCAGACGTATGAACAGGGATCTGCAGCAGGCGTTGAAATCGGACCGCCACCCTGAAATCATTTTTCAATATGAGAATGCTGAAATTCTTGAAATACCTGCATCCTACGACGAACCCCATCGTCTCTTTGTAGTGGGGACGCTGACGGCTGCCGGAGAGACCAGGGAGATCGGGTTCGAAGCGGAAGGCTACTATCTCGAAGATAGCCGCATGCGGGCAACGGGCCATAGCGAAATAAGAATGACCGATTTCAATATTAAACCGCCCACTGCACTACTGGGACTGGTTCAGGCGGAGGATGAGTTGACCGTACATTTTGATCTGATTACCTCCCGGCAGGCGTCAGCGAAATGATAGCAGAGCCGCAGGGGGAGGAACGGAGAGCAGTCTGGTTACACCACGACTGATGTGAATCAAAACCGCTAAACATTGTGTGACATGATGGTCCTGCTAAAAAATATGATGGATGAGATTCGATCCGATACCAGTGGCTACAATACAGAACTGTGGCATTACCGGGTTTCAGGAAATATTCTTGAGTTGACTGTTCAACTCTCCTCCAGACGAGATCGCAAGGGGTACCGTACAGCGGTTATTTCTGCAGGTCAGGCGATCCGCACGCTCACAAGCAGATTGGAAGAGCTGGGACATTACACACTCATTCAGAGCTTTCCCAGCCTGGAACATCCTGAACTGGTCGCATCGGTCCGACTCTACGATACCTACGGAAGTGAAAAAGGGAAGTCTGCTGCTCAGACAGCTGCTGAATCGATCGGCAGCTGTACGGAGCTCCTTTCTCATCTGAAAAAGGTGGCTGCAAGCAACGAATTGAACTTTTTAAACGCTCCGGAAGAGCTGTCACTCAAAGATGATCCTGCCTGCCAATCTGCAGATTTCTATCTGCTGACTTCACGATTTGACAACCCCTTCTACTGGCTTAAAACCGGGTACTGGAGAGAAGAAGCCGCACTGATTCTCCGCAAATGCAGACTGGATTCCAGAATACTCCATACAGATATTACCACATTCTACGACGGTATTCGTCACAGGGAGGGCCCCCTTCAGAACAGCTGTATACAGGCCGCTGTCTATCTCTGTCGTTCTCCTGAAGTTCAGGCACTCACCGTTCAATAGCTGATTCAATATTGATCTTGCCCAGCAGGGTTTTATGAACCGGGCACTTCTCTGATATCTCCAGCAGTTTTTCGAGCTGTTCGTCAGTCAGATCCCCTTTTACGATGATATCCTTTTCAATGTGATCGATCTTTGCATCCGGTTTATCGCACTCCCTGCAATCCTTGGCATGAGATTTAAAATGTCTCAATTCCACATAAATATCTTCCACAGGCCACTTTTTGCGATCCGCATACATCTTCAGTGTGATCACTGTACAGGAGCCCAGAGACATCAGCAGATAATCGTACGGATCGGGTCCCTTCTCTCCTCCTCCCAGACTTTCCGGTTCATCCGCAATCAATTCATGATTGCCGGCAGTCATCACCGTTCTGTAGTTTTCCTTGCCGTGATGAATGTGAATGATTTTCATGTGAGTTGCCCTCCGGGATATCGGTTTTTCTGTTCTATAGAACAGTGAAGGTTTGATCAGGTTCCATCGCCAGGATGGCCTCTGCCATCAGTTTAATCAAATTATTTACATCTTCCATCGAAGCTGTTTCAACAGGGGAGTGCATGTAGCGCAGCGGCAGGGAAATCAGCGCACTGGGAATTCCCGTTCTTTGAAAAAAGATGCTGTCTGTATCGGTACCGGTGCGTATACTTGTCGCTTCATGCTGAATGGGTATCGACCTGGATTCTGCCGTCTCCTCAATCAGAGCGACCAGTGCTGGATGATTGGCACCCCCATGCTGTATAGAGGGGCCTTTTCCGAGTTTTATCGTCCCATGTTCCTTATTATCAATTCCAGGTGTGTCGGTAGCGTGGGTTACATCCGTCACAATTGCTGCATCGGGCATATGCCGGTAACTCATCATGCGTGCCCCAAATCCGCCTACTTCTTCCTGAACCGCATTCAATGCCATCACATTCACTTTTAGTTGTCCGCGCTCCGATTTCAGCCGGCGCATTACCTGGGCAATCACAAAGCCTCCCACCCGGTTGTCCAGGGCACGTCCTGTAAAAATATCGTCATTCAGATAATCCAGCTCATCGGTATAAAGGACCGGATCTCCCACCTGAACCAGTTCAAGAGCCTCCTTGCGACTCGTCACACCGATATCGACGAAGATATCTTTCCAGGAAGGCTGTTTCCCTCCGCCGTTTTTACTATCCTGTAGGTGAATGGCTGTATTTCCGATCACTCCGGAAACCTTCCCTCTCTTGTTATAGATCGTCACCCGCTTTGCACGGGCGATGGTGGAATCACTGCCGCCCAATCTGTTCAGCGTAAGAAATCCATCGTCAGAAATATGCTGAACTACCATGCCTATTTCGTCGACATGTGCTTCAATCATGATGAGAGGAAGCGTAGAGTTGACCTCCAGCTTCGCCACGGCCGATCCGTAGGCATCCGACTCCACTTTATCGGCATAGGCTGAGATATACTCTTTCCACACTTTCTGTCCCGTAGACTCATATCCTGTGGGGCTTGGGGTTGCAATCAGATTTTCAAGGAACTCTTTCGCTTCTCTGTCAAACATACTTTTTCGTTTCTGTCAAATTAATTAGAGGGTTGCAACAATATAGTCAACCTTTATACTATGCTGAATCCACCAAAAAACAAATCAGGGTACATTTCAATCGTGGCCAGTCTTCTGACTGCCTGCATAGTGGCGGAACACATCTTCAGATAATTCAGTATCCAGATTCCGTTATGACTATATTTATTATGTTATCAGCAATTCA
>Ga0209487_1002953_pt1 | contig 13575 bp, 12 predicted proteins | sample Poulit2012_FD_187524 | JGI IMG/M metagenome (GOLD analysis project Ga0209487, IMG submission 187524) | Agricultural soil microbial communities from Georgia to study Nitrogen management - Poultry litter 2012 (SPAdes) (version 2) | ecosystem: Environmental > Terrestrial > Soil > Agricultural land... | reverse complement strand
CCCGGATCGACACTCGATCACAGGAGAGACCCCCATGGCACGATTCGCTCCGTCCCCCGCCGATGTCGCCGACATCGGAGTCACCGGCATGGCGGTGATGGGCTCTAACCTGGCCCGGAACCTGGCCCGCAACGGTTTCAAGGTCGCGATCCACAACCGCAGCGTCGGCAAGACCGAGCACGTCATCGATTCCCATGGTGCCGAAGGCGAGTTCTACCCCTCCGAGTCCATGGCCGATTTCGTCGCCTCCCTGCAGAAGCCGCGCGTGGCCATCATCATGGTCAAGGCCGGCGGCCCCACCGACGCGGTGATCGATGAGCTCGCCTCCCTGATGGAGGAGGGCGACATCATCGTCGACGCCGGCAACGCCCTGTTCACCGACACCCGTCGCCGCGAGGCTGCACTGCGGGAGCGGGGCCTGCACTTCGTGGGCACCGGTGTCTCCGGCGGTGAGGAGGGCGCCCTGAACGGCCCCTCGATCATGCCCGGCGGCACCAAGGAGTCCTACGACCGTCTCGGCCCCATGTTCGAGACGATCGCCGCGAAGGCCGAGGACGGCGCTCCCTGCTGCGTCCACGTCGGCGCCGACGGTGCGGGCCACTTCGTCAAGATGGTCCATAACGGCATCGAGTACGCCGACATGCAGGTCATCTCCGAGGCCTACGACCTGATGACCAAGGCCCTGGGCATGGACGCCTCCGCCATCGGTGACGTGTTCGAGGAGTGGAACAAGGGGGATCTGGAGTCCTTCCTGATCGAGATCACCGCAGAGGTGCTTCGCCACCGGGATCAGACCTCGGGCAAGCCCTTCGTCGACGTCGTCCTCGACCAGGCCGCCCAGAAGGGCACCGGCGCCTGGACCGTGAAGACGGCCCTGGACCTGGGCGTCCCGGTCACCGGCATCGCCGAGGCCACCTTCGCCCGCTCCATCTCCGGTGGCACGCCGCAGCGCGAGGCCGCCCGCGGCGTCCTGCCCGGCGAGGAGCAGACCCTCGAGGTCGCCGATCCCGCCCAGTTCATCGACGACCTGCAGAAGGCGCTGTACGCCGCCAAGCTGGTCTCCTACTCGCAGGGCTTCGACGAGATCGCCGCCGGGGCCGACGAGTTCGACTGGGACATCAACCTCGGCGACATGGCGCGCATCTGGCGCGAGGGCTGCATCATCCGGGCCCGCTTCCTGGACCGCATCACGGAGGCCTACGAGCGCAACCCGCAGCTGTCGCTGCTGCTGGCCGACGAGTACTTCACCACCGAGATCACCAAGTGCATCCCGGCCTGGCGCCGCGTGGTGGCCTTCGCCGCCGCCTCCGGCTGCCCGGTCCCGGTGTTCGCCTCGACCCTGTCGTACTACGACTCAGTGCGCGCCGAGCGCCTGCCGGCCGCCCTGGTGCAGGCGCAGCGCGACTACTTCGGCGCCCACACCTACGAGCGCGTCGACGCCGAGGGCGTCTTCCACGTGGAGTGGACCGAGGACCGTCGCGAGACCAAGCAGGAGTGGTGACCGCAGAGGTGGCGGTCCAGCCCGGCTGACCGCCACCCTGCCGCACCGATCACGAAAGGCCCGGACCAGGATGGTCCGGGCCTTTCTCACGCGGTGATCCCGCGGGACTCACACAGCGATCCGCTGTGCGGGTCCAGAAAGCGTCAGATCGAGCCGCTGGAGCCGACGGCCGCGAAGATGATGATGAAGTAGAGGATGACCAGCACGATCCCCAGCGCCCAGATGATCCCGAAGGCGATCCAGGCCCACTTGGTGAACTTCTTGGCGGTCTCGGGCTCCTGATCGGCCTTGAGGTAGCCGAGCAGGCCGAGCACGCCCGGGATCGCGCCGCCGCAGACGAATCCGACGATCGTCGCGATGAGCGCATTCTTCTTGAGGCTCTCGATGTCGAAACCCCCGGGTGAGGTCATGGAAATATCCCCTTGATTGCAGATGTTCGTGCGCCGGGTGCGGATGCGCACCGGCCCAGGGCGGCGTGAGCGAGCAGCCTGGCCTGGCGCCGGAATGCTACCCCAGTCGTGTCGGCCCGGCGCCATGGGGAGCACTCCCCATGGGGGTGTGTCGTCCATGGTGGTCGCGGCCGGCCCTCAGCCCAGGGTCACCCGGTGGACCAGCACGGTGAACTCCTCCTCGCGCCCGCTCTCCCTCGCCCGCAGCCGCCCGCCTTCCAGGGACAGCGGCTGGGCGTGCTTGACGACCACGCCGCCGCGGCCGTCGACGATGCCCAGCGGCAGCTCGCCGCCCTGGGCGATGGCGTCCAGGAGCCGATCGGTCACGCTCAGGTCCACCCCGTCCTCCTCCGCCGCGCGGATCCGGGCCACCGCCTCGGCCGGCGGGAGCCGCAGCTCGGGACCGTCGGCGGTCAGCAGGTCCTGATCGATGGGCCCACCGGCCAGGGAGTGGGACAGCTCCGGCCCGGCGGCCCGGCCGTCGGCGCCGACGGCCTGCGGGGACAGCCCGGCTCGGCGCGCCGTCTGCAGCGCGAACCCCGGATCGGACATGGTGACCGCGACCGTCGGGGCCAGGCGGTGCAGGTTCAGGGCCTCCGCCTCGGGGGCGACCTGCAGCAGATCCAGCACCTCCGCGTCGGCGCTGAGCACGGTGGTGGCACGCGAGATGCGCACCCGGCCGTGGCGCCGCTGCTCATCGCGCACCAGGTATTCCAGCGACTGCGGCACGGGGCCGCGGGAGACGCTGCGCAGAAGCTCCAGCAGCTGCTCGGCGTCCCGCCCGGCCCCGAGCGCACCGCGCAGGGAGGCGGCGGTGAAGCGCAGGGTCAGCGCCCCGCCCCGGGAGACCACCTCGCCCCAGTCGAGCAGCGGCAGCAGCTGCTCGGCAGGACGGCCCGGGATCACCGCCGTCAGGTCGGAGTCCAGCAGCACTTCGTCGACCGGTGCCGGGGCGATCTCCTGCAGCACGTGGGCGAGCCGCGCATCGGCCTGGGGGAGGTCCTCGTCCAGAGCGAGCACCAGCTCGCTGCCCAGCACGGTCAGCGCCCCGGAGTCGATCACCCCGAGCGCCTCGCCCTCGCGCAGCACGGCCGTGGTCTCCTCCTCGATGACCTCCGCCGGCACCAGGGGGAACGCCCAGGCCAGGGACGCTGCCAGGGACTCCTCGGTGGCGCTGATGCCGGGGGAGGTGCGCAGCGCGCGCAGCACGCTGCCGCGCCGGGTGCGCACGCCGTCACGGCGGGTCAGGTCCGACAGCAGCGAGCGGTTGGCGCCGCCGGCGTCAGGAGTGCCCACCACGGCGGCCAGATGGTGGCCCCGCGCCCACGCCAGGGCCAGCTCCGCCCAGCGCTGCTCGGTGGGCTGGGCGCGGTGGGAGTCCCAGTCGCGGGTCGGGCGCCATTCCTGGCCGTCGTGCCCGATCAGGCCGATCTGCCAGGCCGACTGCAGCACGGTCGCGTACGCCACGACGGTGGCCCCGGCCCGCTCCGCCAGGCGGCGCAGGTCGCGCTGGGGAAGCCCACCGCGGCGCAGCACCCCCGGCGGGTCCTCGTCGAAGCTGCGCACCGTCCCCAGCAGCCGCAGCGCCTCGAAGGCCCGCTCGACGGCCTGGGCGGCGCGGGCACCGCGGATCCGCTCCGTCAGCGGCGGACCCTCCGGGGCCGGGCGTTGCGCCGCATGGGAGCGTCGCACGCGTCCGCCGCGCAGAGCGAGGTGGACGCTGCGGGGGATGCGCAGCGTGCCGTCGTCGCCGGCCCGCACGATCCCGGCCTGCTCCAGGTCCTGGGCCAGACGGCCCGCCCCCTGGACGTCCGCCGGACCCCAGGCGAGCGTCTCGAACACCTCGAAGAGCGAAGGGCGCGCGGCGAGGGCCGCGTCGATCAGGTGCTGGGCCCGCTCGGGATCGGGATCGTCGGTCTCGGCCGGGGCGAGGCCGGCCGGGGCGCGCAGCCCTTCCCGCAGGGGACGGATCAGATGCAGCTCGTCCTCACCCCAGACCACCGCCAGCGTCATCAGTCGTTCCACCGCGGGGGAGATGGTCGCCGGATCCGAGGAGACCGCCTCGGCCAGCTCGCGGGGCGAGGCGCCATCCGCGAGGACGGCCAGCGCCTCGACCAGGTGCAGCTCCGGCAGGGTCAGAGCCGATAGGGCCCGTCGCGCGGAGGTGGCGCCGGCGGCGCGGGCGGCCAGCGGACCGATCCCCTTCGGAAGCGGCGCGGCAAGGTCCGGTCGGGCAACGAGCAGAGCCTCGAGGCGGTCGTCACCGAAACGTCGCAGAGAGTCCGCAAGGGACCGGATCGCAGCGGTCATGGTGCGTTCCAGCATAAGGTGGACCGGCGCCCCCATAGCCCAATCGGCAGAGGCGGCCGACTTAAAATCGGTTCAGTGCGGGTTCGAGTCCCGCTGGGGGTACGGCGTCGGGCGAACCGGTGTCCCGACGCTCCGCCGGTTCCCGGGCCGCCGCCTGCTCGGGCCACAATGGAGGGCATGACCCCCTCCGCTGACGACTCCGTCCTGAGCCCTGAGCAGACCGAGCTGATGATCGAGCGCATCGACGAGGTGCTCGCCCGGATCGATGCCGCCGCCGAGCGCCGTGGCCGCCGTGGCAGCGATATCGAGATGCTGCTGGCCACCAAGTCCCGCCGCCCCGCGGAGATCGCCGTGGCGATCGAGCTGCTGCGCGAGCGGGGCCGCACCATCGCGGTGGGGGAGAACCGCGCCCAGGAGATCGCCAAGCACTCCGATCCGCTGCTGGCCGACAACGGCGTCCCCCGCCATTTCATCGGCCGCCTGCAGACCAACAAGGCGCGCGACGTGGTCGCCTTCGCCGAGCTGATCCACAGCGTCGACCGCGAGGACATCGCCGCTGCGCTGGAGCGCCGGGCCGGGATGGCCGGAGTGGTCCGCGACGTCCTGGTGCAGGTCAACACCTCCGGTGAGGAGTCCAAGGGGGGTTTCGCCCCCACCGTGGAGGCGACCGCCCCGATCATCGAGCGGCTGCGCGCGAGTGAGACGCTGCGTCCGGTGGGACTGATGACCATCGGCGCCAACACCAGTGACGCCGCAGCGGTGCGCTCCTCCTTGAGCAACCTGCGCATGCTCCGGGACCGGCTGCGGGAACGGTTCGACGAAGCCCAGGTCGCACACCTGTCGATGGGGATGAGCGGGGATCTGGAGATCGCTGTCGAGGAGGGCGCGACCATCGTGCGTGTCGGCTCGGCGATCTTCGGCGCCCGCCCCTGACCCTCCCGGCGCGACCCCGAGCGCCCCGGCAGGACGGGGCCCCGGGCCGATCCGGGACCGGGCATGTGATGTGAGCCCGATTCCCGCGGTCTTCGCGACGGTGCCCCTGGCGCGCGTCCCCGGTGCGGCCATAGGCTGATGGCCGGGTACCGAGCGCGGATGCATTGAACCGCGGCGGTGCCTTTTTCATGTCGTCGTCCGTCCCGGGAGGTGTCCAGTGACCGCCGTGAATGATGTCCGCGCCCACGCCGGTGTCGCTCTGACACCGGCCCGCCGCCGCTTCGCCCTGTTCGCCCTCGCGCTGGGCGGATTCGGGATCGGCTCCTCAGAGTTCGTGACCATGGGGCTGCTGCCCGAGATCGCCTCCGGACTGCTGCCCGAGATGATGGCCACCCGGCCCGACGTCGGGCTGGCGCGCGCCGGCTGGGCGATCAGCGCCTACGCCGTCGGGGTGGTCATCGGTGCCCCGCTGCTGTCGCTGCTCGCGGTCCGGCTGAGCCGGGCCCGGCTGATCGTGGTGTTCGCGACCCTGCTGGCCGTGAGCACCCTGGCCTCCGGCATCATGCCCAGCTTCGAGCTGACCATCGCCGCCCGCTTCCTGGCCGGACTGCCGCACGGCGCCTATCTGGGGGTGGCCGCCCTGCTGGCCAGCACCCTGATGGGCCCCGGCTCGCAGGGGAAGGGCGCCGCACTGGCCATGTCGGGCCTGACCGTCGCGAACCTGGCGGGGGTGCCGCTGCTGACCGCGCTCGGCCACACCGCCGGCTGGCGTGCGGCCTTCCTCGCGATCGCTGCGGTGTTCGCGCTGACCGCTGCCCTGGTGGCCGTCTCGATCCCTGCCCAGCCCAGCCCGCAGGGTCGGGGCCTGGGTGATGAGCTGCGTGCCTTCAAGCGGGTCCAGCTGTGGGCGGTGATGGCGATCGCCGCCGTCGGCTTCGCCGGCTCCTTCGCCGTGTTCAGCTACATCGCCGACATCGGCCGCCAGGTCGCCGGGGTCAGCGCCTCCTACATCCCGGTGCTGCTGGCCATCGCCGGGCTGGGGATGACCATCGGCAACGCCGTCGGCGGGGTCGCCACCGACCGCTCCCTGAACGGCACCCTGCTGATCGGGTTCCCGCTGTACATCGTGGCGCTGACGACGATGATCTTCGTGGTCACCAGCCCGATCGGGCTCACCGTCACGTTCTTCATGGCCAACCTCGCCCACGCCACGCTGTCCCCGGCCATGCAGACCTGGCTGATGCGCATCGCGGGCCGCTCCGAGATGCTCGGGGCCTCCCTGCACCATGCCGCCTTCAACGTCGCCAACGCTCTGGGGGCGCTGCTGGGCGGGTCGGTGATCGCCGCCGGCTTCGGCCTGGCCGCCCCCACGGTGATCGGCACGGTCGTGGCCACCGTGGGCTTCGCGATGCTGCTGGCAGTCCTGGCGCTGCTGCGCATCCGCTCCCGCCGCCGCCTGACCCAGCTGCGCGAGGCGCAGATCCTCCACACCGAACGGGAGCACGTCGCCGTCTGCGGGTGAGGCCCGGGCTGGGCCTCAGACCGAGGCGGAGTCCAGCAGCAGCACCCCCGCCTCACGCATGCGCGTGCGAGCCGCGATGCCCAGCTCCTCGCTGACGGGCGCGGTCAGATCGCTGAGCACCCTGGTGTGCAGCCCGGCCCGCACGGCATCCAGGGCAGTGTCCTTGACGCAGTGCGACTCGGCCAGACCGACCACGTCCACGGCGGTGATCTCGGCCGCGGTGAGGATCTGGCCCAGGGAGCGCCCCTCGGCGTCGACCCCCTCGAAGCCCGAGTAAGCGGCGGAGTAGGAGCCCTTCTTCACGGCGGCGTCGGCGGTCACCGCCGTCAGGGCGGGGTGCAGCTCCGCCTCCGCGGTGCCGGCCACCCCGTGCGGGGGCCAGGTGTCGACGAAGTCGGGGGTGTCGGAGAAATGTGCACCGGGATCGATGTGCCAGTCCTGGGTGGTCAGGACCAGGTCGTAGCGATCGCGATGAGCTCCGGCGTAGGAGGCGATGGCCTCGGCGACGGAGTTGCCGCCGTCCACCCCGAGGGCGCCGCCCTCACAGAAGGTGGGCTGGACATCGACGATGATCAGAGCGCGGTGGGTGGCTGTCATACCTCCACGATGCCATGCCCCCGCGGGTGACCCGGCTCACCTGCGCGGACGCTCGCGTGGTCGGGTGGCTCACACCGACGCGGCCCGTTCGTCACATGGCGACACAATTCCCTATGGAGGCCCATAGGGAGCGCTTAGGGTGGTAGGCGGGGCCGTCTCGGCCCACCTCGCTCATCGTCATCACCACACCGGAGGACACTGTGCACATCCAGACCGCAGCCGTGCAGACCCTGAGGGACCATGAGCACGGAGCCGTCGTCCCGCCGGTGCACCTGGCCTCGACCTATGAGCTCGACCCCCGGACCGACGACGGCCTCTACGCCTACCAGCGGGGCGGGAACCCCACCCGCGCCCAGCTGGAGCGGGTGCTCGCCGAGCTCGACGGAGCCGCGCACGGCTTCGCCTTCGCCACAGGCATGGCCGCCACCGGCGCCGTGTTCTCGACCCTCGAGGTCGGCAGCGAGGTGATCCTCCCGGCGAGCGTCTACGGCGGCACCTTCCGCTTCGTCGACAAGATCTTCCCCACCCGCGGGCTGACCGGACGCTACGTCGATGACCTGGGTGCCCTGACGGACGAGGACTTCACCGAGGCCACCCGGATGGTCTTCGTCGAGACCCCCGCCAACCCGACCCTGCGGGTGACCGACCTGCGCCGCATCGTCGAGCTCGCCCACCGCCACGGCGCGATCGTCGCCGTCGACAACACCTTCATGACTCCCGTGCTGCAGCGTCCCCTCGAGCTGGGCGCCGACGTCGTCGTGCAGTCGGCGACCAAGTACCTTGCCGGCCACTCCGACCTGCTGGCCGGCACCGTCACCACCGACGACCCCCAGCTCGCCGAGGCCTACGCGCTGTCGCAGAAGGCCGAGGGCGGGGTGCTCGCCCCGCTGGACTCCTTCCGCCTGATCCAGGCGATCAAGACCCTCCCGCTGCGACTGGAGCGCCAGCAGGACAATGCCGCCCAGATCGCCGCCTTCCTCCGTGAGCGCGAGGACGTCACCGTCGTCCACACCCCCGGCTCCTTCAGCGAGGAGGAGGCCCGCCTCCACGCCGCGCAGGCCGAGGGCCCCGGGGCGGTGCTCTCCTTCGAGCTCGCCCCCGACCTGGACCGGGTGGCCTTCCTGCAGGCGCTGCGCTACCCCGCCTACGCCGTCAGCCTCGGCGGCGTCGAATCGCTGATCTGCCGCCCGGCGACCATGACCCACGAGGCCATGACCCCCCGGGCCCGCGCCACCGCCGGGATCTCCGATGAGCTGCTGCGCCTGTCCGTGGGCATCGAGCACATCGACGACCTGCTCGCCGACCTCGAGCAGGCCCTGGCCGCCGCCGCTCGCTGACCCGCCGCCCCGCCCTCACCGAAGGACACCACATGACCAGCCAGTCCCTCTATCCCACCCGTCGTCTCACCCTCGCCGCCGGCGGGGTGGGCATCGCCGCCCTGCTGGCCGCCTGCAGCAGCGGAGAGAACGGCTCCGACGGTGGCTCCGGCGGCTCGGGCGGGGAGGACGTCCTCGCCCGCATCCAGGAATCCGGCACCGTCCGGATCGGCGTCGAGGGCACCTACCGCCCCTACGCCTTCCATGACGACAGCGGTGAGCTGGTCGGCTTCGAGAAGGAGATCGCCGACGCGATCGCCGAGGGTCTGGGAGCCACCCCCGAGTTCATCGAGACCGAGTGGGACTCCCTGATCGCCGGACTGGACGTGGACCGCTACGACCTGGTGATCAACAATGTCGGCATCACCGAGGAGCGTGAGCAGGCCTACGCCTTCTCCGAGCCCTACGCCCAGTCCATCGGCCGCATCGCGGTGCCCGAGGACTCCGATATCGAGACCGTCGAGGACCTCGAAGGGGCACAGGCCGCGCAGACCGCTACCTCCAACTGGGCCCAGCAGATGGAGGAGCTCGGCGCCGACGTGGTGCCCGTGCAGGGCTTCGCCGAGGCCATCGAACTGGTCCTCCAGGGGCGCGCGGACGCCACCGCCAACGACTTCATCTCCTTCCAGACCTACCAGGAGGAGCACCCCGACGCCGCCTTCCGGGTCCTGGACGTGGACCTGCCCACCGACGTCACCGTCGGCGTGATCATGCAGCAGGGGCAGGACGACCTGGTCTCCGAGGTCAACTCGATCCTGGAGGAACTGATGTCCGACGGCTCGCTGACCTCGATCTACGAGGAATGGGTGGGCGAGGACATCACGCCCGGAGCCTGACCCCTTTATGCCACGATTCCTCGAGCTCTGGATCGACTCGCTGCCGCGGATGCTGGCGGCGCTGGTCGAGGTCACGATCCCACTGTCGCTGCTCTCCTTCGCGATCGCCTTGGCGATCGCGGTGGTGATGGCCCTGCTCCGGCTCTACGCCCCGGCCCCGCTGAAGCTGCTGGCCTGGGCGTATGTGCAGGTGTTCCGGGGCACGCCGCTGGTGGTGCAGCTGTTCATCGTGTTCTTCGGGCTACCGACCATCGGGATCGACCTGGGCGCCTTCACCGCCGCGGTGGTCACCCTGGCGCTGAACTCGGGCGCCTACTCCTCCGAGGCCGTGCGCGCCTCGATCCTGTCGATCCCGCGCGGCCAGTTCGAGGCCGCCCAGACCCTGAACCTGTCCCGGGCGACCACCTTCCGCAAGGTGGTCGCCCCGCAGGCGATGCGCATCGCCATCCCGCCGCTGGCCAACGACTTCATCGACCTGGTCAAGGGCACCAGCCTGGTCTTCGCCATCACCCTGATCGACGTGTTCCAAGTCGGCCGCCAGGTCGCCGCCACCACCTTCGAGCCGCTGATCATGTACACCCTGGTGGCGCTCATCTACCTGGTGATGGTCTCGGCGCTCAGCGTCCTGCAGAACCTCCTGGAGAAGAAGGTGTCCAGCCATGTCCGCAGCAGCTGACCGACCCCGCACCGACGGGCGGGGCCCCCTGCGCCTGAGCGGGATCCGCAAGACCTTCGGTGACCTGGTGGCGCTGGACGACATCTCCCTCGAGGTCGAGCGGGGCCGCACCACGGTGCTGCTGGGCCCCTCGGGCTCGGGAAAATCCACCCTGCTGCGGTGCATCAACCTGCTGGAGCAGCCCGACGCCGGCCGGATCGACCTGGGGGAGGGCCCGATCGACGTGGGCGGCAGGCTCTCCCAGCGCACCCTGCGCACCGTCCGCTCCCGCTCGACCATGGTCTTCCAGCAGTTCAACCTGTTCCCGCACCTGACGGCCCTGGGCAACGTGACCCTCGCCCCGGTCGAGTCCCGCGGGCTGCGCCGCGCCGAGGCCGAGCGGTTCGGACGCGAGACCCTGGCCAAGGTGGGGCTGGCCGACAAGGTCGACGCCCACCCCGAGCGGCTCTCCGGCGGTCAGCAGCAGCGGGTGGCCATCGCGCGGGCGCTGGCCATGGAACCGGACTTCCTGCTGTTCGACGAGCCCACCTCGGCGCTGGATCCCGAGCTGGCTGCCGAAGTGGTGGCCGTGCTGGCGGACCTCGCCGCGGAGGACCGGACCATGGTGGTGGTCACCCACTCGCTGGCCTTCGCCCGCCAGGTCGCCGACCGGGTGGTGTTCCTCGAGGAGGGCCGGATCCTGCAGGACGGCAGCCCCGCGGAGTTCTTCGAGAGCCAGGACGCGCGGCTGCGCCGCTTCCGCGATGTGATCGGCTCGGTCTGAGCGCGCCCCGTGACCGGTTCCCGGCCGTGTCCAGCGGGGTCACGGGAAACGCCGGTACAGTACGGGAGTCGGCAATGCGGGGGCACCGGTTCCCGCATTCGTCCCTCTGACCACCTTGTGAGGAGCCCCATGGCACGCCACAACATCGTCTTCGGCCGCGATCAGGCCGTCCAGCAGGGCCATAGCGGCCCGCAGTTCTCCCAGTCCGGACAGGGCCCCGCCCAGGGCGCCCAGTGGTCCTCGGGCTTCGCCCCGGAGCGGCCCGAGCAGCTCGAGGCGATGTACGCCCGTCCCGCCGCCACCGGCCACGACACCGGCCGCATGTCCTCGCGTGACGCACTCAACGCCATCACCGCCACCCTCGGGACGGTCATGGTGGTCGGCTTCGTCGTGGCCATGACCCCTGCCGTCTTCGGTTTCATCGGCGGCGCCGAGGGGGCCCAGCTCGGTCTGGTGCTCGCCACCGGCGCCATGATCGTCGGCCTGATCGGCGGCTTCATCACCGCCCTGGTGAACATCTTCAAGAAGCAGCCCTCGCCGGCCCTGGTGCTCGCCTACGCAGGCCTGGAGGGCCTGTTCCTCGGCGGCATCAGCGGGCTGATGGAGTTCGTCCGTCCGGGCATCGCCCTTCAGGCCGTGTTCGGCACCCTCGCCGTCGCCGGCACCGTGCTGGTCATGTACCGCTTCGGGATCCTGCGCACCTCGCCGAAGCTGAACAAGATCTTCGGCGTCGCCATCGTCGCCTACCTGCTGTTCATGCTGGTCAACATCGGCTACATGCTGATGGTCGGCGACAGCCTGCGGACCGGCTGGATCGGGCTGGTCATCGGCGGCCTGGCCGTGGCCATGGCCTCCTATTCGCTGGTGATGGACTTCGAGGACGTCGAACGCGCCACCAAGGCAGGCGTGCCCCGCGTCTACGCCTGGCGCTGCGCCTTCGGCCTGGCGGTGACCATGATCTGGCTGTACATCGAGATCCTGCGCATCATCGCCATCCTGCGCGGCGACTGAGAACATCCCGCTTCACCGTACGATGAGCGCCGGGCCCCGTCCGGGGCCCGGCGCCGTCATGAGCAGGAGGAGACGCCGTGGCCTTCTGGCACTGGATCCTGGACCACTGGGTGGTGGTGGGCACCTATGGCTTCCTGGCTCTGGACATGGCCCTGCGCATCGTCGGGATCATCGTGGTGCCTCGCAACCGCCGGCCGGGATCGGCGCTGGCGTGGCTGCTGGCGATCATGGTGTTCCCGATCATCGGCTTCCCGCTGTACCTGCTGCTGGGCAAGGCCGAGCTGCCCCGCAAGCGCCGCGCGAAGCAGGCGGTCGTCAACCGTCTGATGCGGGTGCGCGCGCAGGGGATCCCCGACAGCGAGCTCGACGAGGACGTGCCCAGCTGGCTGCAGTCCGCGGTGCGGCTGAACCGTGAACTGGGCGCCTTCCCGCTGACCGGCAACAACTCCGCCGATCTCGAGATCGACTACGACAGCTCGATCGCCCGGATGGCCGCCGATATCCGCACCGCCCGCGAAAGCGTGCACGTGCTGTTCTACATCATGGTGCTCGACGAGGTCACCGAGGACCTCTTCGCCGCTCTCACCGAGGCCGCCGGACGCGGGGTCACGGTGCGGGTGCTGTACGACCACTGGGGCTCCCTCAGCCACTTCCGCCACTACCGGGCCATGCGCCGTTGCTTCGACGCCCACGGGATCGAGCACTACCCGATGATGCCGATCAAGCCGTTCAGCGACGGTGCCTTCCAGCGCCCCGACCTGCGCAACCACCGCAAGATGGTGATCGTCGACGGGCAGACGGGCTGGATGGGCAGCCAGAACATGATCGCCGCCCATTACAACAAGCGCGCCAACATCCGTCGCGGGCTGCACTGGCAGGAGACCATGGCCCGCCTCCACGGCCCCATCGTCTCGGAGCTGAACCTGCTGTTCGCCACGGACTGGTTCTACGAGTCGGGAGAGATGCTCCCGGACGAGGAGGTGGTGCGCTCCCCCCGAGACACCTCCGGCACCTACGAGTGCCAGCTGGTGCCCAGCGGCCCCGGCTTCGTGGCCGAGAACAACCTGGTGCTGTTCAACCAGCTGTTCTACTCCGCCACTCGCCGCATCGTCGCGGTCTCGCCCTATTTCGTGCCGGACGAGTCGATGCTCGCCGCCCTGACCACCGCCGCGCGCCGCGGCGTGGAGGTCGAGCTGTTCGTCTCCGAGATCGGCGACCAGTTCCTCGTCTACCACGCCCAGCGCTCCTACTACACGGCGCTGCTGGAGGCGGGTGTGAAGATCTGGCTGTACCGGGCCCCGACGATCCTGCATGCCAAGCACGTCACCATCGACGACTCGGTGACCGTGGTCGGCTCCTCGAACATGGACATCCGCTCGTTCCTGCTGCAGATGGAATGCTCCCTGATGATCGGCGGCACGGACTTCATGGAGAAGATGCACGAGGTCGAGGAGGTCTACCGCTCCCGCAGCCGCGTGCTGACCCTGAAGGAATGGAGACAGCAGCCCTGGTACCAGTCGCTGCTGGACAACACCTGCCGCCTGGCCTCGGCGGTCGTCTGATCGACGTGCTGCGAGCTTGCGAGCGGTAGGAGATCGGAC